>Ga0209061_1003169_pt1 | contig 18460 bp, 18 predicted proteins | sample Coa_R1_10_FD_187157 | JGI IMG/M metagenome (GOLD analysis project Ga0209061, IMG submission 187157) | Surface soil microbial communities from Centralia Pennsylvania, which are recovering from an underground coalmine fire - Coalmine... | ecosystem: Environmental > Terrestrial > Soil >...
TGCGAGATCCGGCTGCTGCTCGCCAAGAACCCGGCAGGCTGGCTGGAGGCTCTCGACGTGCTGGCACCCCCGCCCGTGCCGGTGCTGCTCTCGGTGAACGCGCAGGGCCCCGACGGCCGTGACACCTCGTGGCTGTGGGATGTCGACTACCGGCGGCTGCGCGGCCGCGCGGTCCTCGTCGGCGGTGAGCGCAAGCTGGACCTGGCCGTCCGGCTGGAAGCCGACGAGGTGCCGTTCCGGCTGGTGAACGATATCGACGAGGCGATCGACGCGGCCGGCGCGCCCCGCCTGGAGGTGCTTGCGAACTACACGGCGTTCCAGCAGTACCGTGCCGTCCTGGGGAGGACCGATTGAGGCCGCTGCGGTTGGTGTGGATCTACCCGGACCTGCTCAGCACCTACGGGGATCGCGGCAACGTGCTCGTGCTCGAACGGCGCGCCCGGCTGCGCGGGCTGCCCGTCGGGGTGACCGAGGTGAACTCCGACCAGCCGGTGCCGCGCGACGGCGACATCTACCTGATGGGCGGCGGCGAGGACCTGCCGCAGACGCTGGCCACGCGCCGGCTGCGGGCAGACGGCGGCCTGCACGAGGCGGCCGAGCGCGGCGCGGTGATCTTCGCGGTCTGCGCGGGCTACCAGATGCTGGGCGCCACGTTCGGGGGGGCGGACGACGCTCCGGTTCCCGGGCTCGGCCTGCTGGATATCCACAGCGGCCGCGGCGAGCGCCGCGCGGTCGGCGAGATCGTGGCCGACGCGGATCCGGCGCTGAACGTGCCCAGGCTCACCGGGTTCGAGAACCACCAGGGCGTCACCAGGCTCGGCCCGCGTGCCCGGCCGCTCGCCCGCACCACGCTGGGCGTCGGCAACGGGGACGGCACCGAGGGCGCCTACTCGGGCCGGGTGCTCGGCACCTACCTGCACGGCCCGGCGCTGGTGCGCAACCCCGGGCTGGCCGACCTGCTGCTCTCCTGGGCAGCCGGGCCGCTTCCCCCGCTTCCCCCGCAGGCGGAGGAGCTAGCCCAGCGCCTGCGCGGGGAACGTCTGGCGGCAGCAACCCAGCAGTGACGGCCGCAAGGCCCCGGCAGTCACAATGCCATCAGCGGCAATCGCCCTTCGGGCTGCCCGCGGCGGCCGGCCGCGCGTCTCCCCGCCGGGCAGCGCGCGTCTCGCCGCGGGGCAGCGCGCGTATTGGGGCTGTGGCCCACCGCCCCGCTCTATATGGGTATGTGGCCCACAGCCCCATAGGTATGTGGCCCGCGGCCCTCAGAACCCGCGTCGGCGGGCGGGGAGGGACCAGCCGGCGGGCGGGGAGGGCAGCCGGCGGGGCGAGACGGCGGGGAGGACGGCGGGCGGGACAAACCGCGTGGCCCGGGCCGGGAGCGGCTGACTGGCCCGATGCCGGGGGCCGGCTGGCTGGCCCCACAATGCGGGGGCGGTCAGCCCGATGCCGGGGGGCGGCTGGCTGGCCCCACAATGCGGAAGCGGCTGGCTGGCCCGATGCCGGGGGAGGCTGGCCAGCGCGGTCAGTAGACGAGCGCCTGGGTGTCGTCGGCCATGATCTCGGCGACGAACGTGGCGGCGCCGGCGATCCGGACGCCGTCGATGACATCCGAGGCCGCGATCTCCCGCCGGGCGGCGCACTGGCTGCACACGGTGACCGTGCCGAGCGCGAGCACGGAGGCCAGCAGGTCCTCAAGCGGTGCCGCGTGCGGCAGCGAGAAGTCAGCCGCCCGGCCCGGCAGGGCGAACCAGGCGGCCTCGCCGGTCAGCCAGAGCGAGACGCCGACGCCACTGGCCACGGCCGCCGCCGCCACCGTGAATGCCTGGTTGCAGCGCTCGGGCTCGTCCTTGCCGGCGGTGACCTTGATCACGAGATTCCGTGCCACCCCAGAACTCTAGCCGCTTCCCCCGCGAGCCAGTACGGCGTGCCGCGCGGCAGGCGGCGGGCGGCGCGGACTAGGCTCGCGTGCTGTGCACGGGATGCTGAGCGCGGTGATCATGATCGCTGCCTACGCTGCGGTCGCCGTCGCGGCCGCCTACACGGCGGTCAAGGTGATCAGGGGAGGGCCACATGACGGGTAACGGGCTGCCGGAGGAGCACCCGGCGATCGCGCCGCTGAACTTCTTGCTCGGCCGGTGGGAGGGGGCCGGCGTGGGCGGCTACCCCACGATCGAGAGCTTCCGGTTCGGCCAGGAGATCGTCTTCAGCCACATCGGGAAGCCGTACCTGATCTACAGCAGCCGCACCTGGCGGCTTGACGACGAGGGCAACAGGGTCGAGCCGCTCGCTTCGGAATCCGGATTCTGGCGTATGCAGCCGGACAACAAGGTGGAGGTGATGCTCGCGCACCCCACCGGCATCGTGGAGATCTACAAAGGCGAGGTCAACGGGACCAGGATCGAGATGGCCACCGCCGGCGGCACCCGCACCGAGACGGCGAAGGAGGTCACCGGGGGCCATCGCCTGTACGGGAAGATCGGTGACGACCTCGGCTGGGCATACGACATGGCCGCCGTGGGGCAGCCGCTCCAGCCCCACGTGTCGGCGCAGCTCAAGTGGGTCTGGACAGAGTAGGCGGCGGAGTACGCGCGGAAGGCAAACCCCCGGGCGGCTCACGCTTGCGCGGGACCGGCTGGACAAGGCCGGTCAGCCCGGGGGTCCGGTGTATGCCTTGGATTAGCCCGCCGCCACCCCGTAGGGGCCGGGAACCTGTGACAGATCCCCCCGGCGGGAGCGGCGGCTAGCTGACAGCCACCTCGCAAGTCCGGCAACTATGCATACTTCGGACCACCTCCTTTCCGCGTACCTCGCACGCTACGCGCTGTCCCAGGACGGTGCAAGTTGATTTCGGCCCGGCTCCCCGGAACTAGACTCAGACACATGGAGCAGGACCTGCCGCGCACCTGGGACGAGGAGCTGCGATCCCGTGGCTACCGGGTGACGCCGCAGCGTCAGCTGGTCCTGGAGGCGATAGCCAAACTCGACCACGCGACCCCCGAGGAGATCGCGGCGAGCGTCCAGAAAACCGCCAGGGGCGTCAACATCTCGACGATCTACCGGACGCTCGACCTCCTCGACAACCTCGGCCTGGTCACGCACACGCACCTGCACCACGGCGCCCCGACCTACCATCTGGCCAGCGACGCCGACCACGTGCACCTGGTCTGCCAGGACTGCGGGAAGGTCGCCGAGGTCAGCCCGGACGCCATCAGGCCGCTGATCACGGCGCTGGACGAGGGGCAGGGGTTCGAAACCGACGTGGCGCACCTGACCGTGTTCGGGCGCTGCAAAGATTGCAGGGGAAAGAAACGGAGCGATGCTTAACATCGAAGGCGCCGTAGCGGCGCAGTGGCCGGACGAGGGCGTCGCCGCGCACTACGGCGACCCGGCCGCTGAGCAGCGCGCCATGACCGAGGGGCAGGTTCTGGTCGACCGGTCCAACCGCGGCGTGGTGCGGATAGCCGGCCCGGACCGGCTGGCCTGGCTGCACAGCCTGACCAGCCAGCACCTGGAGCGGCTCGCCCCGGGAAGCACCGCCGACGCGCTCATCCTGAGCCCGCAGGGCCACCTGGAGCACTACCTGACGCTGACCGACGACGGGACCGCGGTCTGGGCGCACGTCGAGCCGGGCACCGCGCCGGCCCTGGTGGCCTACCTCGACTCGATGCGGTTCATGATGCGGGTCGACGTCGAGGACTTGTCCGGGGAATTCGCGGTGCAGACGCTGGCGGGTCCCCTCCCGGCCGAGGGAGGGACGCTGCCCCGAACGGACGAGCCATCTGCCGCCCCGGCCATCCCGGCTGACGCAGCGGGGCTGACCGAGGCAGTCACCATGAGCCCGTTCGGGATAGACCTGATCGTCAAGCGCGGCGCGGTGGGAAGGCTGGCAGCCACGGTCGCCGGGATGTGGGCGTTCGAGGCGGCGCGGATCGCCGCGCGGGTGGCGCGGCCGGGGCTGGACACCGACCACAAGACGCTGCCGCACGAGGTGGGGATGATCGGGACGGCCGTGCACCTGAACAAGGGGTGCTACCGCGGCCAGGAGACCGTCGCCCGGATCCACAACCTCGGCCACCCGCCGCGCCGGCTGGTCTTCCTGCACCTGGACGGCAGCGCGGACCGGCTGCCCGCGCACGGCTCGCCGATCACCCTGGCGGACGGCACGCAGGTCGGGTTCACCGGGTCGGCCGCCCGCCATTTCGAGCTGGGGCCCATCGGGCTGGGGCTGATCAAGCGCACCGTCCCGGTAGACGCTACGCTGCTGGCCGACGGGATCGCCGCCGCCCAGGAGGTGGTCGTCCCGCCGGACGCGGGGGCCAACGTGCGCGTCACGCTGCGGCGGGACAGCGTGCCGCCGCCCCCGGCGGGCCGCAAGCTGCTTTAGAGCGACAAAGCGAATCGGGAGGGTTTTGTGCTGCGCCGGGCGCTGCTGGCCGCTGCCGCCAGCGAGCAGATCCGCGGGGTCGTGACGGCCGCGTCAGCCGCCCGCGCGGTGGTCGACAGGTACGTGGCCGGGGAGAGCATCGGCGACGCGGTGCGGGCCGCCAGGTCGCTGCGCGAGGCGGGCCTGCTGGTCACGCTTGACTACCTGGGCGAGGACACCACCGACGGGGAGCGGGCCGCCGTCACCGCCAGCCAGTACGTGCAGGTGCTCGGCAAGCTCGCGGCGGAAGGGCTGACCGAGGGCGGCGCGGTCGAGGTGTCGGTGAAGCCGACCGCGGTCGGGCTGCTGCTCGGCTCCGCCGAGAACGGCGGCGCGGTCGGCGACCTCGGGATGAAGATCGCCGCCGAGCACATCGAGCGGATCGCGCTCGCGGCCGCGGACGCCGGCACGACCGTGACGCTGGACGCGGAGGACCACCGGACGACCGGCGCGGGCCTGCGGATCGCGGCCGCGCTCCGAACGCGGCTGCCCTCCGTCGGCAGCGTCGTGCAGGCGGCGCTGCGCCGTACCGAGACCGATGTGCGGGAGCTGGCGGCGCCGGGGGTGCGCGTGCGGCTGTGCAAGGGCGCCTACGCCGAGCCGGTGTCGGAAGCATTCACCACACGGCACGACGTCGACAGGTCGTTCGCGCGGTGCCTGCGGATCCTGATGGCGGGTCCCGGTTATCCCATGATCGCCACCCACGACCCGCGGCTGATCGCGATCACCCGCTCGCTCGGCCTGCGCCGCGCCCCGGACAGCTTCGAGTACCAGATGCTCTACGGAGTGCGCCCGCAGGAGCAGCGTCGTCTCGCCGCCACCGGCGCGCGGGTGCGGGTGTACGTGCCGTACGGCAGCGACTGGTACGGCTACCTGGTACGGCGGCTGGCCGAGCGCCCGGCGAACCTGGGGTTCTTCCTGCGCTCGCTATGGTCCACCGCATGATTGGGGCTTCCTCGTGATCGCGATACTCGGTGCCGGCAAGATGGGCGAGGCGCTGCTTTCTGGGCTGCTGCGGGCCGGGCGCGCCCCGTCCGACGTGGCCGCCGTGGTGCGCCGCGAGGCACGGGCGGAAGAGCTGCGCGCCGGCTACGGGATACCGGTTGTCAGCGCGGAAGAGGCCGCGAAGAACGCCAGCACGCTGGTGATCACGGTCAAGCCGCAGGACATGGCCCGGATGCTCGGCGAGATCGCCGGGTTCGTCGATCCGTCCCAGCTGGTGATCTCGGTCGCCGCCGGGATCACGACGTCGTTCATCGAGCGGTCACTGGCGGCCGAGGTACCGGTGGTGCGCGTGATGTCCAACACGCCCGTGCTCGTGGACGAGGCGATGTCGGTTATCTCGGCGGGCACGTTCGCCGGCGAGCCGCACCTGCGGCTCGCCGAAGAGCTGCTCCGCCCGGTCGGCAAGGTGCTGCGCATCCCGGAGTCGCAGCAGGACGCGGCGACGGCGCTGTCCGGCAGCGGGCCGGCCTACGTGTACTACCTGGTCGAGGCGATGGTGGACGCGGGCATCCTGCTCGGCATGCCACGGCGGACCGCGCTTGAGATGGTGACCCAGGCGGTATACGGTGCGGCGACGATGCTCCGGGAGTCCGGTGAGCACCCGGTGATCTTGCGGGAGGCCGTGACGTCGCCTGGCGGTACGACGATCTCCGCGATCAGGGAGCTGGAAAGGCACGGGGTGCGCGCCGCGTTCCTCGCGGCGATCGAGGCGGCCCGCGACCGCGGCCGGGAGCTCGGCGGTGCCTAACGGCCCGGTGATCCGCCGCGTGTTTCCCGCGATCATGGGGACCTAGCCTTTGGAGGTGCGGCGGATGAGCGGTCTGGCGGCGGTGGCGTGGGACGAGGCGCTGGCCCAGTACGACTTCGGGCCGGGGCACCCGCTCGCGCCCGTCCGGGTGGCGCTGACGATCGAACTCGCCCGCCAGCTGGGCGTGCTGTCCGGGCCCTCGGTGAGCGTGGTCTCCCCGCCTCCGGCGACGGACGCCGAACTGGAGACCGCGCACGACGACGATTACGTCGCCGCGGTGCGGCGGGCGGGGCGGTCGCTCGCGCCCGACCTCAGGTTCGGGCTCGGCACCGACGACAATCCGGTTTTCGAGGGCATGCACGAGGCGTCCGCCCTGGTGGCCGGGGCGACCCTGGCGGCGGCCCGCGCCGTCTGGTCAGGGTCGGCGGTACACGCCGTGAGCATCGCGGGCGGCCTGCACCACGCCATGCGGCGCGCCGCGAGCGGCTTCTGCGTGTACAACGACCTGGTAGTGGCGATCAAGTGGCTGCTGGCCGCCGGGGCGGAGCGGGTCGCTTACGTCGACACGGACGTGCATCACGGGGACGGCGTGCAGGCCGCCTTCTACGACGACCCGCGGGTGCTCACGATCAGCCTGCACGAGCACCCCGCCACGCTGTTCCCCGGCACCGGCCTGCCTGGTGACAGCGGGACGGGCGCGGGCGCCGGGTACGCGGTCAACGTGGCCCTGCCGGCGGGCACCGGCGACGCCGGGTGGCTGCGCGCCTTCGACGCGGTGGTGCCCCCGCTGCTGCGCGCGTTCAAGCCGGCGATCCTGGTCAGCCAGCACGGCTGCGACAGCCACCGGCTGGACCCCCTGGCGCACCTGGAGCTCACCGTGGATGCCCAGCGGCTCGCCCAGATCATGCTGCACGACCTGGCGCACGAACTGTGCGACGGCCGGTGGCTGCTCACCGGGGGAGGCGGCTACGCGCTGGTCCAGGTGGTGCCGAGGACATGGACGCACCTGCTGGCGATCGCGGCGGGCACGCCGGTCGACCCGCTCGCGGAGACCCCGGTCAGGTGGCGGGAACTCGCCCGCTCCCTGACGGGTGAAACAGCCCCGGTGACGATGACCGACGGCGCGCCGCCGCGCTATGTCCCATTTAGTTCCGGGCTGGATCCGGACGATCCGGTCGACCGCTCCATCATGCGAACCCGCACCGCGGTGTTTGCCTCGCACGGGCTGCTCGCGAACCCGTGACGTGCGCCTTTATGTTTTTTCGCGGAATCAGCAGGCGGGCTGAAGGGGCAGCCGACTGCGTGAGCCCGAAGGGTAACAACAATGAGGTTATTCGGAGGGCTTGCTCTTTTCTGTACGAGACTTACCCTGGGATACGTACGTGACTGGTGCGCTGAATCCGGTCAGGCGTGCTCGGCTTCGCGCGGAAGAGGGCAATGATGGCAACCGAAACTCCCCTAAGCGACGTGAGATTCCTTACCGTCGCCGAAGTAGCCACGATCATGCGGGTATCAAAGATGACCGTCTACCGGCTGGTGCACTCTGGTGAACTGGAAGCTATACGGGTCGGCCGCTCTTTCCGGGTGCCTGAGCAGGCAGTGAACCAGTACCTGCGGGCGGCCTTTGTGGGAACTGTCTGAGCACTACCGCTGGCTGCTGAGCGGGAGACCGGAACCGCCACAGCACGGGACAGGCGTTCGGGCGGCCTCCTGGTCCGACTGCGGGGCCTGGCGGGCCGCCGTTTAGCGGCCCGCCAGGCCCGGACCGTAACAACCCTGTGCGGTAGCAGGTAGTCTTGAAGACTGCGTGAGCGGTCGGCACTCACGCAGTCCCTAACTTCGGGCGCCTGCCCAGCCCCCGTCCCGGGTGAGCGTGATGGCGTGCCCGTCTGCCGTTGTTCCGAGGAGGATGGTGCCTGATGGGCTCAGTCATCAAGAAGCGCCGCAAGCGGATGGCGAAGAAGAAGCACCGTAAGCTGCTGAAGAAGACGCGGATCCAGCGCAGGAACAAGAAGTAAGGGCCGCGGCCCGCGCGCTGCGGGCCAGCGTGGCCGCCTGCCTGCTCGCAGGGCGCGCCATCCGGGCCGGCGGTACACCGCGCCGCGCGGGCAGCGGGCATCCGGCCCTGTTCGTATCCCTTGTCCGGGACGGTTCGGCGAGTCGCCTCGCGGCGCGGCTGGGCACGGTTCGCGCCTTCGGGCGGGACCGTCTGCCCGTGCCGCGCGCGGACCGGCGGACGCCGGCGCTGTGGTCGCCGTCACTCGTGCCGCCAACCGCACGACCGTGTCGGGGAAGTTGACCGACAATGAAACGAGGGGCAAGGCCTACACCAAGAGCGGAGCGCAGATGAGGGGCAGAAGGCGACGCGACGATGGGTGGGACGAAGATCGTCGGGACAGTCAGGACGGCTGGGGTGAGAGCCAGGCGGACGGCGGTCCCGGTGATTGGGCTGACCGAGGCCGTGGGGACAGGCCACAGGCCCGCTATCCCGGCGGCGCCTACGGGGACGGTGCCTACGGGGACGGTGCCTACGGCGTGCAGGCCCCTGGTGCCGGGCGGGGGTTCCGCGGCGGCTCCGACTATCCGGGCCAGGACTATCCCGCCGCGGGCGACGGCTACGACGCCTCCGGGTACGACGCCCCGGGGTACGGCGGCCCGGGGTACAACGGCTCGGGGCACAACGGCTCGGGGCACGTAGCGCCGGGATACAACGGGCCGGGATACAACGGGCCGGCGTATAACGGGCCGGCGTATGACGGGCCCGGGTACGGAGGACGTGCCGACGGCGCGCCCGGATACGGGGCGGGTTACGGCGGTGCCCCCGCCAGGGAATCCAGGCGCGCGGACTGGGGGCAGGTCACCGGGTATCAGGGTTCCGGTTACGGGCAGGGCGGCTACGACGGCGCCGGCTACGGCGCGGCCGACGCCAGGGCACCTCGTCCCTCCTTCCAGCCGAGTCCCTCCTTCCAGCCGATCGCCGGGGGCGGCGCCGCCGGGCGTTCGGATGGGGAATACCCCGGCTATCCGGCGGTCCCGCAGCCCGGGCGTTCGGCGGCCGCCGAGGGACCCGAGCCCGCGGCCGGGGAATTCGCCGCGGCGGACGCGCCGGCGGCGGCGAACGCGGGCACGCCGGGTACCCCGCGCCCCTATGGGCGGCTATCCATATTCACGCTGCTTGACGATAAGGCGGACGAATTCGACCGGCTGGCGGAGCGCGCTGCCGAAGGCGTTCGCGCGGCAGAGCCGGACACGCTCGTCTATGTGATCCACGTGGTGCCCAAGGCGCCAATGCAGCGCATTATCTATGAGGTTTACCGTGACCGGGCGGCCTTTGAGGCCCATGAGCGGCAGCCGCATATCCAGCAATTCGCCGCTGATCGCAGGTCGTGCGTGCTGGCGACCAACGTTATCGACTTGCGGCTGAAATATGCGAAGGTCGCGGCGCTGGGTTCGGCTCAGCCGCCTCAGGCGCCGGCGCAATCGTCCCGGGAAGCCCGGGCAACGCGGACGCCGCGCGCCCTGGAGCCGGCGAACGGCCAGAACCACGCCTACCCGGCCGCGGACGGCGACCGATACGCTAACGGCGCTAACGGCTACGCCAGCGGCAGGGGCTATCCCGCCCCCGCCGGCCAGCACCAGGGCAACGGGCGCCACCCCGAGCTGGGCAGCGGCAGGCAGCAGGCGGGCCAGTACGCGGAGAGCGGCGCCGGCTACCCCGGTGCCGCGGAATACCCCGGCTACGCTGGCTACTCCGAGGGCAGGCAGTTCTCCGACCCGGGCTACGACGGCTACCCCGGCCAGGACGACCGCTCGCCGCGGCCGCAGTCCCCGGACTGGAGCCCGTCCTACTACGGAGAACGCTGAATGCCCGCGCCGCGGATCACGCTCCTCAGCCGGCCGGGCTGCCATCTGTGTGACGACGCGCGCGAGGTTATCCGCCGGGTGGCCGGTGATCTCGGCGTTGCCTGGGAGGAACGCGATATCAGTCAGTCAGAAGATGACTTGCGTGAGTATTGGGATAAGATTCCCGTCACGTTCGTAGACGGCATTCAGCACGACTTCTGGCGGGTCTCGGAAGACCGCCTTCGCGTGGCCTTGGCCCGCGGCTCCGCGCGGCGCCCCTAACGCTCGCCCGTCCCGGCGCGAACGCGCGGCTCCGCCGCCCCGCCCGCGCCTGGCATGCGGGCCGTCCAATGTCGGCCGGGTTCTTCGCGGCGGGTTCTTCGCGGGCGGTTTTCCCGGCAAACGAGGCTCCTCGGCCGAATTGAGAGCAGGTCATTATGCCGGGAAATCGGCTGCCCTGGGTATCGTTAACGTCGCACGCAGTTATGAGCGTTCATCCCGCCCGCTATTCCGGCCGGCTCCTGCGGTGCATACCGGGGAAGCGATGGCAGGAGGGTTACGGCGGCCGGGCCCGTGCCCGCGGCCTGCCGCCGCCGGCCGTGGCCGGCCGCGGCCGGGCGCGCTGGCCGCGGCCGGGCGGGCCGACTTTGTGCATTCGTTCACAAACGACGTATCGTAGGGGAGGCCGCGATCGGCCGAAGTGACCTATCGTGGTCGGCGTAACCTTATACGCCCATCAACGCGGGCCGCGCCCCGTGTGTGCCCCGCCACAGCGCCGATCCTCCCGGGAGCGCCGCATGTCCAGTGCCGCCGAGTTCCCCGGCCCCGCCGGGGGAACGCGCAACGCCGGCGATTCCAGCGAGAGCGTCCGGCAGGCAGAAAGCCTGCACGGGGGCGGCGGCCGTCTCGACGCGGGGGCGCAGCCGGTGAGCCAGCCCGCCGAGCGCCCGTACCCCGGCGGCATCCCCGAGGCCACCGTGGCACGGCTCCCCGTCTACCTCCGCGCGCTCTACGCGCTGGCCGAACGGGGCGTGGGAACCGTCGCCAGCGAGGAACTGGCGGCGGCGGCCGGCGTCAACTCGGCCAAGCTCCGCAAGGACCTGTCGTACCTGGGGTCATACGGGATCCGCGGTGTCGGATACGAGGTCGAGTACCTCGTCTACCAGGTCTCCCGGGCCCTGGGGCTGACACAGAACTGGCCGGTGGTGATCGTCGGCGCCGGCAACCTCGGCCGCGCGCTCGCCAACTACGGCGGTTTCGTCTCGCGGGGCTTCCGGATATCGGCCGTGCTGGACAGCGACCGGTCCCTGGTAGGCCGCAAGCTCGGTTCCGTGATCGTCCGCCACGCCAGTGAACTGGAGGCGGTGGTGGCCAGCAACAAGATCGCGATCGGCGTGATCGCGGTGCCGGCCGGCGTGGCCCAGGCCATGTGCGACCGGCTTGTCGCCGCGGGGGTCACCAGCATCTTGAACTTCGCCCCCGTGGTGCTGAACGTGCCCGCGGGGGTGGATGTGCGTAAGGTCGACCTATCGATTGAGCTGCAGATACTCGCCTTCCACGCCCAGCGCCGGTCAGCCGAGCGGTTCGGGCAGGTCGCGGATCCGGCAGCGGTGGAAGCGTAGGCGGTGCAACGGTGAGCGTCCTCGTCGTCGGGCTGAACCACAAGAGCGCGTCGGTGGCGACCCTCGAGCGCGCCGCGGTCAGCGGAGACACGCTCGGCAAGCTGCTGCGCGACGTCGCGCACCTGCCGGACATCGCGGAGGCCTTCGTGATCTCTACCTGCAACCGGGTCGAGGTCTACGCCGAGGTGGGGCGGTTCCACGGCGGTGTCAACGGGATATGCGAGCTGCTGGCCCGGTACTCGGGCATCCCGGCGGGCGAGCTGACCAGCAGCCTGTACGTGCACTACGAGGACCGCGCGGTGCAGCACCTGCTGGCCGTGGCGAGCGGGCTGGACTCGATGGTCGTGGGCGAGGACCAGATACTCGGCCAGGTCCGGTCGGCGCTGAAGCTGGCAGGAGAGCACGGGACGCTCGGCCGCTCCCTCCGTGACCTCGGCCGCCTCGCGCTGCGCACCGGGAAGCGGGCCCGTGCCGAAACGGGGATCGACCGGCTCGGGATCAGCCTGGTCAGCGTCGGCATGGAACTCGCCGCGTCGAAGCTCGGGGCCCCGGCCATCCCGAACGACCGCGGCCTGCTCGCCGGCCGTCATGTGCTCGTCGTCGGCGCCGGCGCGATGAGCGGGCTGACCGTGGCCACCGCCGCGCGGTCAGGCGCGGACCGCATCGTCGTGGCCAACCGGACGCGGTCGCGGGCCGAGCGGCTGGCGTCCCGCGTCGGCGGCGAGGTCACCGACCTGGCCGGCCTGCCCGCCGCGATCGCCGCGGCCGACCTGGTCGTCTCCTGCACCGGGGCGGGCGGGCTCGTCGTCACCGAAGCCGTGGTCCGCGCCGCGCTGGCAGACCGCGAGACGGGCCGCCCGCTCGTGCTGCTCGACCTTGCCATGCCCCGGGACGTCGATCCGGCGGCGGCCGCGCTCCCCGGCGTGAGCGTCATCGGCATGGCCGAACTGCGCGGGAGCGGCGGTGCCGCGGTCGGCGCCGACGAGGTGGCCGCGGTCCGCGCGATCGTCGAGGAGGAGTTCGCCGCGTACGGCTCGGCGATCCGCGCCGCCCAGGTCACGCCCACCGTGGTGGCGCTGCGGGCGAAGGCGGCCACGGTCGTCGACGCGGAGCTGTCACGGCTCTCCGGGCGGCTCAGCGAGCACGGTGTGAGCGGGCACGCGCTGGAAGAAATAGCCCAGACGGTGCGACGAGTGGTAGACAAGCTGTTGCACGGGCCGACGGTCCGGGTAAAAGAACTCGCGTCCTCGCCGGGCGGCGAAGAGTACGAGGCCGCGCTGCGAGTTCTCTTCGACCTTGACCCGCGCACGGTCGAGGCGGTGACGCGTGCCGAAGCCGAACCCCCCGGCGCAATCGATCAGGAGGGGAGCCAGTGAACGCGCAAGCGCTGCGGCTGGGCAGTCGCCGGAGCCCCATGGCGACCGCGCAATCCGGCGACGTGGCCCGGCTCATCACCGAGCGCACCGGCCGCCGGGTAGAGCTCGTCGGCGTGACCACGCTGGGCGATGTCAGCCGGGAGCACCTCACCCAGATCGGCGGCACCGGGGTTTTCGTCAGCGCGCTCCGGGAAAGCCTGCTCCGCGGGGAGGTGGACTTCGCCGTGCACTCACTCAAAGACCTGCCCACCGGGGCCGCGCCGGGGATCACGCTCGCCGCCATCCCGCTCCGTGACGACCCGCGGGACGCGCTGGTCACGCGCGACGGGGCGAAGCTGGCCGACCTGCCGGCCGGGGCGAGGATCGGCACCGGGTCGCCGCGCCGCGCGGCGCAGCTCACCCTGCTGCGCGGCGACATCACCTGCGTGCCGATCCGCGGCAACGCGAACACCAGGCTGGCCAGGGTGCGCGGCGGCGAACTCGACGGGGTCGTGCTCGCCTACGCGGGGCTGGCCCGGATCGGCCAGACCGACGCGGTGAGCGAGATATTCGAGCCCGACGACATGCTGCCCGCGCCCGGCCAGGGAGCGCTGGCCGTGGAGTGCCGCGCCGAGGACACCGAGCTCGCCGAACTGCTCGGATGCGCAGACCACCCGGCGACCCGGGCCGCGGTGACCGCGGAGCGCAGCCTGCTCGCGGCGCTCGGGGCCGGATGCAGCGCGCCCGTCGGCGCGTATGCGGCCGGCGGCGACCGCCTGCATCTCCAGGGCGTGGTGCTCGGCGTCCCCGCGGCGAGCCGGCCGGGCGGCGGGCCAGACGGAACCGCGGGCAGCGGGACGGTGGCGGTGCGGGAGCGCGGCGAAGCGGACGCCGCGGACGCCGCGCGCCTCGGGCGCGAAGTCGCGGCGCGGATGCTGGCGCTTGGCGCGGCGGGCCTGATGGCCGCGAAGACCGACAGGGATGATGCGCATGACTGACATGGACGGCTGGATCGCGTTCGCCGGCGCCGGTCCAGGAGACGACGGACTGCTGACCGTGCGCGCGGTCCGGCTGCTCGGCGCGGCCGGCCTGGTCGTAGCCGAGCCCGAGGTGGCCGGCCGGCTCCGTCACCTGATCGGGGCGGATGCCCAGGTCGTCGAGCCCTCCGACGCGCCGGGCACGGCGCGCACGCTGCTGAGGGCGGCGCGGGAGGGCCGGCTCGCCGTCCGGCTCTATCCGGGCGACCCGCTGCTGAGCGGCGCGGCGGCCGAGGTGCGGGCGTGCGCGAAGGCGAAGGTGCGGTTCGAGATCGTGCCGGGCGTGCCCGCCGCCACCGGGGTGCCCGCCTACGCGGGTATCGCGCTGACCAGCGACGGCGGGGGCGATGTGCGGGTGGTCCGCGCCAACGAGATCAGCCAGGTGTCGTACGGCCCTGGCACGCTGGTCGTGTCGGGCGCGGACACCGCCCCGCAGGACCTCGGCAAGATGCTGATCGCCGCGGGCTGGCCGGACACCACCCCGTTCGCCATCACCTGGGACGGGACGACCACCGATCAGCAGACCGTGGTCACCACCCTCGGCCGGATCGGCCCCGACCTCAAGGCGGCCGGCATGACCGTGGCGACGACGCACGGCGCCGCCGTCGCGGTGGTCGGCGAGGCCGCGGCCGCCGGGGACCGGTTCTCCTGGTACGAGACCAAGCCGCTGTTCGGCTGGCGGGTGCTGGTGCCGCGGACGAGGGAACAGGCCTCGGTGGTCTCGGACCGGCTGCGCGAATACGGCGCCGTGCCCGAGGAGGTGCCGACCATAGCGGTCGAGCCGCCGCGCACCCCGCAGCAGATGGAGCGCGCGATCAAGGGCCTGGTCACCGGCAGGTACCAGTGGGTCGCGTTCACCTCGACGAACGCCGTCAGAGCGGTGCGGGAAAAGCTCGAAGAGTATGGTCTCGACGCGCGTGCCTTCGCCGGGGTGAAGGTCGCCGCGGTGGGCGAACAGACGTCGGCCGCCCTGCTCGACTTCGGCATCCGGCCCGACCTGGTGCCGGACGGCCAGCAGTCGGCCGAGGGCCTGGCCGACTGCTGGCCCCCGTTCGACGACCTGCTGGATCCGATCAACCGGGTGCTGCTGCCGCGCGCCGACATCGCCACGGAGACGCTGGTGGCCCGGCTGACCGACCTCGGCTGGGAAGCCGAGGACGTGACCGCGTACCGTACCGTGCGCGCCGCGCCGCCGCCCGCCCCGATCCGGGAGGCGATCAAGGGCGGCGGGTTCGACGCCGTGCTGTTCACCTCCTCGTCCACGGTCAGGAACCTGGTCGGGATCGCGGGCAAGCCGCACGCGGTGACGGTCATCGGGGTGATCGGCCCGCAGACGGCCAAGACGGCCGCCGAGTTCGGGCTGCGGGTAGACGTGGTGGCGCCTAAGCCGTCGGTGACCGCGCTCGTCGACGCCCTCGCCGGGTTCGGCGCCGCGCAGCGCGACGCGGCCGCCGAGGCGGGCGAGCCGCTGCGCCGCCCGAGCGAGCGCCGCCGCGGTGGCCGCCGCAGGCTGCGCTGAGCCCGAGGCCGGGATGGGAGAAAGTCATGTCCGCTGGATTTCCTGAGGTCCGGCCGCGGCGGCTCCGCGGCACGAGGGCGCTGCGCGCCATGGTCGCCGAGACCGCGCTGCGGCCCGCGGAACTGGTCCTTCCGGTGTTCGTCAAGGAGGGCATCGCCGCCCCCGTCCCGATCGGCTCGATGCCCGGCGTCGTGCAGCACACCAGGGAGAGCCTGCGCAAGGCGGCCGCCGAGGCGGCAGCGGCCGGGGTGGGCGGCATCATCGTGTTCGGCGTCCCGGCGGTCAAGGACGGCCGCGGCAGCGCGGCCGACGACCCCGAGGGCATCTCCCAGGCCGCGATCACCGACATCAGGAGGGAAGTCGGCGACGACCTGGTGGTCATGGCCGACCTGTGCCTGTGCGAGTACACCGACCACGGCCACTGCGGCATCGTCACCAGCGACGGTTGGGTGGACAACGACGCGACGCTTGAGCGGTACGCGGGCATCGCGGTCGCCCAGGCCCGGGCGGGCGCGCACGTGGTGGCGCCGAGCGGGATGATGGACGGCCAGGTCGCCGCGATCAGGAAGGCCCTGGACGGCGCCGGCTACGCCGGCGTCCCGGTCTGCGCGTACTCGGCCAAGTACGCGTCGGCCTTCTACGGCCCGTTCCGCGAGGCCGCCGAGGGCGCGCCGAAGTTCGGCGACCGCGCCACCCACCAGCAGGACCCGGCCAATGCCCGGGAGGCGCTCCGGGAGGTCGGGCTCGACCTGGCCGAGGGCGCGGACATGGTGATGGTCAAGCCCGCGCTCAGCTACCTCGACGTCATCCGCCGGGTCGCGGACACCGTCCAGGTGCCCGTCGCCGCGTACCAGGTCAGCGGCGAGTTCGCGATGATAGAGGCCGCGGCGGCGAACGGCTGGGTGGACCGGGACAAGGCGATCATGGAGACCCTCACCGCGATCCGCCGGGCCGGCGCGAGCGTCATCTTGACCTACTGGGCGACCGAGGTCGCCCGCCGCCTCCGCTAACCCGGGGCAGGCCCGGGGTCCGTAGCATAGAAAGCAGGCAGTGGTGAGAGTCACCACCGCTCGTCCGGAATGGCGCGCTGGGCCGGAGTAGCATTTCGGCTATCCCACCGGCCGGCATGATGCGGTCGCTTTGGCGTACCTCGCCGGCGACGTGGGGGGGCGGTGGCGGACGAGTAGGAGTGCGGGGCCTGATGGTGACGATGATGCGGCGACGAGGCCGCCGCCGGGCGGCGCAGCGGCCGCAAGCGCTGGGCGCGACGGCACTGGCATACGCCGCGATGGGCTGGCCGGTATGCCCGGGGGCGCATCCCAGCCGCGGGCTGGACGGGATGCCCGAGCCCGGCCGCGCGTGTTCATGCGACCGGGTGGGCTGCCCGGCCCCCGGGGGGCATCCGGTGTCGCCGACCTGGCAGATGCAGGCGACCGTGGACCGCGAGACGATAAGGCAGTGGTGGGAAGCCCGCCCGGAGGCGAACGTGATACTCGTCACCGGGCGGGTTTTTGACGTTCTGGACGTGCCCGCGCCCGCCGGCGCGACGGCGCTGGCGAGCATGACGGCGGCCGGCGTGGAGACCGGCCCGGTCGCGGCATCGGGCGACGAGCGGACGCTGTTCTTCGTCGCGACCAGGGGCGCGCCCGCCGACGAGGACGAATGGTGGTCCTGCGGCCTCGACTCCTCGCCGGACACCTCCGCGCAGACCGGGGCGCTGCGCTGGCACTGCCGGGACAGCTACGTGCTCGCCCCGCCGTCCCGGTACGGCATAGGCCAGGACGTACGCTGGGTGCGGGAGCCCGCCGGGCAGCCGCTGCCGGACGCGCTGCGGCTGCTGGAGTTCCTGGTCGACGCCTGCGAGGAAGAGGGCAGCTAGCCGTGACAGATCGCTCCGCCGGACTGTTCTCCCGCGCGCTCGAGGTGACCCCGGGCGGCGTCAACTCGCCGGTCCGCGCGTTCGGCCCGGTGGGCGGAACGCCCCGGTTCATCGAGCGGGGCGCCGGGGCGTACCTGTTCGACGTCGACGGCCGCGAGTACGTGGACCTGGTGTGCTCGTGGGGGCCGATGATCCTCGGGCACGCGCACCCGTCCGTGGTGGCCGCCGTCGCGGAGGCACTGACGCGCGGGACGTCGTTCGGCGCGGCCACGCCGGGCGAAGTGGAACTGGCGGCGGAGATCATCTCGCGCGCGCCGGTCGACCAGGTCCGGCTCGTCAACTCGGGCACCGAGGCGACGATGTCCGCGCTCCGGCTGGCCCGCGGCTACACGGGACGTGCGCTGGTGGTGAAGTTCGCCGGGTGCTACCACGGGCACGTGGACGCGCTGCTCGTCGCGGCCGGGTCGGGCGTGGCGACGTTCGGCCTGCCCGACACGCCCGGGGTGACCGGCGCGTCGGCCGCGGACACGGTGGTCCTGCCGTACAACGACGCGGAGGCCGTCACGGCGCTGTTCGAAGCGCGCGGCGGCGAGATCGCCTGCGTGATCACCGAGGCATGCCCCGCCAACATGGGCGTGGTGCCGCCCGCCCCCGGGTTCAACGAGCTGCTCCGGTCGCTCTGCGATCGCGCGGGCGCCCTGCTGATCATGGACGAGGTGCTGACCGGCTTCCGGGTCAGCGCGTCCGGATGGTACGGGCTGGATGGCGTGCGGGGAGACCTCGTGACGTTCGGCAAGGTGATGGGCGGCGGACTGCCGTGCGCGGCGTTCGGCGGGCGGGCGGAGATCATGTCGCGGCTCGCCCCCGCCGGGCCCGTCTACCAGGCCGGCACGCTGTCCGGGAACCCGCTGGCCACCGCCGCCGGCCTGGCGACGCTGCGCGCCTGCACGCCCGAGGTGTACGCCGCGGTCGATTCGTTCGCCGGCGCGCTGTCCAAGCTCGTGTCGTCGGCGCTCGCCGAGGCGGGGG
>Ga0209061_1003170_pt1 | contig 18456 bp, 17 predicted proteins | sample Coa_R1_10_FD_187157 | JGI IMG/M metagenome (GOLD analysis project Ga0209061, IMG submission 187157) | Surface soil microbial communities from Centralia Pennsylvania, which are recovering from an underground coalmine fire - Coalmine... | ecosystem: Environmental > Terrestrial > Soil >...
TGCCGCGCCTCGTACCGCTCGGCGATCTCCGCCAGCCGCCGCGCCCGCTCCTGCCTGATGCTCTCAAGGCGTGCCCGCAGTCCCGCCCTGCGGTCGCCGGCGGCCAGGGCGGCCTGCTGCTCGATGTCGGCGATCGCAGCCGCGTAGTACGAGGCAGCCCGCGAGCGTTCCGTCTCGTGCGCGTCGCTCACCTGGGCCGCGAGCGCCGCACGGCGCGCGGTGGCAGCTTCGCCGATGAGCCGGTGCGCCTCGGCGACGGCGGCCGGCAGGCCGTCCGGGCTGTGCGGCGTGCCGCCCCTGGCGGCGGCCGCATGGGAAAGCCGCTCGCTGAGGGCAGTCGGCAGCTCCCGGCGGGCCGGCACGTCCACCCACCGCTCAGCCTGCTCCTGAAAGCGGTCATCGGTGGAGAGCTGGTAGGTCACCGCCGCGCCGACCCGGATCACCGGGTGCATCACGACGGTCGCCTCGCCGGTCAGGTCGATGCGGCCGTGGTCGACGGGGAACGTGTCCCGCACCTCGCCGAGCAGTACGTCCATGCCTGGCGGCCCCGCGGGTGGCCTGGCCAGTATCAGGTGCCCGGCATCGCCGGCTTCCAGCACCCGCTGCGCTGCCCGGGCGAGCACCGGATGCCCGGGGGCCAGCAGCGTCGCGCCGTCCTCGCGGGCCACGCCGGGATCGGGGGTGACCTGCAGCTCGTCCGGCAGGCCATAGGCGTCACGCAGCGCCGGGGGCAGGACCACGTAGGCGGACTCCTCGGCCGGTTCCCACAGGCCGCCCGCCGCGGCCACGTGGTGCAGCCAGAACTCCAGGTCCTGGGCGGTCATGACTCGCCTGCGCCGACGATGATATCGGTCGCGGCACGGCTGCCGTCGTAGCCGGACCTGGCCCTGGCGATGTCCTCGCCGAGAGCTTCCATCCGCTCGCCGAACTCCGCGTCGTCCCCGGACCGGACGTAGGCGCCGAAGGTGGCCGACTCGAAGTCGAAGCCGTCGCCCACCCGGCTGAGGATCATGCCGACCTCGCCGGGGGCCAGCCCGAAAAAGTCCAGCTTCTCCTCAAGGATGCGCAGCACATGCTCCTCGATCGTGCCCCTGGTGACCAGGTTGACCACCAGCACGTCGTGGCCCTGGCCGACCTGGTGCAGCCGGCCCACCCGCTGCCCGGCCTGCATCGGGTCCCACGGCAGGTCCACGTTGATCATCGCGTGGCAGAACCGCAGGTCCCGTCCCTCCCCGGCGGGCTCGGTGGACAGCAGGACGGGGACTTCCTCGCGGAACGCGGTGATGACCCGTTCCTTGTCCGCCCGTGCCAGGCTGCCGTGGTACGGCACCGCCGGGATGCCCGCCGCGGCCACCTGCCCGGTAAGCTGGTCGAGGGTGCGCCGGAACGCGGTGAAGACCAGCACTTTCTCCCCGGGGCCCTCCCCGGGGCCGGTGAGCGCGCGCAGCCGCTCCAGCAGCGTGGCGTTCTTCCGCGGCGCGCGCACCGCACCGGCCCGCATGGCGAGGTCATCCCAGCCGGTCTCGCGGAGCGCCGGAGCGGCCGCCGCGGGGCTGGATCCGGCGAGCCTGGCGAGGCTGCGGAGTGTGCGCTGCCGCTGCGGCGCCGCCTCCCGGCCCTCGGCCCGGATCCGTGACGTGAGATCGGCGTACCAGGAACGCTCGTCGTCAGCCGGCTCGACGAGGAAGGTCTTCGCCAGCAGCCGCGGCAGCGGCACGCCGGTCTCGCTGCGGCGGTGCCTGATCATCACGTCGGCGAGCCGTTTGCGCAGCGTGGCCGCGTTCTTCGGCTCCTGGCGCGGGCTGGCGCCGTGAGCGGCGCTGAACTGCGTGGCGGTGCCGAGCAGGCCGGGCGAGACCAGGCTGACCAGCTCGTACAGATCCTGCAGCCGGTTCTCCACAGGAACGGCGGTGAGCAGCAGCAGGTGGCGGGATTGCAGCTCGCGGATGAACGCGCCGGACTCGCTGCGCGGTGACCGCACCAGGTGCGCCTCGTCCGCGATGATCAGGTCCCACCGGTCACCGGCCAGCGCGGATCTCAGCGGGTCGCGCCGTGCGTCGGCCAGCGAGGCGACGACGACCGGCCTGTCGATACCGGCCCCGTAGGCCCTGCCGGCCCCGTAGGCCCTGCCGGCCGCGTAGGCCCTGCCGGCCGCGTAGGCCCTGCCGGCCGCGTAGGCCCCGCCGGCCGCGTAGGCCCCGCCGGCCGCGTAGGCCCCGCCGGCCGCGTGAGATCCCGGGCCGTGCCCGGAGCCCGGCACGTGCCCGTCATCGCCGGGCTGCGCGGTGACCGCGGGGAGGGCGAACTTCCGCTCCAGCTCCTCCCGCCAGCAGGTGACCAGCTCCGCGGGGGTGATGACGAGGGTGCGGTCGGCCAGCCCGCGCAGCCGGAGCTCGGCGAGTATCAGCCCCGCCTCGATGGCCTTGCCGAGGCCCGCCTCGTCGGCGAGGATGGCCCGGCCGCGCATCCGCCGCAGCGCGGCCTGGGCGGCCTGAATCTGGTAGCCAAACGGCGCGAACCGCAGCATCGATGCGCACAGCAGCGTCTCGAACCCCGGCTTGCTCCACACCCGCACCGCCTCGTCGACCAGCGCCGAGGTGCCCGCGTCCACCAGCGGGGCGCTGCGCAGCCGGTCAAGCAGCGGCGCGTAGAGGGAGAGAACGTCCGGGGGTACCTCCTGATCAGCCCAGGAATCCTGCGGCACCCGTGCCACCCCTCGGTAGGCGAATCGCCGGTCCGATTACCCATGCTGCCACGTGCCCCGGGCAGCCTGGACATGGCTCGGCGGCAGGGGGCGCGGAGCCGCCGCGCACCCCGCCGGGTGGCGGGACAGGTGCGTGCAGCGCCGGGCGGGTCAGCAGCCGATCCTGAAGGGGGCACCCTTATCCGGGCATACCGGGTTACCGTCCTCCTTGCCTGGCCGGGAGGTGGTGCCCGGGCTCACGGCTTCCGGCCGACCCCGCCGTAGTTGGCCAGCTCACGGTCGGTTCCCGCACTTCCCGCGTCAGGCCGCCAGCGGTGCAGTTGCACCACGCCGGGCTCCACGAGGTGCAGGCCCTCGAAGAAACGGCAGACCTCGGCATGCGTGCGCATGGTGACCGGATCGCGCGCCACCGCGTTGTAGTCTCGCGTGGCCCTGCCCATCTGGCTGGCGGTGACGTCCTTCGCCGGGTGCGAGATGACGAGGTAGCTGCCCGGCGGCACGGCGGCCATCAGCCGTGCCACGATGCCGGCCGGGTCATCCTCGTCGGGAATGCAGTGCAAGATCCCCAGCAGCATCACCGCGACCGGTTTACCGAAGTCGAGGAGACGTGCCGCCTCCCGCACGATCGTGCCGGTCTCGCGCACGTCGGCGTCAAGGTAGGCGGTCGCGCCGCCGGGATCGCCGGTGAGCAGGGCGCGGGCATGCGCGAGCACGGTCGGATCGTTGTCCACGTACACGACCCGCGACTCCGGCGCCAGCCGCTGGGCAACCTCGTGAGTGTTGTCGGCGGCGGGCAACCCGGTCCCGATGTCCAGGAACTGCCGGATGCCTGCCTCGGTGACCAGGTAACGCACCGCACGGCCGAGAAACGCCCGCTGGGCCCGGACACTGAGCCGGATGTCCGGGAACGAGGCGATGACTTTCTCGGCCGCCTCCCGGTCAACGGCGAAGTTGTCCTTGCCGCCCAGCCAGTAGTCGTAGACGCGTGCGATATGCGGCACGCTGATATCGATGTCGGCGCTGGGCACGGCATCGTCGGGAACGACGCTCTCGTACCAGTTGTGTGAGGTCACCGCGCCCTCCTGCCCGATACGGCTGCCTGCCGGGAAACACCCGGCACTGGCCGACAGACTAGCCCACGGCCCGCTCTCAGGCGGCCCGGCCGTGGCCTCCGGGGCTGCCCGGCCCTGAGCCGTCCCGGTTCGCCGGCCCGCGGGCCAGCGAACCGGCACCTGTGGCCCGCACGTATCCGGCACCTGTCCCGCCGCGGGGCGGGACGGGTACGAAGGCGGGTCATCACGGATTCCGGACGCAGCTCACCAGGCAGCCAGCCAGCCATCCATACTTGTGGATGCATACCCAATGATCAGTGAAGGATGAGCTGCCATGCGCCTGCGGGGAAGGATCGCGATCGATCTTGGCACAGTCAGCACGCTCATCTGGGTCGCTGGCCGGGGCCTGGTCCTCGAAGAGCCCACCGCGATCGCCCTCGACGCGGTGACCGGCAAGGTGGCCGCCGTGGGCGCCCCGGCGGATGCCCTGTCCGGGAAGGAACCGGAGGACATCGAGGTTCTCCACCCCCTGCGCGACGGAGTGATCGCCGACCTGAACGCCACCGCCCTCATGCTCCGTGAGTTCATGCGCCGGGCGTACCCGCACCACGGCCTGCTGCGCCCGGCCGTCCTGGTGTGCGTGCCGAGCAGGGCCACGTGGGTCGAGCGCCAGTCTGTCATCGCTGTCATGGGAGCACGGCGCAGGCGCTACCGGGTGCGCCTCCTTGACGAGCCGGTTGCCGCTGCCGCAGGTGCCGGCGCCGAGCTTTCCGGTGGATCGGGTGCGTTCATCGTGGATATCGGGGGCGGGACGACGGAGATCGCCGTGATCGCGGGCGGCCGCGTGGCGCGCGCCCAGTCGCTGCGGCTCGCGGGCAACGCGATGGACGAGGCGATCACCCATGCCGTACGGACCGAACTCGGCCTGAGCATCGGCCGCAAGGCCGCTCAGTCGCTGAAGGTCACACTCGGGCTCACCGGAGGCTCGTCGGGATGGGCAGAGGCCGTGGGCATCGACGTGGTGCGCCGGATGCCCCGGGCCGAACGCGTACCCGGCACGCTCGTGGCGGCCGCGCTCGAGCATGCGGTCGCCACCATCGTCGGCTGCGTGCAGGAGATCCTGTCCGACCTCCCCCCCGGCCTCGCCGGGGACGTGTACCGGGAGAAGATCCGCCTGACCGGGGGCGGTGCGCTGCTCCCCGGCCTGGCGAGCAGGATCGAGTCGGCCGCTGACATCGGCGCGCTCGTCGTCGACGATCCGGTCCGATGTGTCATCCGGGGTGCGGCCGACATCCTCGAACGCGGCGGCGAGGCCGGGATCGTCGGGCTGCCGCGTTGAGGCAGGGGCCGCCTGGCGGCCAGCCCGCCGTGCACGGCACCGGCCAGAGATGGCAAGCTGAGGGCATGCCCGAGATGCCCCCCGCAGCCAGGGCGTTCCTCACGAGCGGCCCGTACCGGTTCATCGCACGGCGTATCGTCCTGCCGTGGGTGCTGCAGGGCGAGCACCCGGCCGGGGAGGGCCTGGAAATCGGCGCCGGCGGCGGGGCCATGGCGGCGCAGCTCCTGGCCGCCTACCCTGAGCTGCGCATGACCGCCACGGACTACGACGACAGCCTGCTCAGGTCGGCGGAACAGGCGCTCGCGCCGTTCGGGAACAGGGCCAGCGTGCAGCGCGCCGACGCGGCGGATCTCCCGTTCGGCGACAACCGGTTCGATCTCGTGCTCTCCGCGGCGATGCTGCACCATGTCGTGGCCTGGGAGAAGGCCCTGGCCGAGGCTGTCCGGGTGCTCCGCCCCGGCGGGCTGCTCGTCGGCTATGACATGCTCGACAGCCCGCTGAGCAGGCTGCTGCACATCGGCCGGGGCCATGACATCCGGCTGGTGCGGTGGGGGCAGATGGACGCTGCCCTCGGCCGCCTCCCGGTGACGGGCACCCGGGTCAGGCCCGGTCCCGCCGCCCTGGTCATCAGGTTCGCCGCACGCAAGGCCGCCTGACCGCCCGGCCCCCTGACCGCCCGGCCCCCTGACCGCCCGGCCCCCTGACCGCCCGGCCCCCTGACCGCCCGGCGTGCCCGGGCCTGTCACCACCCCGTCCATCATCCCCGCGCCGTCCGCCATCCCATGACATCGACGGCGTAGCCGCCCGTGCGAGCGGCCCGGCAGGCGAATGACGGCTGGCCGGCTGGCTGCTGACCGCGCCCGGCGGCGCCTGTCCGTTCCGGCTCGGCCCCGTCGCTTTCTGAGCGTGATCTATTGACGAAGTACGGTATTTGGCCGTAAGAACTTATCGTCAACGCACACTGCGGTGCCCGCGGCGCGGCCACGGCCGGCCCGGGCGGAGGCCCGGCGGCGGGCCCGGCAGCCCAGGGTGACCGTGGCCGCGCCATTCGCCTGAGCGGCAGGGGATGCCACTGATGGAGACCGGACGAGAGGGTGACCGGCAGGGACGGCTGCCGGACGCCGCTGGAATGCGAAGGACATGGCGGGTGCTGGCACGCCGGGTGCTGGTGACGGCGGTGGCGGCCGCCCTGCCGCTGGCGGGCCTGACGGCCGGCGGGGCGGCCAGCGCCAGCACCGGGCGGGCGTGGGCCTCCCGGGGCCAGGCCACCGCACCGGGCCACCGGCCCGTGATCGCCGCCTACTACTACCACTCCTCGGGGATGCCGGTCCCGGCCATCCCGGCGAACCGGCTCACCGACGTCATCTACGCCTTCGCCAACATCAACAGCGCGGGGGAGTGCTACATGCCTGACGCGTCGACGGCGGCCAAGGACTTCGCCGCGCTCGGCGCGCTCAAGCGCAGCCACCCCTGGCTGCGGACCGAGATCTCCATCGGCGGCTGGGGCGCCGGCGGATTCTCCGACGCCGCGCTGACCAGGCAGTCGCGGGCCACGTTCGTGGACTCCTGCATGAAGCTGTTCTTCGGCACCTACCGCGGCGACTTCGACGGCATCGACCTCGACTGGGAATTCCCCGTCTACGGCGGCCCGCCGAACCTGACCAGCAGGCCCGCCGACCGGCGCGACTTCACGCTCCTCGCCCGCGCGTTCCGCCGGGCACTGAACGCGGAGGGCGGCCGGATGCACGAGCACCTGCTGCTCACCGCCGCCCTGCCCGTCGGCCGGCTGCAGTCCGCCGGGCCGTACGACCCGGCCAGGAGCTACCAGCTCGCCAGGGTGGGGCACATCCTCGACTGGGTCAACCTGATGACCTACGACCTGGAGGACGGCTACTCGACGATCTCCGACTTCGACTCGCCGATGCGCCCGGTGCCGGCCGACCCGACGCCGGAGATCATCAAGCGATGGAACACGGTCTCCACGGCGGTCGACTATTACGAGCTGCACGGCGTGCCCGCGGACAGAATCGTCCTTGGCGAGCCGTACTTCAGCCTCGCGATGCACGTCGCATCCACCGCGAACTACGGGCTGTACCAGAGCGTCACCGGGTTCACCGGCGCACCGAGCTGGACGCAGATCGAGACCAGCCTGCTGAAGGACCCGGCGTGGACGAACCACTGGAGCCGGATCGCCCAGGTTCCCTGGCTGTTCGACGCGGGCACCAAGACGTTCGTCACCTACGACGATCCGGCCTCGCTGCACATCAAGTCGGAGTTCGCCAAGATGCGCGGCCTGCGCGGCGTCTTCACCTGGGCCATCGACCAGGATGATGCCCAGCACAGCCTGGCCGACGCGATGTCCGGCCCCTTCCTGCAGGCCGCCGGCCTCGGCGCGGGGGGGTAAGGGAGTAAAGCCGGACGTGCGGCGGTGTCACGTCATAGGCATGTGCCCCCGGCCGGCCGCCCGCCGGCCGGCCGGGGGACGGCACCTGCTGCTCCTGGCCCCCTGAAAGTTGTACTCCTGTGTACAACGACGTACGATTCGAGTCATGTCATCGATGACCGTCTCTGAGGCACGGGCTTCGCTCCCCGCGTTGCTCTCCCGCGTCGAGGACGGCGAGGAGGTCACGATAACCCGGCACGGTCGGCCGGCGGCCGTCCTTGTCCGTCCCGACGCCCTGCGCAGCCGCCGTGCGCGTGCCGCGCTGGACGACGCGGAGCGGATCAGCGAGCTGCTCACCGAAGCGGCGGCTGCTCCCCTGCCCGGGGACGCCGGGCTGACAGCAGAGCGCGCCGAAGAGCTGATCGCTGAGATCAGGGCCAGCCGTGACACCCGGTGATGGACGCCTTTGACGCCGACGTGCTCATTTATGCCGCCGTGCCCGGTCACCCCCTGGGACAGCGGGTCGCCGCTCTCTTCCGCACCGTCGGCAGCGGCATCCCGGCAGGGGTCGGCTCGCTCCTGCTGCTGCCGGAAGTGCTCGGAAAGCCGTTGCGCGATGGTGCCATCGGTGAGGTCCGCATCCTTGCCGGGCTGCTGGCCAGGCTCGACCTGCGTCCGGTGGACCGGGCCACCGCCGCACTCGCGGCGGCACTGTCCAGCGGGTACCGGCTGAAGGCGGCGGACGCCACGCACCTGGCCACCGCCGTGGGCATGGGCGCCGACCGGTTCATCACCAACAACCAGCGCGCTTTCCCGCAGTCCATTACGGAGGTCAAGATCACCTACCCCGCTGACCTGCCTGATCCACCGCGACGAGAGGACCCCCGGCAGACCCCGCCGGGTGCTTCAGGAAAATCCGAAGGCGCTCGCGATCCCGCGAACGGCCAGTAAAGCCGAACCGGTGGTTTCACTCCGTCTATGTCGCGTGGACAACCCAGTAACCTTTCCAGCGTGCCGTATGAGGATTTGCCAGTAGCCGAGTTTGCCTTCCCGGGGCCGCTGCGCGATCAGCTTGTCGCCGCGATTCTGACGGGCGATAAAACCACCACGTCAGCTCTGGCTGTCGGGTATGAGAAGGATGGCGAGCCGCTGCCCGGGCTGGGACAGCGCGAGGCGGTCGTCGACCCGGCCGGGAACAGGGTCGCGGTGATCGAGACGGTCACGGTGCGTGTGCCCCGCCTCGGTGACGTCGGCCTGGCCCGCGCGCGTGCCGAAGGTGAGCGATACGCTTCGGTGGCGGAATGGCGCGCCGGGCACGAACGATTCTGGCAGTCGGCGCAGATTCGCGAGGAACTGGGTGACTTGGACTTCGTAGCTGACGATGACACCCTTGTAGTGGCACAAGAATTCCGGCTGGTGGAAAGCAGCTAGAGCCTCCCGCGCAGGTCCAGGGCGAGGACGCGGAAGTGCCGGGTGAACTGGCCGGTGACCTGATCCCAGCTCGTACTGTCCTCGCCGAGCGCGTGCAGCAGTACCATCGGCGGGGCGTCCGGGGCGCCGCTGACCCGGTACGCCAGCCGGATCCCGCCGGCCACGACCTCGTGCCCGGCGCTCACCCCGCTGATGCTACCGGCAGCGATCCAGGTGGGGTGCTGCCACGCTCTTGGGCACGACCATTTCGATCGGTACGAGCCCGGAGAGGCTCCGCAGGTTGCCTGCCTCGTCGCGGGGGTGCCGTGCGGTTACTTACCGAGCGCGGCGAGTACGGCGCTGGCGTAGGCCTGCTCGCCGAGTTCGTTCGGGTGCACGGGTGCCGACTGGTCGGTGATGTAGCCATCGATCCAGGCGGTGCCGGGCGGCTTGCACAGGTCGTGGCCGATGCTGTCGGAGTAGGCATCGACGAAGATGGCGCTGTTGGCGCTGGCTTCATTGCCGAGCATCTGGTTGAGCTGCTTTTCCTTGGCGTTCAGGTAGGGGTAGTCACCGGGAGCGATGGTGTTGTTGTCCCCGAAGCAGGAGCCCTGCAGCGGCAGGATGTCCAGGTAGTCCACGACCAGCACCCTCGCGTGCGGTGAGCGCTGGTGGATGCCCTGGATCACCGAGGCGACCTTGGGGGCGGTGCTGCGTATCCGCTGGGAGAGCTGGTCGGTGCCGCCGGAGGTGTAGTAGTCCGTGCACGGATCGCCGAACGGGTCGGCTGCCCCCAGCAGGGAACAGGTTTCGAGGATGCCGGCGAAGCCGATGTCGTTGCCGCCGATGGTGAGCGTCACCAGGGCGGTATCGGCCGTCAGGCCGTCGAACTGAGGCGGGTTGCCGGTTCCGGGCTGCGGCTGGGTCATGTCGGCGGTCGTGGCGCCGCTGCACGTCATGTCGGTGAAGGTGGCCGTCTTCAGGGAGGCCGCGGTCAGCGCGGGATAGTCGTGGTCCGACCGCAGGCATGAGGCATCGACGGTGGTGGGCACCCCCGCGGCTGCGGCGTAGGAGTCCCCGAGTGCGGTGTAGGAAGCATAGGCCGCAGCCTGCGCCGGCGGCGCGGCGGCCACCGCCGTGAGCACGGCCGCGGCGGCCGCGGCCAGCGTGGCCGCGGCCGGCAGCATCCGGGATCGGCCCGGTGTTTCCATCATGGTTCCTCCGCCTTCTTCTGTCCGTACTCGCCGGTATGGGGTAGCGCGCCCGGCGGGTGGCCGGGGCAGTTGTGGGCGGAATTGAACCAAGATGTGAATTGCTGCCGTTTCAGACTTCTGTTACCGAACAGTAGCCGATTGCGGCCCAGGCCACAACCCTTGTCCCGGGGCGGTGCGGCCCGCTGCCGGAATCAGTGCGTGGCTGGGCCCGGCGGCGTGAGCCAGCCCCTGCCGCAGCGCCGTTGCGCCGGGCGGCCGGCCGCGGGCCGCCGTGCCGGCCGCCGGGACCGCCTGCAGGCGGCGGGACTGGAGCTATTCGGCACCAGGGGTATGCGATGGCCCCGGTGGGCCGCGTCTGCCGGATGGCCGGGCTGTCCACGCGCCCGTGCTACGAGGAGTTCGCCGGCCGCGAGGCGCTGCTGATCGCCGCCTACGGCGGCATCCATATGCTCATGCCTGCTCATACGGCTGCTGGCGGCTGTCGCATGGTGAGAGCAGGCCAGATATAACAGCACTTATATAAGTACTGTTATATTGGTGGGGTGACCGGCAGCAACGTCCCCGACCCGACCGAGCGCAGCCGCTGGCGGCCGCTGCGGCTGCTGCAGCAGGCGATGGACGCTGAGATCGCCCGGGTCTACGCCGAAGCGCGGATCGGCGGGCTCAAGCCGAGTTTCGTGATGGAGCTGCTGCGGCTGCATGGCCGCGGCCCGATGACGATCACCGAGCTTGCCGGATCGGTGCAGCGCACTCACTCGGCGATGAGTCAGAAGGTGGCCGCGATGCGCGCCGCCGGCTGGGTCCGCACTGTCCCGGGCGCCGACGCCCGCAGCAAGAAGGTGATGCTCACGGCCAAGGCCGAACGCGTCATCGGCCGGCTGGCTGCCGAATGGCGGGCCACCGAGGCCGCCATCGCCGAGATCGAGGAGGAGATCCCCTACCCGCTCAGCCAGGTCGTCACCGACATCGAGAAAGCCCTGCGGCGCAAGAGCTTCCACGACCGGATTATCGAGAAGCTGGCCGGGGACCCGGCATGGGAGTGAAACGTGCGCTGATCGACATCGCCCCGCTCCGGTCGTCACCGCAGTTTCGCCGGCTGTGGGCCGGCCAGGCATGCTCGAGGCTCGGCAGCCAGATGACCCTCGTCGCGGTGATGTTCCAGATCTGGCAGATGACGCGGAGCACCGCCTGGACCGGTGCCGTCGGCCTGGCCCAGGCGATCCCGGTTGCCGCGATCGGGCTCTTCGCCGGTTCGGTCATCGACCGCAGCGACCGGCGGCGGCTCTACCTGATCGCCGTCACCGGCCAGGCGGCGTGCTCTGCCCTGCTGGCGGTGCAGGGATTTTCCGGGCACATGCCGGCAGCCGGGGTGCTGCTCCTGGTCGCGGTGCAGTCCTGCTTCACCGCCGCCGGCGGGCCGGCGTCGCGAACGTTCATCCGCCAGCTGCTGCCCCGCGAGCAGGTGGCGGCCGGGCTGGCGCTGAACATGAGCGCCTTCCAGGTGACCATGCTCGCCGGGCCGGCGCTGGGCGGGCTGGTCCTCGGCTGGCTGGGCGCGGGCGGCTGTTACCTGATCGACGCGGCCAGCTTCGCCGCGGCCTTCTATGGCGCGTTCGGGCTGCCGCCGCTGCCGCCGGCCGGCGAGCCGTCCCGGCCGGGCCTGCCCGGCGTGCTGGACGGCCTGGGCTTCCTGCTGCGGCAGCCCGCGGTGCGCGGCGCCCTGCTCACCGATCTGGCCGCCACCGTGCTGTCGATGCCGGTCAGCTTGTTTCCCCTGGTCAATGCCGAACGATTCGGGGACAACCCGCGCACCCTCGGGCTGTTCCTGACCGCGATCGCGGCCGGCGGGATCATCGCCTCTCTCTTCTCCGGGACGTTCACCCACCTGCCCCGTCCCGGCCTGGTGATGCTCGGCAGCTCAGCAGCCTGGGGCGCGGCGCTCGCGGCGTTCGGCATCTCGCCGGACCGGTGGCTGGGGATGGCCTTCCTCGTGACGGCCGGTACCGCCGACGCTGTCTCGGTGGTTTCCCGCTCCACGATCGTGCAGTTGCACACCCCCGGCACCCTGCTCGGCAGGGTGACCGCCGCCGAGCAGATCGTCGGCCAGGCCGGCCCGGATGTCGGCAACATGCGCGGCGGCCTGGTCGCTGGCATGACGTCGGGAACGACAGCCCTGGTGAGCGGTGGCCTGCTGTGCGTGGCAGCCGTGGTGCTGACCGGCGCGCTCACTCCCGGCCTGCGCCGCCCATCCCCGGGGCCGCCCAGCGAGGACCGGCAGCGGGCCCAGCCAGAACCGGCGTGAGGCCTGGCTCGGGGATTCCCTGCGGGTATCCGGCGAGAGCGATGTGATGAGGCCCGATGAGACGGGCCGCCGGAGCCGTCTACCAGGCCCGGCACCGCGGCGAGCCCGGAGCCCGGGTACCGGGAGAATGGGGCGCATGGCAGATGGACACGAGATTCCCCCAGTGACCCTGGACGGCGGCGTGGCGATGCCGATGGTCGGGTTCGGCACCTGGCAGCTTTACGGACGGCAGGCCTACCAGGCCATCCGGCACGCCCTGGATACCGGGTACCGGCATGTCGACACGGCGACCATGTACCGGAACGAGGAGGACGTGGGCCGTGCCGTCCGCGACAGCGGCCTGGACCGCCGCGAGGTGTTCATCACCACGAAGCTGCCCAGCAGAGCCGCGGGCCGTGAGCGGGCGACGATCGGCGCGAGCCTGCGGGCGCTCGGCACGGAATACGTCGACCTCTGGCTCGTTCACTGGCCGCCGGGTGGCAGGGCCTCTCCCAGTGTGTGGGAGGAATTCCTCTCCGTCAGGGACGAGGGCCTCGCCAGGGCTGTCGGCGTGAGCAACTACAGTCCTGGCCAGATCGACGAGCTGACCGGGGCGACCGGCCAGCGGCCCGCCGTCAACCAGATCCCCTGGAGCCCGTCACGGCACGATCCGGCGCTGCTGGCCGGGCTCCGCGAGCGCGGAGTGGCCGTCGAGGGGTACAGCTCCCTCAAGGGCACTGACCTGCGAAACCCAGCGCTCACCGAGATAGCGGAACGGCACGACGTGACGCCGGCGCAGGTGGTGCTGCGCTGGCACATCGAGCACGGGATCGCGATCATCCCGAAGTCGGCGCGTCCCGGCCGGATCGAGTCCAACTTCGCGCTCTCCGGCTTTTCGCTTTCCGGCGACGAGGTCGCCCGGCTGGACAGCCTGCCGGCCCGCTGACCCGCCCGGCACGGGCAGTCCTCGCATGCATGCGCGCCCGCGCCCGGCCCATATGCGTGCTGTCCGTGCGGCATGCGGCACGTATCCGTGCTGTCCGTGCGGCGTGCGTGATACGCGGTACACGGCGGATCTTGTTCTCCGGCGGGGTTCCTCCGGCCGTCGGCTTGTCCTCTGACGCGCCGGCCCCTCCAGTGACCCCAGTGACGCGCCGGCCCCTCCAGGGCGGCGGCCTCCCCAGTGATGCGCCGGTCTCTCCAGGGCGGCGGCCTCTCCAGGACGGCGGCGCATTATGGCCCATCAGCGCGTCGATGGGAAATCCGTGTCCACAGGTCCCGGGGCCGACGGCCCGGTATCCACAAGATCACGCCCGGCTGAGCGCGATCACCGTGTGGTCCGTCACGGTAGAGGTGATCCGGCGGCGCAGTGCTGCCGGACCGTCCTGGATATCGGCGGCATGGTGCCGCCGGACCGCGAGGAGGACCGTGATGACTCAAGGTGGGTACGTGACCCTCACCGGCTATGTGGTGAGCGAGCCAAAACTCCGGTTCGTCAATGGCGGCACGCCCGTGGTGAACCTCAGAGTGGGCTCTACGAGCCGCAAGATCGACCGGGCGACCGGCGAGTGGCGCAACGGTGAGACGTCGTACTTCACGGTGGCATGCTGGCGGACGCTCGCCAGCAACGTGGCATCCTGCCTCCGCAAGGGAGAGCCCATCGTGGTGCGGGGCAGGTTCCGCAGCAGCACCTACGAAGACAAGGAGGGGCGGTCGCACGTCTTTGTCGACATCGAGGCTGACACCGTCGGGCACGACCTGTGCAAGGGTGTTGCCCACTTCCAGCGGACCCGCTACCCGGCGGCCGGGACGGCGGAGCTTGCCGCGGGCGAGGCGATCAGGTCCGGCGCCGCTGCCGAAGGGGTGCCCTCACCCGGGGACGGCGAGGCTGTGACGCAGGCAGGGAGCAGCTCAGCCGAGTCGCACGACGGCGGCGCGCCAGGTGGCGAGTCCTCCGGCGGCGCCCGCGAGGCGGCCGGTGCTCCTGAGACGGCCGATGCCCAGGAGGCCGATGACGTTTGCGAGGCTGGTGACGCCGGTGAGGGCGGTGACACCCGCGAGGACGGTGACATGTTCGATGAGCAGGCCGTCACGGAACTGGAGCGGGAGCTGGAGGAGGCGGCGCCCGAGCCGGCGCCGCTCTAGCGGCACGCAGTCAGGCTCAGGCAGGTCGCCCCGGGTTGAGCGCACTTCGCATGCGGCTGGCCACCGCTGGCCGGAAACTAGCGGGAAACTGGCCGGAGATCTGCCCGCGGCCCGGGGACCTGCCCGCTGATCCCCGGGCCTGCGCCCACTGCGGGCCTCACCCGATGCGTGCCCCGCCTGTGCCGGTGCACGGGCCCCCCACGCCGGGGAAACTATGTGCTCATATCATGTTACTGAAAGTGATCAACGTGGCGGGTGCGACGGGTCGCTTGGCTCCCGGCCTGGCAGCGGGCAGGGGTTCGCAACCGTTACCGGCAACGTGAGCGACGGTGAGTGATGGAATGCCGCGGTGAGCGCGCCAGGGCGGGGACGTGCGGTGGCGGGGAACCGCTGGCATGTCAGCAACCGATCATGCATCCAGGTGGGCGGCTGGGTGTGTACCGGGCCGCCCACCCGGTCAGCTCCCCGCCCAGGGGCCCGGCCGCCCGTCCGGCCCGGGGGCCGGCTGCCCGTCCGGCCTGGGGGCCGATCACGTCCCCAGGCGTGTGGCGGGACAGCGATGAAGGAATCCCGGGGCGAGCCTTATGCGGAGGCCACGACGGGATCGGCGGCGGAGACAGTGGCTGCGGCCAGTCCGTGCGCTGCCGGCGCCGGTCATCGTCTGCGTACTCACGATGCTCGCGTGCTGCCTGACGCTGGCGGCCTGGACGCTGAGTCCTCTCCTGCTCTTCGTGGCCCTGCCTCCTGTCATCGTCGTGCAGCGCAGCCTGGTTCACCAGCAGCTCAAGACCGCGGCCCGTACCGACGCCAAGACCGGGCTGCTGAACGCGGCCGCCTGGCAGCGGGAGGCCGCCGCGGAGATCTCCCGGGCGCTGCGTGCCGGTGAACCCCTCGCGCTGCTGCTCGCCGACGTCGACCACTTCAAGCGTGTCAACGACACACACGGTCACCTGGCGGGGGACGAGGTGCTGCGCAACCTGGCCACCGAGCTTCGCCAGCAGCTTCGCGACTGTGACCTGGCCGGCAGGTTCGGCGGGGAGGAGTTCGTCGCCCTGTTGCATCGCACCGGCACCGGAGAGGCGTGCAAGATCGCGGAACGGCTCCGGCGCAGGGCGCGCCTGACGAATGTCCGTGCGAATGGCGTGACGGTGAACGTGACCATTTCGATCGGGGTCGCGGTTCTCGGGGCTGGTGCCAGCGATCTGCCGGGCCTTCTCGCTGCCGCCGACCTCGCGCTGTATCGCGCCAAGGGCGCGGGCCGTGATCAGGTCTGCCTCTACTCGGCTGACGGCCGTTACCCCGCCCGGCCCGGCGCCGCCGACAGCACCGGGAAACCGCCCGCCACGAACAGGGCGGCTGGCCGGGCAGGCCGTCAGCCCCCATTACGCTGGAGCGTATGCCGGAGTTTATCTACCAGATGCGTGCCGTGCGCATGGCGCACGGCGACAAGGTCATCCTCGACGACGTCACGCTGTCGTTCCTGCCTGGCGCGAAGATCGGCGTCGTGGGACCGAACGGTACCGGCAAATCCACGCTGCTGAGGCTGATGGCCGGGGTGGAGCAGCCGTCGAACGGGGATGCGAAGCTGATGCCCGGGTACACGGTGGGGCTGCTGGCGCAGGAACCCGCCCTGGACGAGTCCAAGACGGTCCTCGGCAACGTCGAAGAAGGCGTGGCCGGGACCAAGGCGATGCTGGCACGGTACAACGAGATCGCCGAGAAGATGGCCACCGCCTACTCCGACGAGCTGCTGGAGGAGATGGGCAAGCTCCAGGAGCAGCTCGACCACCGCCAGGCGTGGGATCTGGACAGCCAGCTCGAGCAGGCCATGGACGCCCTGCGCTGCCCGCCGCCGGACGCCGATGTGGCGGCACTGTCCGGCGGAGAACGCCGCCGGGTCGCCCTGTGCAGGCTGCTTTTGTCGCAGCCCGACCTGCTGCTGCTCGATGAGCCGACCAACCACCTGGACGCGGAGAGCGTCGGCTGGCTGGAGCAGTACCTGGAGAAGTATGCGGGAACCGTCGTCGCCGTCACGCACGACAGGTACTTCCTCGACAACGTGGCCCAGTGGATCCTCGAACTGGACCGCGGCCGCGCCTACCCGTATGAGGGCAACTACTCCACCTACCTGGAGACCAAGGCGGCCCGCCTGAAGGTCGAGGGCGCCAAGGACGCCAAGCGGCGCAAGCGCCTGGAGGAGGAGCTGGAGTGGGTGCGCGCGGGCGCGCGTGCCCGGCAAGCCAAGAGCCGGGCCAGGCTCCAGCGGTATGAGGAGATGGCCGCCGAAGCCGCGGCGCGCCGCAAGCTCGACTTCGAGGAGATCCAGATCCCGCCGGGCCCGCGGCTCGGCAGCATGGTCGTCGAGGCCGAGGGACTTGTCAAGGCGTTCGGCGAGCGCACACTGTTCGAGGGCTTGAGTTTTTCGCTGCCGCCAAACGGCATCGTCGGCGTGATCGGCCCGAACGGGGTGGGCAAGACCACGCTGTTCAAGATGATCGTGGGGGAGGAGAAGCCCGACGCCGGGACGATCAGGATCGGCGACACCGTGAAGATCTCCTACGTGGACCAGATGCGCGCGGGCATCGACCCGGACAAGACGGTCTGGGAGGTGATCTCCGGCGGGGAGGCCCACATCGCCGTCGGCAACGTGGAGATCCCGAGCCGTGCCTACGTGGCGGCGTTCGGCTTCAAGGGCCCGGACCAGCAAAAGCCGGCCGGGCTGATGTCCGGAGGCGAGCGCGGCCGGGTCAACCTGGCGCTCACCCTGAAGGAGGGCGGCAACCTGCTGCTGCTGGACGAGCCCGCCAACGACCTGGACGTGGAGACGCTGGCCTCGCTGGAGAACGCGCTGCTCGATTTCCCCGGCTGTGCCGTGATCACCAGCCATGACCGGTGGTTCCTCGACAGGGTCGCCACCCACATCCTCGCCTGGGAGGGTGACGGGACCTGGTTCTGGTTCGAGGGCAACTTCGAGGGTTACGAGAAGAACAAGATCGAGCGCCTCGGCCCCGAGGCCGCCCGCCCCCACCGCGTCACCTACCGCAAGCTCACCCGTACCTGAGCCTGGGCGGGACAGGGCCGGGGCGGCCGGCGCCCGCCGGGGCGTGGCCGCCCCGGGGGGCCGGTGGCTGCGCCGCCCCTGCCGTCCCGCACGGTGGCCGCGCTAGCCGCGGGACCGGCCGGGAGCCCGCGTGGCGCCAGTGCCGGCGTAGGGGCTGCCGGCCTGGCGGGGCCGTGACACGGCGTGGCGTTCGGCGGCGCGGACGTCACGCACTCCGCGGACGGCCAGCCTGCCGGCTGCGGCCATGGCCAGGGCCAGGATTACGATGCCGGTGCCGTAGAAGAACCCGAGCTGCTCCTCAGCCCGCAGCACCGCCCCGCCGATCGGGGCGCCGGCCCCGCCGGCCAGTCCAGCCCAGAAGCGGCTCACCGTCGGGCCGATGATGAACCAGGCCCCGGCGGCCGCCGCGAGCCAGCCGCCGATGGTGGCGAGCAGCCGGTTGGCCGCGAACAGCAGGAAGAACCCGCCGAGGACGGCTGCGGCCCCGGGCAGGATGTCCAGGTAGAGCCGTCCCCAGGTGTATACCCAGGTGGTGCCGGGGGTGTAAGCGTACCCGAAGTAGGGGCCGGCGAACGGGATGATCGCACCCCAGGCGCCGAACAGCATCAGCAGCGCCCCCGCGATCGCCCCTTTCGACCGTGGTATCCGCCAGGCCCCCCTGACGGGACTGTGCCGTGTCCGCTCACCGATCATGATGTCGCATTCCCCGCGATCTATGGGTTGTCGTCGCTCGTACACCCGCCCCATACCCAGGATCCCCCGCTGAAAGGGATCATTGGGAAAAAATTCCTATATAGGGCAAACCACACGGGCTGGCGCCAGCGGGGAGGGCCGGCGTTGCGGAACCCGCGTGGGCTGGCAGGCGTT
>Ga0209061_1003171_pt1 | contig 18455 bp, 21 predicted proteins | sample Coa_R1_10_FD_187157 | JGI IMG/M metagenome (GOLD analysis project Ga0209061, IMG submission 187157) | Surface soil microbial communities from Centralia Pennsylvania, which are recovering from an underground coalmine fire - Coalmine... | ecosystem: Environmental > Terrestrial > Soil >...
GATTCGCTGATTGGCTGCCAGAAGGGATACCACGCGGCCAACGAACTGCTGCGTTCGCATGCGGGCGTAATCGCTCAGGCAGTTCCAGCTCATCGTTAAAGCCCGTGTCCATGATCGCCTGCCAGAGTTGACCGCTGGCTTCCACGTCGATCTGGCTTGTCCCCCTTTTAGGTACCCAGGCGCTGCTACCTGAACGATAGCAAAAGGGGAATAAACCGTTGTCTCCTCTTCAAATCACTGTGCCATCGGGAATGACAGTGCCGCGCGGAATGGCGATGATCCCATCGCGGATGACCCATTGGTCGGTTTCGGCCTCCGCCAGCCTGCGTGAATTGGTGATGCGGACGTTGCGGCCGATGCGGCAATCTTTATCGATGATGGCTCTTTCGATGATGCTGCCGTCGCCGATGCCGATGTTGGGTACGCCACGCTGTTGATTGAGCCTCCGTTCCAGGTCGGTCTCGAAGCGATCGGCGCCGATCAGCACGGTATCGCGGATGACCACATTGCGACCAATACGGCTGCGGACGCCAACGATGCAACGTTCCAGGGTAGTCCCTTCCTGCACGATGCAGCCATCGCTGATAAGGCATTCTTTGACCGAAGCCGCACTGATGCGCGAGGCCGGCAGGAACCGCATACGCGTGTAGATGACCCCTTCCGGGCTATGGAAATCGAAGGGCGGATTATTGCTGGCCAGAGCCAGGCTGGTTTCGTGATATGCCTTGACGGTGCCCAGATCTTCCCAGTAACCGTCGAAAACATGGGCCTGAACGTGGTGCGAGCAGATACTACGCGGGAATACCTCCTTGCCGAAATCGATGGCCAGCGGTTTGGCTGTCAGCAAATCCAGCAAGGCTTGGCGATTGAACACATAGATGCCCATGCTGGCCAGATATGGTCGGCCCGTGCCCTGGACGCCATGCTGGGCCAGCCATTCCTCAGACATGCGCACAGGCTCCAACTGCTCCTCGGTCTTGGGTTTCTCGACGAAGCCAATCACCCGGCCGCTGGCATCGACACGGACGATGCCGAAGCCCTCGACCTGGCTGTGTGGCACCGGCAGCACGGCGATGGTGACATCCGCCTTGGCGCTGCGGTGCGTCTCCAAGAGTTGACGAAAATCCATGCGATAGAGCTGATCACCAGACAGAATCAGCACTTCTTTGCAGGGATCTTCGACGACGTAACGGATCTGCTGACGAACGGCGTCGGCGGTACCCTGATACCAGTCGGCGGTCTCGTTGGTCTGATGGGCGGCCAGCACTTCCACAAAGCCCTGGCTGAACGGATCGAATTTGTAGGTGTTGGCGATGTGGCGGTGCAGGCTGACGCTGAGGAACTGCGTCAAGACGTAAACCCGTTTGAGTCCGCTGTTGATGCAATTGCTGATGGGGATGTCGATGAGGCGATACTTGCCGGCCACAGGCACGGCCGGTTTGCTGCGCAGCTTGGTGAGGGGATAGAGTCGAGTGCCGCGCCCGCCGCCGAGAATCAGGCTGAGAACGTCTTGCATGGGCTGCCTCAAGGAAGAAACCAAAGCCGGTACACATCATCGCCAGCAGCCGACAAGGCCGCGAGTCTCTATCATGCTACCACACAATTCGCCCGCCAACCAATTTTTTGTTCCGGTTTGGCGAGCAGGATGTTGATATGTCCCGCTCGCCCATTCTGAATCAGAGGGCCATCGATCATGTCCGATTTCGTCGTCATTGCTACGTGGACGTTCGGTCAGACTGCGGTGAAAGCCGCCGTGCCGTTGTTGCAGGCCGGCAAACCTGCTCTCGAGGCCGCTCTGGCCGGAGCACAAGCAGTCGAAGACGATCCCAAGGTCCACTCCGTCGGCTACGGCGGCCTGGGCAACTCTCTCGGTACGGTGCAGCTAGACGCTTGCGTCATGGATGGCCAAACGTTGGCCTGCGGCGCCGTGGCCGGGCTGGAGAATGTCCGCCATGCCGCCGCCGTGGCCCGGCGCGTCATGGAGAAGACGCCGCACATTCTGCTCGTCGGTCAAGGGGCGCAGCAGTTCGCCATCCAGCAAGGTTTTCCGCTGGAAACGCTGCTGACACCGGAAAGCGTCACCGAGTGGGAGAAAAGACGCCCGCTGGCGAATCGGCCGCGTGAGTTGCTGGGTCACGACACCGTTACTGTGCTGGCTCTGGACCGCAAAGGATCGCTGGGCGGTGTCTGCACGACTTCGGGCCTGGCCCACAAGCTGCCGGGCCGCGTCGGCGATTCCCCCCTTATCGGAGCGGGATTGTATGTGGATAACACGGCAGGCGCAGCCGGCGCTACCGGTGTCGGCGAGGAGATCATCCGCATCGGCGGTAGCCTGCTAATTGTCGAGGCGATGCGAGCTGGCAAGACGCCGCAAGAAGCATGCGAATTAGCGGTGCGCAAAGTCAATGCTGTGGCCGTTCGCCGCGGCGTTCATCCGGCGCACGTAGCCTTCTTGGCCCTTGACCCACGCGGCCGCATCGGCGCTGCTTGCACCGAACGAACGAATTTCCAGTACGCCGTCGCCCGCCCGGGATCGATGGAATTGCTCAAGGCCAAGGAGGTCTGATTGCTACGGACAGGAATGGCCAGATGCGAAGTGAAGCGAGCGGCAGACAGCCCATTTTACCGATCCCCATCGAACCTCTGCCCAGAAGTCATCCTCTTCTGCCTCGCGGATGATGACTTTCATTTTCATCGGTCGTGCCTCCAAAGTATTACTGTAGTAATCCACATCACGCCGAGATAGCCCCACCAGGCCTGTCGCCGGTCAGGGGCCTTTCGTTTCGCCAGCGATTGCTACTGACAGGATCGGTCTCCTTTGCTATGGTCCTGCCCCGATCGAGGCGTCTCGATTTTTTCGAGGAGAAGGAGGCAAAATCTATGACATTGGTGCAATATGGGCAAGCTGCGACGATCACAGCGATCATGGTCCTGACGGGGAACACCGTTTGGGCGCAAACGGGGGAGCGGCAAGGGACCATCCCATTCACCGCCTACTTCACGATGAAGGCTGAATGCTGCAAAGATGGGAAATGCGGCAAAGCTGGAGACTGTTGCTGCAAGAACCAGAAGTGCGACGCGAAACACACCTGCGGCAAGGACAACAAATGTGAATGCAAAGACGGCGGCGAAAGCTGCTGCGCCAAGAGCGGCAAGTGCTGCAAGGAAACGAAATGCAGCTGCCCGTTCCTGAGCAAGTTGGCGAAGCGCACCGCCCTCATCATGGTGATGCCAGCGTCACTGCCGCTGCCCGCCTGCTGCCTGGAAGCAATGGGAATGCTGCCGCATCCGCCGCTGCCTCCACCTCCGCACGTGTTCTTGCCACCAATGCCGGCACCGATTCTGCCTTCGCCTCCTGTTGTGAATGCTCCTCCTGTTGTGAATGCTCCTCCTGTTGTGAATGTTAACGAAGTCAACACCAGTACAGGGATTTTGGGTCTCACTCCGGCTGGCTCGTCCGTCTTTGCATGCAGCATCCCCGCGCCGGCAATCGCCACGAAGGTACGCATCACCGCCGCGCCATCCAGCGATCAACTGGAGATAAGCGTCGGCGAGGAAACCTGCATCCGCTGCAAAAAGATGACGGTCCAGATCGGCGACAATGCGATCCGCGTGTCTCGTTTCGAGGGTCGCATTCGTGTCCGCGGTGAGGATCTGAAAGCAACTGCCGACTGTGTGCGTACCGAGGGCAAGGACAAGCTCATCCTCGAAGGCGATGTCGTGATGCACTCCAAGAAAAACGGCCGTTCTACCCACGTGACCGGCGACTGCATCGAGATGAGCCTGAGCAGCACCGCGATGACGATTCAACGAACCGCAAAGCCGGCGGTAACGCCGGCTTTGCACTATGAGAAATGAGGTCGGTTTCCTCCTGGCGAGCGGGTGTGTCAACGCCCTGCTCGCCAGGTTTTATTTTCGCTTGGCGCCGAGCTTGTCGGCCACATCGGTCATGATCTTCTCAACCGCGGCGTCGGTGAAATCGCTTTTCGGCAGCGCATAGACAGCGACAATTTTCAGTTTCACGTACAGCACCACGGTGATGAGATTGTCGTCGTTGAGTTGGTACTTAGCCACGTCCGATTTAGTGTCCAGCCCTAGCACCACATGCTTGAGTTTCATGTCGGCGGCGTTCTGCTCAATCTTCTTTTCCATCTCCAGGCGGGCATCGTCGTTTTTGCTGTTTGTATCCGGATCGTTCTCTTTGCTGCCTACCACGTCTGGCAGATTGTCCGGCAGAAAGGTGACGAAAGCGCCAAGCCGGGTGTCCGGGTTTTTGTCGATGGCCGTATCGAGGCGTTTCAGTAAGTTCGGCAACGGATCGCTGAAATCGACGTTCTTGTAAAAGATCAGGACCATCGGTTCGAGGCCATGCTCGGAGACGGGGCAGTGAAAATGCTGCTTGTGCGGGCCGGTGACATTGTAGGGATGAAAGGATCCCGGCAAATTGCCCCCCTCTTTCAAGGGAGCATCAGCTGCCGCAAGGACCAGAAATGCCAGAGCAAAAACAAGGGTACGCATCGGAGAAACCCTGCGAGATGAACTCAAAGCGTGAGCGAGGAAACACCTCTCGCTCACGCTTCAAGTGTACTCTAGCTCTGTCCGCAGGCAAGCCGCAACGGGAAACTAACGTTTCCCTGCGGGCTTTGCGGTCGCCGCAGCGGTTTCCGAGCAGCCGCAAGCGACCGGAGTGTTGTTCATCATCACGCAACAGGTACAGCCGTCTTGCACCATGCAGCTGAGGCAATCACAACAGGCCTGGATCATTTCGCTGCATTTGCTGTCGCCGGAGGTATACGTGATGCAGATACCCTTGTCGGTCATCTCACACCGGCACAGGCCAAGCGTGAAGTTACAGCTGCAGACCGTCATGCCGTTCATCAAAGTACAGCAGCTGTACATGCCGCCTTGTAGCATGGAACAGAGGTTCTGCATCATGCTGCACGCCATCTGATCGTCACACGAGCAGAGGATCTTCATGCCGCCTTGACACTTCTCGAACTTGATTGTGCAGCGCGGCACCATCAGGTAACTGCTCGTCGGCGTAGCGACTGGTGGCGTGCCTACCGTCGAAGCGCCCATGCCCGGCATCCCCATGCCCGGCATCCCCAACCCCGTCCGTTCCATCATCATCGTGCTGGACATTCCTACAGCTCCTTTCCCTTCCAATCGTTCCAAAGGAAGGCCCGTCCGTCGGGTCTTCAGGGTTGCAGAGATTATAGGCAGACGGCGGGGACGAGTGCAACGATTTTAACGACTTTGTCATTTCAATTTCTGAAAGATTTGGTCCGCCGATTGCGTTCCCTTTTCCAAAGAGGGGGTAGATCGCCGATATTTTATGACAGGATATTTTGCAGCAAGAGGTGGCGTCATGTTCAACAATCGTTTCCGCTCCGCCGTTCCCACTCAGCCTATCGCCAATCCCTCGCCCTCTCCGGCGGCGTTTCTGTTTTGTCCTCTGCCAGTGCTGCCTTTCTCGCAATGTCACGGACAGCAGGAGTTGTATGCATGGGCGTTGGCCCAGGCCCAGGCTGTCGTCCGTCCCTCGATCTTGGAACGCGACCTGCTCGGCGTGTGGAATTAAGGGCTAACGGACTTTTCCCTCCCCCACAAGGGGGAGAGTTCGGGTGGGGGGGGACACAACTGCTTGGCTCCATTGCCTTGACACCCCCCATCCCAGCCCTCCCCACAAGGGGGAGGAGGTTTGGTCCGCTAGCGCTAAAATTCCTGGAGACGATTTCAACCCTCTTTTCACCAGCCCGCAGCGCCAGCAAGGGCGGTCCTTGCTGGCGCTGCGGGCTGATTTTGAAATGGCCTCTACAATAGCTCGAACAGGAGTGTAATATGGATCCCGAACGCTATCTCCTATATTCTCATCAGAGGACTGGCGCGATGGTTCCGCAGTTGGCATAAAGAAGAATAGCAACAACCCTGTGCTACTGTTTTCGTGATGCACTTTCTCGACGCCCAACGCCCTCCACACGGCTTGGACTGAGCCTGTCAGTCAGTTAGCTTACGCCAGTCATTCGTCTTCAAAAAGCAGCCGTTGCGTCCCCCCCGGCCGTCGGAACGCTGCCGTGGATAATGCTGGAAAATGCGATCCGATTCCGGCCCGGCGACATCCCAGCGCAAACAGCGAAGCGATCTGCTCGGCCAACACACCTGTTCCCTTCATGCGGGAGCCGAAACGCGGGTCGTACATGGCGCCACCGCGCATGTCGCGCAAACGGGCCAATACCTTATCGCAACGCTCCGGATAATGTTGCCGCAACCACTGCTCGAACAGCGGTCCCAGGCCATGCGGCAGCCGCAGCAGTACATAGCCTGCGCAGCGTGCTCCAGCTTTTGCCGCCGCTTCGAGAATGGCCGGAATCTCGTGATCGTTCAGTCCCGGAATCACCGGCGCTACCAGGACGCCGACTGGCACACCGGCGCGTGCTAGCTCCGAGAGAGCGGTCAAGCGCCCGGCGGGCTGGGTGGCGCGCGGTTCCATCCGGCGCGCCAACTCGCCGTCGAGCGTGGTAATCGACAAAAACGCCGCCACTGCCCGGTGTTGGGCCAACTCGGACAGCAAATCGATGTCGCGGCAAATAAGGTGATTCTTGGTGACAATACCCACCGGATTGCGGAACTCGACAAACACTTCCAGACAACGTCGCGTCAATTGCAGACGGCGCTCGATTGGCTGGTACGGATCGGTCACACCGCTGAGGGAAACGACCTTCGGTTGCCATTTCGCCGAGGCCAGTTCCTTGCGCAGCAAGGTCGGAGCATCTTCTTTAACGAGTATCTTGGTCTCGAAATCCAGGCCGGCTGAGAAGCCGAGATATTCGTGAGTCGGACGGGCGTAGCAGTAGATGCAACCATGCTCGCATCCCCGATAAGGATTGATGCTTACTTCAAAGCCGACATCGGGACTGTCATTGTACGTGAGGATAGAGCGAGCATGATCGCGGTAAAAGTGGGTAGCGGGAGAGGGCGACTCGTCCTCAGCGACGGTTTCGTCGCGTTCGTAGTGGATCAGTTCGAAGCGATTGGCCGGGTTACCTGAGGCGCCGCGGCCGCGGATGGGACCTTGTTCTGTTTCCATATCTCGCTCTCCCAGGCGTTTTTCAGGGCAAGAGAATACCTGCAGATGAGATGGCGTCTGCTCGTCTCTCACGACCGGGAAGAATTGTAACAGCAGAGATACAGAAAACACAGGGTAGCATACGAAAACGAGCCGGAAGCGTAAGCGACGGCTGAGAATCTGTCGCTTACGCTTCCGGCTCGGCCGCTTGTTTATCCGTTTGTTAACGGTTGTTCGACAGATCAATTTCGATCTCAGAGAGGTCTACTTCGGCTTGTTCCTCCAGGGAAGCCGCGTCGTAGACATGCTCCCAACTGCCAGCCGAACGGCGGTCGGACCATTCGGGATATTTCTCCATCTCACGCTGGCAGGCGATGCACAGCGTCGTGTAGGGCAAGGCATTGAGTCGGCCCACCGGGATCTTGCAGCCGCACCCCTCGCAAATGCCGTAAGTGCCCTGTTTGAGGCGCTGCAAGGCCCGCTCGATCTGGTGCAGCTCACGTGCATCCAGCTCGGCGAGCTGAGAGGCCATCTCTTCGCTGCCGGATTCAAAGGCCACATCCGCCGAATCGCCTCCGGCAACCGTTCCCTTAAGGTTTCGTAAGCCATCCAATTCTTCCGCTAGCTTCTTGCGGATGTCCGAACGGCGGCTCAACAAGGATTTATGCAGTCGCAGTAATGCGTCACGTCGTGCCATGACTGACCACCTCACGTCAAAGGATGATAGACTCGCTTATTGGGTCGAGCCGTTGGCTCCTCCCTCTCAGAGACCGCGCCGGATATTCGGGCTTCTGCCCGCCAACCAATCGCAACCCTGAGTTTGTGCCTCCACTCGTGCCCAGAAAGACGAACAGATAAAAACCTTCTCCATTTTGACAGCAATTCCTATGCCGCATACTCCTCGGAGCATTGTTTGGACGAAATCTTCATAACTCTCGGATTCCTCGGCATTTCCAGCATATCTGGTTCCCCTGTATCCCCGGTCAGCAGCGCAACTGGTTCATTTTTGAACAGATCGCTGCCGGATTTACAGTCAACAGGGCTTTTTTCGCGCCTATCCAAAGGCGAGAGCGATGTAAGTATACCCGACAAAGAAACGGGCGAGCGGCCTTTTCGTTTGTCATCTTGAGTTTTTTCGCTGAGATGATGAGATTATTCGTCGGGAAAAAGCAGCGGCAACCCTTTTTCGTTTTTCCCGGCTAGCGAGGCTTTTGCATTTTGTAGCGACACTTGGGCAGTAAAACTGCGAATGAGCCGGACAAAATGTTTGCTTACCGTCCGCAGCGTAAGCAGGGCAAGGAACTCATCCTTGCTTTTGCGCTGCGGACGGTAAGGTTCTGTCCACATTATTCGCGCATGGCGGCGAACCACCCCGACAATTCCGCCCCCGGAGCCAGGTACCACAGCCGCGGGGCAAAGCCAGCCTCCAAGCGGGCCGGATCGAGCACCGAGCCGGACGGCAGCGTAGGAGATTGGACGCCCAGCCCCAGTAGATCGGCGAGCGTGCTGGGACGCTCATACTTGATGGCCTGATAATCCTCGCTGAGCTTGGCGGCCTCGCGGGCCGCTTCTACGGCATCGTCGAGAGTGCCAATCTTATCGATCAGTTTGAACTTCAGCGCATTCTCGGCCGTCCACACGCCGCCGTCGGCGAGATAGCGCTCATAAGATTTGTGCTCCTCGACCTTGTGGAGGGAACCGGGTCCGACCTGGAGAGGGGTTAGGGTCAAGGACTTGAGGAGCTTGCCACCGGTCAGCATCGGCCGGCCCTTCTCGACAACCTGCACAAAGCGTTGATAGGCGTTGTTGACCATGTCTTGCCAGACTTGTCGCTCTTTCTCCGTCATGTCGGCGAACGGGGAGCCGCTATCCTTGATCTCGCCTTGCTTGATCGTGACGAGCTTAACGCCGTGATCATCGGCGAGCTTCTTGATGTTAGGAAACGAGGCATAAACGCCGATGGAGCCGGTGAGCGTGGTGCGTTCGGCGAAGAGGGTCTGTCCGGGCATGGCGACGTAGTATCCGCCGGAGGCGGCCATGCCACCCATGGAAACAATCAGTGGGCGCGGCCCGCGGTCCTTCTTAGGATTGCCGTCCCGCAGCTCCAAGAGCTTGTGATAGAGATCGTCGCTGGCCGTGATGCTGCCGCCGGGGCTGTTGATGCGAACGACGATCGCTTTGACGTGGCGGTCCTCGGCCGCTTGTTCGATCTGCTTGTGCGGATAGGCAAGTAGTCCTTCCAGAAGAATGCCATCCAGCGTGATGATGGCTATTTTATCTGTGGCGGTGCTTTTGCCGGCGTAATGTTTCTCGGCGAGCGGAACGGTGGTCGGCTTATGCAGCAACAAGAAACCCATGCACAGCAGCAGGATGACCAATATGCCGATGAGGTTGAGCGCGAGGGAAAGAGCGAAGGCGCAGCCAAGCAAGGGGGTCCGGCCCGGCAATGCAGCCGGAGGTGCGCCGGATGATTCGGGGACGTTGCTCATGGAGAGAGCCTCCTACTAGCCAGCAATGCCTGCACGGGCTGATAAGGCACCGAGTTATCCTATGCATTCCCAGCTGCTTTGAGAAGCGCCTGCGTCTACCGAGCTTGGAGTCGAAATGCTTTTAAGATACGCTGGGCACGGCGAGGTTAAGGGCTACCGGCCCTCACTCCCCCCCTCACCAAGGGGGAGGGAAGTGTCTGCTCATCCTAAGGGCTGGCGGGCTTTTCCCTCCTCCACAAGGGGGGAGGGTTGGGGTGGGGGGACACAACGCCTAGGCTCCATTGCCTTGGCATCTCCTACCTCAGCCCTCCCCCACGAGGGGAGAGGAGGTTTGGTCCGCTAGCTCTAAAAATCCCTTGATGGAAAAGGACGTGAGGATGATGCTTCGGTGCGTGTTGGATGGCTTATTGTTGTATGCGCGGTTATGGGGCGAGCCGCCCTTGCTGCTGGCCTTCGACGGCGACGAAGCCTTCGCTCTGGAGGCTGTTGAGGCGTTGTATTACGAAATCGTGGCCGCAACGCGCACAGAGCGGATCGCTTTGGATCACCCCCGTTTTCGTCTGCTTCGCTACGCCGCTGACTTTCGGTCCATCGAAGATAACGATGCCGCTCTGGCCTGAGCCAATCCCTTCGATTTTCGCCCTTCGCGCAAGAGGGCTTTCACCCAGGTTGCTTCGGCTCCGCGTAATGGCGGCTTCAACGGCTTGCTGTAGTTGATAGCGCGGTGATTTCATAGATTCGCCTCGCTGCAAACACACTCCGACTGCCGTAAAGCCGCATTGTACTTTCGCATGCCTTTCCGTGTTATCTCAACTTCCTCTTCGCGCCGAGGCGTTTCTTGCGCATCAATAGCCCTTTGCCCTGGTTCAAGGAGGAACGCCGTGATCACGGCAGGAATGGAGCCAAGTTACACTACCCCCCTGGGCCAGTGCTTCGAGGGCGACGCCCTGGAAGTGCTGCGCCAACTACCCAGCGCGTCGGTAGCGCTGGTGCTGACCTCGCCGCCATTCGCGCTGCGGCGGCGCAAGGCTTACGGCAATGTTGAGGCATCGGAATACGTCGAGTGGTTTTGGCCGTTTGCCGTCGAGATCCATCGTCTCTTAACCGACGACGGTAGTTTCGTCTTTGAGCTGGGCGGCGCCTGGGAGCGTGGCCGCGGTACGCGTTCGCTCTATCAGTATGAGCTGATATTACGCCTCTGCACAATCTTTCATCTGGCCCAGGAGTTTTACTGGTACAATCCGAGCAAGATGCCAACGCCAGCTGAGTGGGTGACGATCCGCCGCACCCGCGTCAAGGACGCTGTCAATCCAATCTGGTGGCTGGCGAAGACCGATTCGCCGAACGCCGACAATCGCCGGGTGCTGCGGCCCTATAGCCGATCGATGCGGCGTCTGTTACGCGATGGCTATCAAACGGCCCGGCGTCCATCGCAGCACGACATCGGCCCGCACTTCCGCCGCGATAACGGCGGCGCCATCCCCCCCAACCTGCTGCAAGTGCCGAACACTCGTTCTAGTGATGAATATTTCCGCCGCTGCCGCGCCGCCGGCCTGCCCATCCACCCGGCGCGTTTTCCGGCTCCGGTGCCGGAATTCTTCATCCGTTTTCTGACCGAGCCGGGTCAGCTGGTGCTCGATCCGTTCGCCGGCAGCAACGTGACCGGCCACGTCGCCGAGCAGCTAGGGCGACGCTGGCTGAGCATCGAGATCAATCCCGATTACGTGGCCGGTTCGCAGTTGCGCTTCGATTCTCCGGTAGTCCATAGTCTGTAGTCTGTAGCAAAGGGCTATCAGACTAAAGAATTCTTCTGTCTTTGCTGTGGATACGGACTACAGACTATTTCAGTGCCCGGTTACGCAGCAGGGTGAGGTGCCGGCCAAACCGCTGCAACAGCTGGCTGTGAATGTCGCACAGCTGAGCGATGTCGTCGAGCGTAATGTTATGGCCGTCACTGAGGTTGGCACTGCCCAATCCAACCTGGCGTTCGATCTCGGCCAGTGCTGCCCGCAGGTGATCGAGCCGCGCGTCGAGCGCTTCACCGGACATGTGTTCTGTGATGTTCCAGAAACGGCAGGCGTCGGCGAAGGTCAGCTCTTGCTGCCGTTTTTCGCGGAACTTCTCGTAAGCCGAGGTGAGGAATAGTCCTTGCAGTAGCTTATCGTGATCCTTGCTCAGTTTGATGGGCCGATCGCTCTTGACGGTTTCCGGCTGATCTTCGCCCTGCATTAGTCGCCGCACGGCTCGCCGGCCTTCCGGACTGAGCGCGTAGAGCTTTTGTCCCATCTTGACGAGCCAGCCGCGGCGGGCCAAGCCTTTTTCGCCCATGATGCTGGCCAACACCTTATTGGAGTCGGGATATAGCTCATCGTAGCCCTTGAGTCCAAAGGTGCGCGGATACTTCTGCCAGGCGGCGACGATGAGCGCCTCGGCAGAGAAAGGCGACTGACCCTGTTCTTCCAGCTGGAAAGCGGCCAGGAGTATTTTTTCGGGTACGGTGCATTCAGCAATGGTGTTCACATCAACCCCCATATACGATCCGCAAAGACATGCCGGCGCTGGACACTTCAATTGTGCAATTGCCGGAGATGGGATCGCAACGGGATTTGCCTCGACGAAAGGTGAAGGCAGCTGAGGGCAGACGGCGTACTCGCTACAATCGGCGCCTCTGCGCGCACGTATGACCGGAAGGTGAGGAGCAAACCCGCCAGATAAACGAGGACCCCGATCACGGCCGGAGCAAGATGGACGGCATCGTTATAGCCGACTGCCGGATGGACGCCAATGGCCGCCCCGAAGCCGATTATCCCAACCAGGGCCAGCACACACCACAGCCCCCGCGATGGTCTCCCGCACCATAAACACAAAAACAGAGCTGCGCCGCAGCTGCATACAGCTCCGCCGAATCCGGCACGATCGTGGGCGATCAGCGGCACCAGCCGCGGGTTGAGCGCGTGCAGCTCCTCGACGCGCACATCCATGTACGCCAGATCCTGCGGCACGAACACGCACGTCATACCAATCACGAGGATCGTCAGACCTGCAATCACCAGCCCGAACGCCGTCGCCAGAAGACATGCCCACCCCAGCCCGGCCATCGAACGACAGGACCAACGCACTGAAAGCCGAATGAAAAAACGCGAGAGCAGATGCTTGATGTTCGAAGGAGGATTCATGGCCGAAGATCCTCTACAGGCTGCAATCGCTTGAAAAGGGGAATGGGCGCCCCTCTCCGATTACCGTGAAGGTCCTTTACGGATAACCGGGAATTCCGTGATTGCTTCCTGCAAGGGAATCAACTCATCCCTTGGCCTTCGACCCTTTCCTCTCACTTTCCTTCTTTTTCTGTCATAATCTTTCTCTTTGACTTGGAAATTTTTGAAAAATATCCTTGACAATCGCTTGTTAACTTCCGTAAATTGGCATTATCTGTCACGGATTGTCAGAATCCTCTAGATTCGCGGGAGCGGCCATGCTGGTTGAGGAACGCCGTCAACGAGTGCTGGATCTGGTCAGTGAGCGAGGCTTCATCGCGCTGACGGACTTGGCGCAGAACATCGACGTTTCCGAATCGACGCTGCGGCGCGACCTGGATTACTGGCACAAACAAGGTTTGCTCCGGCGGACGCACGGGGGAGCTATCTTCATTGGCGATGCAGCGACATTGCCAGCTTTGGAGGAACGCTCGGCCAGGCAACTTGAAGAAAAACGAGCCATCGCGCGAGTGGCGGCGGCACGGATTCGGGATGGCGACACCATCTTGCTCGACGGCGGCACGACGACGCTGGAAGTGGCCCGGCTGCTGGTTGGACGGTCGTTGCAGATTGTCACCAACAGTTTGCCCATCGCCAACCTGTTCGCTGCCAGCCGCGAGACCGACCTGGTCATCCTCGGCGGTTACGTTTATCCGAAAACGGGGGTGGCCCTGGGACCGCTGACGGTGCGGATGATGGAAGACATCCACGTCCATCAGCTGATTATGAGCGTGGGCGGCATCACGAATAAGGGGCTGTTCAACAGCAATCTGTTACTGGTCGAGACCGAGCGGCAGATGATGCGCTGCGCCGATGAGGTGGTCGTCGTGGCCGATCATACCAAGATTGGCCGGCAGGCGCTGGCGTTTTTGTGCAACTTGACAGATATTGATACACTTATCGTAGACAATCAGTTGAATGCGGAGCAGCGCGAGCTGCTGCGGCAGAACGATGTACGGCTGCTTTTGGCCGGCGCGGCGGAGGACAATCACGCATGAGCATAGCAACATTGGATCGCGCTTACATCGAACGATTGGTTCGCTCGGCCCTGTCGGAGCAGTTTGGCAATGGCAAGGCAATGTCCGTCCGTGCTGCGGCCCCGCCGAAGTTGGTGGTCAATGTGTCTGCCCGCCATTGCCACGTCACCCAGGAAGATCTCGAACGCCTGTTCGGCACGGGCCACAAGCTGACGCCCTATAAGGCACTCTATCAAGATGGTTTTTTCGCCGCCGAAGAGACGGTGACCTTGATCGGGCCGCGGCATCGCATGATTACCGGCTTGCGCATCCTCGGCCCTTGCCGCGATCACAGCCAGGTCGAGCTGGCGTTCACCGACGCCATCATGCTCGGCCTGGACATTCCGGTGCGCAAGAGTGGGGATCACCGCGATTCGCCGGGCGCTTATCTACTTGGCCCGGCCGGCATGGTCCACCTGGAGCGCGGCGTCATTCGCCATGAGCGCCACGTCCACATGGGGCCGGCGGACGCGGCCTATTACGGTGTCAAGGATGGCGATCGGCTCAACCTGCGCGTGGAGAGCGACTGTCCAACGGTTTTGGAAAGCTTGCTGGTCCGCGTAGCACCTACGTCGAAACTGGAAGTGCATCTGGACACGGATGAGGGCAACGCCTGTCACGTGAACCGGGCGACCCGTTTTGAGTTGTTCAAATGACGATCGGTTTTCGGAAAGGAAGCGTCTGTTGGTTTTTTCCGAAAACCGAAAACCCTAAACTGGAGATCTCACATGGCTAGTTCCCACATGGAAGCCCTTGGCATGATCGAGACCAAGGGTTTGGTGCCGCTGGTCGAGGCCAGCGACGCCATGCTTAAGGCCGCCAACGTCACGTTGATCGGCTGGCAGAAGATAGGCAGCGGCATGGTCACGGCCTTGGTGGTCGGCGACGTGGCGGCAGTCAAGGCTGCCGTCGATGCCGGCAGCGCCGCCGCAGCACGCGTCGGGGAAGTTGTCGGCGTGCAGGTCATTCCTCGGCCGCACGAAGACCTCGGCGCCGTTTTGCCCCTCGCCAACAAAAAAACGGCGTTGGCCGGAGTCTAATTCCAATAACTGAAACACGCCTTTTCGAGAGGACATCACTATGGCCATTACCAACAATGCCAGCCGCAACGGCAACGGCGAAGCCCTGGGCATGATCGAGACCCGCGGCTTGATTGCAACCATCGCGGCCACCGATGCTATGTGCAAGGCCGCCAACATTACCTTGGCCGGTCAAGTGCAGATCGGCAATGCCTTCGTGACGACCTTTGTACGCGGCGACGTTGGTTCGGTGCGTGCCGCTGTCGATGCGGGCGCCCAGGCCGCCAGTGCCAACGGCGAACTGGTCAGCGCCCATGTCATCCCGCGCCCGGAAGCGGATGTACTGGAAACGTTTTTGGGCAAATAAAGAAATGCCGGTTAGCCGCGACGCGCAGCGGAGGGCATTGCCTGCGCTTCGCTGCGCGTCGCGGCTAACCAGTACGGTGAATGGCACTATGAAAATCCTGGTAGCCAATCTGGGCAGTACCAGTTTCAAGTATCGGTTGTTCGATATGACAACCGAAGCAGTGCTGGCGCGCGGCGGCATTGAGCGCATCGGCTCATCCCAATCGCCTTGTTTCGTCGAATCCGGCGGACAACGCGAAGAGGCGATCGTCGAAGCTCGCGATCATGCTGCAGCCGTGCGATTGTGTCTCGAACAGTTGGCCGATCCGAAAAGGCGCTGTTTGCGTGATCCGTCGGAATTGTCGGCCATCGGCTTCAAGGCCGTTCATGCCCAGGGACTCAGCGGCGTGCAGCGCGTCGATGAGCGTGTGTTGGCAGCGATGGAGGCGTATGCCGACGTGGCTCCAGCCCACAATCCGCCGTATGTCCGCGCTATGCGTCTGCTATCGCAGGAGTTACCGCACATCCCACTGGTGGCCGCGTTCGAGACAGGATTCCATGAGACCATTCCTGCGGCCCAGCGCTATTACGCCGTGCCACGCGAATGGGCCGACAAATATGGCATTTTCAAGCACGGCTTTCATGGCGCGAGCCATCGCTACATCGCCGAACGTGCCGCCCAATTATTGGACAAACCAGGCGCGAAAATTATTTCGTGCCATCTCGGCGGTAGTTCGTCGCTATGCGCGATCCGGGGCGGCCAATCGCAAGCATGCAGCCTGGGCATGAGTCCCCAAAGCGGTCTGCCTCACAACAACCGCGTGGGCGAGTTCGATCCGTTCGCTTTGCCTGCCTTGATGCGAGCCACCGGCAAGACACTGGAGCAATTGCTCGACGATCTGGCCAATCGTTCCGGCCTGCTGGGATTGAGCGGGCACAACGACCTCCGCGACATTGAAACCGAGGCGAACAAGGGTGGTTCCCAGGCACGGCAGGCCCTCGAGGTGTTCGTCGCTGCAGTACGGCACTATCTCGGCGCTTATCTGCTGCTTTTGAACGGAGCGGATGTCATCGTCTTCACCGGCGGCATTGGGGAAAACTCGGCGCGGATGCGCCAAGCGATCTGTGCCGATCTCGATTGGTTCGGCATCCACCTGGATCGTGTCAAGAATGACAACGCCAAAGGTGAGATGGCGATTCATAGTAGCCAAAGCCGAGTGCAATTGTGGATCATGCCAACTAACGAGGAGCTTATCGTCGCCCGCCAAGCCAAGGCGCTTCTGAGCGGTGGGCGTGAGTCCTCTGCATGAATGCGGGAGAAAGGAACCATGTTTCTGGCGCGGGTCAACGGCGTAGTGGTATCGACGCAGAAGGTCGCCTCAATGACCGGCCATAAGTTGCTCCTTGTCGAGCCGCTGCGTGTCGAACCGAAGGAGCGGGATCGCTTGGTCGGCACGGGCCGCAGCTTCGTCGTGGTCGATACCGTAGGCGCCGGCCCAAACGAGCTGGTGCTGATTGTGCAAGGCTCCAGCGCCCGCCTGACGCCGGAAACCGAAAAACTGCCGGTGGACGCCGCCATCATCGGCATTGTGGATACCGTCAACGTCGAGAACCGAACGATCTTCTCAGCACGAGGTTAGAAATAAAGCTAATCCCAGAGACACAGAGACATAGAGACAAACACTGAAAAAGACGAGAACGAAAAATGCGATCGTAATTATATTTGTTGTAACATTCTTTTTACTTTCCCGTGTTTTCCTCTATGTCTCTGTGTCTCTGGGGTTAGTTAAGGAGAGCAACCATGCAAGTCACCGATGAACTGATCCGCGGCGTGATTCAGCAAGTGCTGGCGCAGATGCGTACCAGTCAAGTGTCGGCCCGTAATGGCCAATCAGCACAGCGTGGCGTCTTCGCCGATGTCGAGAGCGCTGTCGCCGCAGCGCGGGAGGCCCAGCGGGCGTTCGAGGCCCGCGGTCTGGAGGATCGCCGCAAGGCTGTCGCCTGTATCCGCAAAATTTGCCGCGAACGAGCCGAAGAATTAGGCCGCGAGGAATTGGAAGAGACCAAAATCGGCCGGCTGCCGCACAAAATCGAAAAATTACAGGTCATCGCCGACCGCATCCCCGGCGTCGAATTCCTGCGTACCGAGGCTTTCAGTGGCGAAAACGGCGTATCGCTCCAGGAATATGCGCCCTTCGGCGTGATCGGCGTCATCACGCCGGTGACGCACTCGCTGCCGACTTTGGCCTGTAACGCTATCAACATGCTGGCCGCCGGCAATGCTCTCGTCTGCAATCCGCATCCATCGGGAGCGCGCATCGCTTGCAAAGGTGTCCATTTATTCAATCAAGCGATCTTTGACGCAATCGGCATCGACAATTTGGTGACCATTATCGAAAAGCCGACGTTGGAATCGGCGCAGGCAATCTTCGATCATCGCGAGGTCCGCATGTTGTGCGTGACCGGCGGTCCCGCCGTCGGTCGCGCCGCTTTGCGGAGTCCCAAACGCGCCATCGTCGCCGGCCCCGGCAATCCGCCAGTTGTCGTCGATGAAACTGCCGACCTCGATAATGCCGCCCGATCGATCGTCGAAGGAGCTGCCTACGATAACAATCTGCTGTGCATCGGCGAAAAGGAAGTGTTTGCCGTTGCCGCCATCTTCGACGAATTATGCGATCTGATGACGCGCTATAAGGCTGTTCGCCTGGATGCAGGGCAAATCGCGTCCTTGACAAAAGCCGCCTTCGTCAAGGACGCCAAGGGCCATGAGATGGTCAACAAGGATCTGATTGGCCAGGATGCCGCCGTGTTGGCCGAGCGTGCCGGCGTCAAAGTGCCTGCCGATACCGAGTTACTCTTCGGCGAAACCGACGAACTGCATCCGTTCGTCGATCATGAGCAGATGATGCCGTTCGTGCCGTTCGTGCGCGTACCGGACGTGGACACGGCCATCGCGCTGGCGAAGAAATACGAACACGGCTTCAAGCACACAAGCATCATTCATTCGCGTAATGTCGAGACAATCACGCGCATGGGCCGCGAGATGGACACAACGCTGTTCGTGCAGAATGGTCCGAGCACCGCGGGTTTGGGCAGCGGCGGCGAGGGGTATCTGAGTTTCAGCATCGCCACGCCGACCGGCGAGGGTGTGACAACTCCGATGACATTCACGCGGCAACGGCGTTCAACGACGGTTCGCGGCATGAGGGTGTTGTAAGGAGATGCTCATGCAAGTGGGTCGTATTGTCGGTTATGCAGTTGCGACA
>Ga0209061_1003172_pt1 | contig 18455 bp, 21 predicted proteins | sample Coa_R1_10_FD_187157 | JGI IMG/M metagenome (GOLD analysis project Ga0209061, IMG submission 187157) | Surface soil microbial communities from Centralia Pennsylvania, which are recovering from an underground coalmine fire - Coalmine... | ecosystem: Environmental > Terrestrial > Soil >...
GCCTTTGCCTCCTGTCCAGCCGCGTTGGCGCCGGTTGCCTGAGCAGTCCGAACAGGCAGACTAGAACACGATGCGATGGCGATTGCAAGCGTTGCCCTTAGCCCGCCGCGCCGCAGGCCGCGGGCGCCCATTCGGCACTCCAGGTGGGATCGATGTTATGAGCCTTCGCGCACTCAGCGTTCGCCGTCTGCTGATCGCCCGCCTTATCGGCGAGATACGCCAGCGCGCCGTGCAGGCAGGCGATGCCATCCGGGCGCCAGCCATCCGTGTTCGCCCGCGTGAACGCGTTGGTGACATCGGTCCACGCCGTCGCGATCGCGCCGGGGTAACGGTTCGTGTCCTCAACGTATTGGAAGCCGTTCCAGCCCCATACCTCGACGAGCCGCGGCGCCGTCACGTACGCCTCGCAGTACGAGGAGAACTCCTTCACCACCTCGGGCACCCCGTCGCCGTCGACATCGACCAGCTGCAAGCCAGGCGTGTTATCGGTCTGATCGAAAACCGTGTGGAAGTCCTTGCCGTTCCAGCGCAGGATGATCATGCGCTCGGCGTGTGCGCCCACGCCCGCCGTGAAGACGGCGGCGTTCGTATCGCCGATGCCGGCCAGGTACACGTTCGCCCCAACGCCGAAATCCATCGTGACCGTGGCGCTAACCGTCCAGCCGCTAGCGCTGGGAAGCAGGATCGCCAGCGATGGCCGCGCGATCGTCACGCCGTTCTCCAGGGTCACCGGCAGCGTGTACACAACAGCCCAATCGGTTTGTCCCTGGTTGGTGAGATCGCCGCTCGCGCCCATCACGACGGTCGCGCCCTGCGGCAGGGCCGCCGCGACATCCGCAGGAACGTTCGATGTCTGGGCGCGGGCAGTGCTCCGCGCGGCCGGCGCGACCGCCGCGCACAGCCAGCAACTCGCCGCGAGCATCAGCGCAAACCAGGGCGTTCGCCAGGCCAGACCCTCTCCCACGCGCGTCATGCGCTTTTCTCCTTAATCTTCGCGCGGGGCGTTGCTCGCTCCGCGATCCTCGCGTTCAGCCCTGGCTCTGCGGCGCAAGCGCCATCAGCGTGGCGTAGATGCTGGCTAGGGCGGCATCCGGCTCTTCCGAAGCCGGGATAGGAAAGACGATCGGGCAATCGATGCCAGCGGCGCGATACGCGGCGTACGCCTCCAAACACTCTTCGCGCGTGCCGATCACAACGTGATCGGCAACGGTGCGCGCGTCGATCGCTGCCAGTGCGCCCGCGTGGTCGCGCGCCGCCCAGCGCTCACGCACTTGAGCGACGACGTCGCCGTAGCCATCCTCGATAAACACGCGCTGATAGACCGGCGCCAGCATGTACGAGAGCAGTTCGCGCTGGTAGCGCGGCAGCACGGCAGCGGGCGTGTCGGTCACGGTGGTGCGCAGGAACGCCGCGATGCAGACGTCGGCCGGATTGCGGCCAGCGCGCGCGGCGGCGTCACGCACGATCGTGGCTGCCTGGCGTGCGTAGGAAACCGTCGGGAAGTTGAGCAGCACACCATCGGCGATCTCGCCGGCGAGCGCGAGCATACGCGGACCAAGCGCACCAAAGACGAGTGGGACCGCGCCCGCCGCCGGCACGGTGAGCCGCGCATCGTGCAGGCGATAGAGGTCGGTCTCGCTGGTGACGCGCTCGCCGTTCAGCAGGCGCCGCAGGATACTCGCGTAGGCGGCCATGCGCTTCAGCGGGCGATCCCAGCGCAGGCCGTGCCACTCTTCGACGATCACGCGCGTGCTCGTGCCCAGACCCAGCACTAGCCGTCCGTTCGCATACTCGTTGATCGCGTTGGCCGACATCGCCATCAGCAGCGGATCGCGCAGGTAGATATTCGCGATACCGGTGGCGATGCGTGCGCGGCTAGTCGCCGCCGCGATCGCCGTCAGCAGCGTCACGACGTCGTAGCCAGCAACTTCGGCCACCCAAACGCTTTCGTAGCCCAGGCTTTCGCCCTCGGCGGCGAGCGCGGCGATGTCGCGCACGGTGCCACGCGTGGCCGCGAAGCCGTTTACCAGGCGTAGCGGGCCTGATATCTCCGCCATGGCAGCGATCTTTCGTCCCCGCTGGGGTCTTATACGTTCATCGTCGTAACTTTATCGGGTCGGATGCGTACCAGCACGCGCGGATCGTTGGGGCGATGATCGGGGTAGGGGCGACCATTGTACTTCATCGAGAGTTCGTCGATGTTCTGCTCGGCGCCCTCGGTCGTCATCGAGACCGCCTCGCCGATCACGCTCACGCGCCGGTACGGGTTGTTGTGGTCGAAGATCGCCAGGGCGACATGCGGGTTGCGGCGCAGATTCTTGATCCAGTTTCGGCTGCTCGCGCCGTTGACGATGATGTCGTCGCCATCCATGTGCACCCAGACGATCGTGTTGCGCGGCGTACCGTCGCGGCCCAGCGTCGCGATGGCAACGAAGTTCTTATCGAGGAAGAGCTGACGCTGGGCTTCGGTGAGCTTGGCCATGAATGCCTCCGGGATGCAAAGCTGCAGTGGGTATCGCCTGCATTGTAACGACTCGGCTACGTGTGCACCTGCTCCAACCGGCTATCGCGGCTAAGGCGAGCGTGGGCGAAGATAGAAGGAAAGGCGGAGGTGCGCGAGGATGATCGAGATCGAGGTACCGCGGCGCGGGCATTTGCAACTGGCGCATCTCGTCTGCGACGTCAACGGCACGCTCTCGCTCGATGGACGTTTACTGCCCGGGGTTGCCGAGCGGATCGCGCGACTGCGGCAAGTGCTGGACGTGCATCTGCTCACCGCCGATAGTTTTGGCAGACAAGCGCTGATCGATGCTGACCTCGGGCTGGTCGCTGAACGGCTCACGCCCGGCGACCCGGAAGACGAGCAGAAGGCCGCCTACGTGCGTGGGCTGGGCGCGGCGAACGTTGTCGCGATCGGCAACGGCGCCAACGATACACTCATGTTTGGCGAAGCGGCGTTGAGCATCTGCGTGCTTGGCCGCGAGGGCACGGCAGTGATCGCCCTCTCGCAAGCCGATCTGCTCGCACCCGATATCGAAACCGCGCTCGATCTGCTGCTCTACCCGCAACGGATTCGCGCGACGCTGCGCCGTTGATGCTGCGCGCTCGTGTGGGCGCTGCTGGCCTGGCACAGCGTCGCTCTCTGCGCGATGCGTGCGCGGGCTTGTCCCGCTCGTCTAAGCTACAGGGGGCGCGATGCTCCGGGCGCTATCCTGAAAACGGTCGCGAGCGTCTTGATGAGCGATGGACCGCCGTCTGATCTAGAACGGCTCTGGCCAGACGAGTGGCAACGCGGGCCGCGCTTCGCCGGCGTCTACTCGTTTATGCGGCTGCCGCTTTCGCGCGACCTCGCGCATGCCGATGTCGCCATCGTTGGTGTGCCGTTCGATGGCGGCGTCAACCGCCGCCCCGGCGCGCGCTACGGCCCGCGCGCGATCCGCGAAGCGAGCGAGCATCTGCGCGCCCATCCGCTGCCTGGCCAGTCGCTCTGGGGACCGCTGCGCGCGCTGCGTGTGATCGACTACGGCGACCTCGATATCTTCACCACCTACATCGATGAGAGCATGCGCCGCATCCAGGAGCTGATGGAGCCGGTGTACGCCGCTGGCGTCGTGCCGATCGCGCTCGGCGGCGACCATTCCATCGCCATCGCGTTGCTGCGTGCCTTTGCGCGGGCGCATGGCCCCGCCTCGCTCATCCACTTCGATGCGCACCCCGATTTCTGGCGCCCCGACGATCCCGACCGTCCCTATCATCACGGCACGCCCTTCCGTCTCGCCGCCGATGAAGGGCTGATCCGCGTGGCCGAATCGATCCAGGTCGGCATTCGCGGCACCGTCTCCGGCGCGATTCTCGACGAGGTGCGCGAGGCGGGGCTGGCCTTCATCACCGCCGAGGAGTTCGCCATGCTCGGCGTGGAGGAGACGCTGGCGCGCATTCGTGCCGTTGTCCGGCCGCCGGTGTACCTCTCGCTCGACATCGATTGCGTCGATCCGGCGTACGCGCCAGGCACCGGCACGCCCGAGGTCGCCGGGCTAACCAGCCGCGAGATCGTCCAGCTCGTGCGCGGGTTACGCGGGCTGCCGATCCGTGGCTTCGATCTCGTCGAGGTGTCGCCGCCGTACGATCCCGCGGAGATCACGGCGATCCTGGCCGCCAATCTGGTTTACGAATTTCTGGAGCTGATCGCCGCCACGCGCGACGAGAGCCCTGGGCGCGCGGAGGGAGGCGCATGAGTGTCGAGAGTGAGTACGGCACCGAAGAGTACGCCTACCTCACGACGATCGGGCGGGTGACGGGACAGCCGCGCGAGATCGAGATCTGGTTCGGGGCGCGCGGCAACACGATCTATATGCTCGCGGGCAGCGGTCACGCGGCCCACTGGGTCATGAACTTGATCGTTCGTCCCGAGGTCACCGTTCGGATCGCCGATCGCGTCTACATCGGGCGGGCGCGCGTGCTCGAATCAGGCGAAGAGGAGCAACAGGCGCGGTTGTTGCTCGCCGGTAAGTACCAGGGCTGGAAACCCGGCGCGCCGCTCTCCGGCTGGGCGCGCACGGCCTTGCCGGTCGCTGTCGATCTGCTCGTCGAGCCGGAGGAAGAGGGGTAGCGCCGGCCAGCGATGCCGGATGGAGTACGCGATGCAACCTTTTCGTCGAATCGCCCGTAGCGCTTTCCCGCATGCGTGGTTACAGTGGTGACGGAGAGACCGGGATACGAAATCCCGGAACTTTGCAAGGAAGGGATGTTGTATGGACGGTTCGCACCGCTGGCGCACCCGCTACGAGGAGCTTGCGGAGAGGGTGCGCAGCGCCGGTGCGCTGCTCGCGGATCGCTCGCGATCCACGCCCGAGCGCGATGAGCTTTCGCACGAATTCATCTATGCCTGGCAGCAGTTCTGCCAGACGATCAAGCAGCATCCGGCGAGCCGCGGTACCTAGCACCGTACGCAACACACAAGACGACAGGCACGAGGCCCGCTCCCGCTCGGGGAGGGGCCTCGTTGCATGCCGGCGATGATGGCGCATCCTGCGCCCGCCGGAGGGAGGAGAGGCATGCCCGCAGACGCTCGCTACGGTGCCGTCACGCTGCCCACGCTAGCCGATATCGAGGCCGCCGCCGCCCGCGTAGGGCCGTACGTGCGCCGCACGCCAACGTTGCCGCTGCAACCGACGTACGGTGCCACGCCCGATGAGCTCTGGGTGAAGCTGGAATCGCTGCAGCACACCGGCTCGTTCAAGGTGCGCGGCGCGTTCAACGCCCTGCTTGCACTCGATGATGCCGCACGTGCCCGCGGCGTCGTTGCTGTCTCCGGCGGCAACCACGGCCTCGGTGTCGCCTTCGCCGCGCGCCGGCTTGGCGTGGAGGCGACGATCTACCTGCCTATCTACGCCTCGCCCGTCAAGCAGGAGCGGATCCGTGCGCTCGGCGCACACGTGGTGACGTGCGAAACGATCGCCGAAGCGTTCGCCAGCGCGGAGGCGCAGGTGACCGCCACGGGCGCGGCGATGATCCATCCCTACGCCGATCCGCGCGTCGTGTGCGGCCAGGGAACGGTTGGCATCGAGTTCTGCACCGATGCGCCGCCGCTCGATACGCTGGTCGTCGCCGTGGGTGGTGGCGGGCTGATCGCTGGCGTGGCGATCGCCGCCAAAGCGTTGCTCCCGCGTGTGCGCGTTGTCGGTGTCGAGCCACGCGGCGCGGCCACGCTCACTGCCGCGCTGGCTGCCGGCTATCCCGTCACGCTGCCGAAGCTCGATACGATCGCGGCCGACAGCCTCGGCGCGCCCGATGTCTCCCCGCTCAACCTCGCCGCAGCCCGCGCCGCCGTCGACGAGGTGGTGCTGGTCGATGACGACGAGATCGTTGCCGCGCGCTCGTGGCTCTGGCGCGAACTGAACGTTGCGGCGGAAAACGGTGGCGTCACCGCCCTCGCTGCCTATCTCAACGGCCGCACGCGCCCCGGTGGACGGACGGGGGTGCTGATCTGCGGCGGCAATATCGACCTCGGCTGGTGAAACCGCGAGCCACTCAGCAGCGTTGGGCGTCTTCGGCGAGCGCAGTCTTCGCCTGGCGCAGCGCGATCAGCTCCAACGCCGCGTAGGTCGCGCCCGCCGCCGCGTTGAGCAGCGCCGCCTTCTTATCCAGGCCGTCGCGCAGCGTGAGCAGGCTGACCGCGGCATCGCTCGCGTCGATCGCGGCCGAGACGCCCAGCCACTCTGGCTGGCGAGCCGCCGGCGCGAAGGCAAGCACCGCACCGAGGAAAAGCTCGCGGTTGCCGGTCAGCCGCGTGATCAGGCTGGCCGTGCCGTCGATGTTGGTGCGCGGCAGCGCGAACAGACGCAACGCCAGCTTCGGCGACGCGATCGCAAGCAGGCCGATCAGAATCCGTCCGCAGCCGATAAGCCGTCCCAGCACGCTAGTGCTCCGCGCCCATCTGCGGTCATCTTCGCATGCCGCCGGATGCGCTGGCGGCGATCACGCCTACGCCGAGCGGTATCCTAGGCGCGTCCGCCCATGGACAGGGGTAGAGGGCGAGGCGTCGGGCAGTTCGTAGGTGTGCACGCTGAACTCGACGACCTGGGGGTGGGCGCGGGCGCGGGCCAGTGCGTCGCCCACCTGGAACCGTTCGCAGGCGCCGCGGTCGGCGAACATGAAGATCGCCGTTGCGCACCCCGGCTCGGCTCCAGCGAACCACGCCGCCGACGTCAGGCTAGCTGCTGCGGTGATGTCGGCGGCGATGATCGCGTTGAGCGCCTGTTGCGCCTCAGGCGACGCGTCGCGCAGACGATAGTGGAATACCAGAGCGTATGTCGCCACGACGCACGCATCCCACGCGCTGATTCTAGTCCGTCTATTCAACATTTGCCGGCGCTCGGCTGTTCCCGATGCGCTGTTTATGCGCCTGCATCATGCTGTTCGCGTGCCCAGCGCTCGTACAGATCGCGCTCCGCGGCGTCGAGCAACGTCGTGGGCGTGTTCGTCTCCTCGGTGTACGCGGCGTAGCCGAAGTGCAGCCCGAAACCCTGCAGCGAGGGCACCTGCGTGACCACCTCGCTGCGAATCTCGCCCGTCAGCCGGATGCAGATCGGGTAGGCAAGCTCGGGCGGCGCGTCGCGCAGCAGAACGCCGAAGCGCGTAGGGCTCAGCCGACAGATCAGATCGCGGTCGCGCACGGCGTGCCGCAGCCCGCTCGCTACCACGGCCATCTCGTCGCTGCTGAGCTGCGCTGTCAGCTGGCCGATCGGCGCGAGCGTGCGCGGGCGCAGGACGACGATGCGCGGATCGCGTGCGATCGCCGGCGCACAGAGCACCTCGCCAGCATCTGCTTCGAGCAGGACAACGAGGAAGGAGCGCGCATGACGCGCTGCCCGCCGGCACTCCTCCTCCAGCCGGTTATGCCAGCGCTCCGGACCGCCAAGCTCGGGCTGCGCGAGCGAGCGGGCGAATAACCGCATGCGCGTCCTCCCGAGCGCGCCGTCTCCCGACGCGCTGCGTCTTGTGGCCACACTGTAGGCCGCAAGTGTGAAGGCGCGTTATCCGGAGAAACCCCTAAGCCCGCCGTGAGAGATTCCCTGAGCAGCAGCTTTCAGCGCGGTGTTCACGCCGCGGGCATCAGCGCAACGGCTGGCTGGCGTCCGCCAGCCGATCGAGGGGCACCGGGGCTTTGCTGACGATCCACTCCTGCGCGAGGTCGCGCTCTTCGTCGGGGCGGTTCATCACGAACGCCGCCAGCAGCCGTGTGCCGCGCACGAACCAGACGCTGAACGACTTGTTCTCGTCCATCGCGCCACGCACGATCGCGCGGTCGTAGCCCTCCTGGTCTCCCCAGAACTCGAAGGAGAGGTCGAACTCGTCGGAGAAGTAGTAGGGGATGCGGTTGTAGCTCTCGCCCGCGCCCATCATGTTGCGTGCGGCGAGCTTCCCCTGCTCCACGGCGACATCCCAGTGCTCGACGCGCCGCCGCTTCCCGAACACGGGATCGGGCCAGAAGGCGATATCGCCCGCTGCCCAGACATCCGGCGCGCTGGTCCGCAACTGCTCGTCCACGCGCACGCCGTTCTCGACCGCCAGCCCCGCTTGGGCGTACATCTCCGTCTCCGGCACCACGCCCAGGCCGCACACGGCGAGGTCGCACGGCAGCCGCTCGCCCGTGGAGGTAACCACGGCCTCCAGCCGGCCGCTCCCCTCGAAGCGCGCTACGCCGCGGCCCGGCAGGATGCGTACGCCCTTCCCCTCGTAGTAGCGCTGGTAGAACGCCGACATCTCGGGCGTGAAGAACTGCGGCCAGAAGCGATCCTCGGGGAAGATCATCGTCACCTCCAGGCCGCGCTCGCGCAGCGAGGCCGCCGTTTCGATGCCGATGAAGCCCGCGCCCACGACGACGGCCTGCCGCGCCCCGGCCGCGCGCTCGCGGATCCGCTTTGCATCATCGAGCAGACGCAGGTAGAACACGCCCGGGAGGCCATCGCCGGGCACGCTGAGTTCGGCAAAGGTGCGCACGCGGGCGCCGGTCGCGATCAGCAGCCGCTCGTAGCCGATGCGCTGGCCATTGGCAAACTGCAGCCGCTTCGCCGTCGGATCGAGTGCGACAGCGCGCGTGTTCAGCAGCAGATCGATGCCGTGCTCAGCATAGAACTCGGGACTGTTGATGTAGATGCTGCTCTCGTCCTCGCGTCCGGCAAGGAAGCCCTTTGACAGCGGCGGACGTTCGTATGGCGGAGCGGTATCGGCCGAGACGATGGCGAGCTCGTTGCGCTCGAGTCCGTTTTCCACCATCTGCTGAGCCGCATATCCCGCGACCATGCCCCCGCCCAGAACCACGTACCGGTATGCATCCGCCATCGTTGCTCCTCCGCTGCTGTGCTCGCGGCGCCAGCGTAGCAGGTGTGCATGCGGCTGTCGCCTCGCGCACTCTCAGTGTGCGCCTGCTGCCGCGCGGTTGCTGTCGGCCGGATGGATAGAGCGCCGTTGAAACCTCTGCCTCGTCTGGCCGTTGCACGACGGCGGCAGCGCTGATGCGCTGTCTGTGTAAGAACCCCGCTGACGGCAACAAAATTCCGGCCCGTCTTTGCGCCTGCTACAGTGGGCGAGAGGAACGCCGGGGAGACGTTGGATGTCGCTGGTGTTGTACCTCGTGCGCCACGGGCAGACCGATTGCAGCCTGCACAACCGGATGTGCGGCGCGGGGATCGACGCGCCGCTGAATGCCGCCGGCGAGCGCATGGCCGAAGCGCTGGCTACCGCCTTCGCGCCGCTGCCGTGGCGCGCGATCTACAGCAGCCCGCTGCTGCGCGCCCGCCAAACCGCAGAGCCGCTTGCGCGCAAGAAGGGGCTGTCGGTCGAGGTGCTCGACGGGCTGAAGGAGATCGCCTACGGCACCTGGGACGGTCGCCTCGAAGATGAGGTCGCGCGCGACGAGCCGGAGGCGTGGGCGAACTGGCAGCGCGACCCCGGCAGCTTCGCGCCGCCCGGTGGCGAGAACGCGCACGCTCTCGCGGCGCGCGTTCTGCCCGCGATCGCGACGATCCGCGCCCGCCACACCGACGGATTGGTGATCGCTTTCGCCCACAAGGCCGTGATCCGCATCGTGGTGTGCGCGCTGCTCGGCATCGATGTCGGCCTCTTCCGCAGGCGCGTCGATTGCAAAACGGGGGCAGCGACGATCGTTGAGTTCCGGCCCGATGGCCCGTTGCTGCACGCATTGAACGATGTTTCCCCCCTGCCGCCCGAACTGCGCGAGGCGGGCGGCACGTGAAGCAGGTGCATCGCCTCCCTGGAGGCGCAGGAGACGAAAGGGACGTATCCGCCGAACGGCGCAGACGCATGGCAGGCAAAAACGAAACGGCGGCAAACGGCGATTGGGAGATCGACGAGAACGGCCTGTGGGTCGCGACGCGGGCGTTCTTGCTGCGGCGCGGTTACTGTTGTGGCAACGGTTGCCGCAACTGTCCCTACGCTGGTACGCCACTCGATCGCTACCCTGGCCGCCGGGCAGGTGCGAAGGACCCCCCCACCGCATGCTAAGGTTCGCTGCGCGGGCGCGCGCTACTCCTCGCCGAAACGCTCGCGCGTCGACGTACCGGCGCGGGCAGCATGCTCGGCCTTCCAGCGTGCGTGGGCGCGCCGCAACCGCCAGCTCTGCGAGAGCGCCACGAGTAGCGGCACCGGCAGCAGCACTACCGCGCCGATGAAGATCCAGCGGTCGAACGCCTTCACCAGGTTGCCGAACCAGTAGCCTGCCAGCGTGATCGAGACGACCCACCCCGCCGCGCCGATCACGTTGAACAGCGCAAAACGGCGGTACGGCATCCCTGCCGTACCGGCCACGACGGGCGCGAAGGTGCGCAGAGCGGTAAAGAAGCGCGCGGCAACGATCGTTTTGCCGCCGTGGCGGGCGTAGAAGGCGCGCGCCTTTTCCAGATGGCTGCGCCGAAACCAGAACGATTCCTCGCGCTGGTACAGCCGCTGCCCGGCCTGCTGGCCGATAAGGTAGCCCACGGCGTCGCCGAGCACCGCGCCGGCGACCATGACGAGCAGGATTGCCCACAGCTCTAGCTCGCCGCGTGCGGCGAGCAGTCCGGCCGAGATCAGCAGTGTATCGCCCGGCAGAAAGAAACCAACCAGCAGCCCCGTCTCGGCGAAGAGCACGAGGAAGAGACCCGCGTAGCCCATCCCATGGATGATCGCGGTGGCATCCATGCATCAAGCATAGCGGGCAGCGGTGATCTCCTGTTCATCCTGAGAGATGCTGCACATCATCCTCTTCAGCCGCCGCGCCTGGAAGCGTTCAAGCGTGCCGCGTGGTCTGAGGAGGGAATGCGCGAAACCGTTTGCGACGCTCCCCACACAAGACGGTGGTAGCGCGCAAAGCAGCACCAGGATACGTGCCGCTCTGCGCCACAAGCCGGGTGGTTGGCCGCGCGCTGCTGAGCCTGTTTTAGCGGTACTCGATGCGTGCGCTGAACAACTGCTCGAGCTGCGCGTACGCTGCTTGCACCGCTGCCGCGGCGCTCCGCTGCAGCAGACGTTGTACCAGCGGCTGACGCGGGCGTACGGTCACGGCGTTCCTCTCCGGCACGCCGCCGAGCTTCGCGGCTAGCGAAAGCGCGTGCTCCAGATCGCCCAGCTCGTCTACGAGGCCGCGTTCGAGCGCCTGCGGCGCCCAGAAGACCTCGCCCGTTGCCCAGCTCCGCACGACCTCGCGCGATACTTTGCGCCCCTCGGCGACGATATCGAGGAAGTGCTCGAAGAACTGGTTCACCAGCGCCTCGGTCTTGGCGCGCTCCTCCGGCGTCTCCTCGCGGAAGGGCAGCCCCATGCCTTTCAGCGGGCCTGTCGCCGTCACGTTGACCTCGACGCCGATCTTCTCCAACAGCCGCTGCACCTGCGGGCGGATGGTAATAACGCCGATGCTGCCGACGATGCTCGATCGCTGCGCAACGATACGCTCGGCAGCACAGGCGATGAGGTACGCGCCCGATGCGCCCGTGCCGCGAACGAAGGCGATCACCGGCTTTTTGGTTCGCAGCGCCTTGACGCCCTGGTAGATGTAGTCGGAGTCGGAGGCGCTGCCGCCGGGCGAATCGATATCGAGCACGACGGCGCGGACGTGCTGATCCTCGCGCAGCGCTTTCAGCAGTGGCAGGTATTGCCGTGAACGTATCTGCATGCCGATCTGGCCGGTAAGCTCGACGACCGCCACCTTCTTTTTGCCCAGCGTTGGAAGCGCCATCGCCCACCCCTTCATGAACCGGCCCGGCTGAGCGAGCCTCTTGCCAGCATGGTACTACGCGCGGCCGTCTCGTCCGCGTGCCGCCGCTTCCCTGCTCAGGTCCGGAACTCGACGCCGATCGTGCGCGCCTGCGCGGGGTCGCAGTCGAGCCGCAGCAGCGCCCCTTCGCGCTCCAGCCCGATGGCGCCCGCAACGTACAGCGTCGCCTCGCGCAGCGCCGGTGGCACGGCGATGTACAGACTCTCATGACGCGTCCATGCGCGTTCCAGCACGATCTCCAGACGATGCGCGCCGGCGTCCCAACCTTCGCGCGCCACCGTGGCCAACCCCATGCTTGCGTGTCCACCCGCGCCGACGATAGCAGGTACGCCGCGATCCGGCCGCAGTCGGTACAGCCGGCAACTGTGCGGCTCGATCCGCTCCGGCGGCAGGCCGTCCGCTGGCGCGCCGAGGTAGAGGCGCTCCCAGAACTCGAACGCGTGGTAGCGCCCGGGCGGCAGCCCGAGCAACGACCAGGGCACATCGAGGTCGATCGCGTCGTCGCTCCAGTTGAACAGCGCGACGAGAGCGCCGCCATCATGCGTGGGGCGCGCGAAGAGCCGGGGCGTTTCGCGGTCGAGCAGGTCGAGCGGGCGCAACGCCTCGCCCGCCGGCGGCAGCAACGCCAGCGCAATCGCGAGGCGCGCGGGGGAGAGGTCGCGCACGTCGTCGCCGAGGAAGACACTGCCGCCGCTGATCGCGATCCCGGTCGCCAGCGTGCGCACCTCCTCGAGCGTCAGCGTTCCCGAGGTATCGCGTGCCAGCAGGCAATCGGGGTCATTGTTCCACCAGCGGTTGTGCATGAACCAGCGTGGGAGCGTAAGTCGCAGCGCGTTGAACGTCGAGGGCAAATGGCGCGGATCGTACCAGCGCGTTTCGACATCGGCGCCCACGCGCATCGCATCCACAAGACCCACTGCCGGGCCGAAGTCGCAAGTGCAGCCGAGGATGACGATCTCGTCGCCGGCGGCGGCGCGGATCGTCTCCAGCCCGGCGCGCAGATTAGCAGCGGCGGTGGTGTTCGGCGCGTGGTAGAGCGCATCGGGCTGCGCGGCGTAGGCCAGCGCGTCCAGCTTGAGGTAGCGGTAGCCCCATTCACGCGTCACGGTACCGATCACGTGCCGTAGCCAGGCTTGCGCTTCCGGGTGTGTACAGTCGAGTGCGGCCACCTCGCTCAGCCACGAACGTAGGAAGCGTGGCGAGCCGTCGCGGTTGCGCACCGCCCAGTCCGGATGCTCGCGCAACGTTGCGCACTCGCGATGGAGGACGAACGGCGCCAGCCAGAGGCCCGGCACGAAGCCGGCGTCGCGGATGCGCCCGGCCAGCGCGGCCATGCCGGAGGGGAAGCGCGCGTTCGGGGTCAGCCAGTCGCCCGTGGCCGATTGATAGCCGTCGTCGATCTGCACGATCTCGACCGGCACGCGCTCGCGTTGGAGCGCCTCCACGTTCGCCAGCACGACCTCTTCGCTCGTCTGGTTATAGAGGCTGTACCACGAGCACCAGCCCGTGGGTGGGTGGGCTGGCGTGCGCGCCCGCATCTCGCGCGCCAGGGCGGCGGCGTATGTCTCCAGCAGGACGGCGGGATCGCTGCCTTCCAGCGCAAGCAGCCGCTCCGAAACTAGCTGCTCGCCGGGCGCGAGCGTAGCGCCATCGAGCAGGCAGACGCACTCGACGCGCTGCAGAGACCGTTCTTCGCGATCGACGATCACGCGCACCTCGCCGAACTGGCGCGCGGTCGTAACGAATCCCCATAGCCGGTACCGGCTTCCCAGTTTCAGCACCGCAACGCCGCCAGTGGCGATGTAGTGCACGCCCTCGGCTGTATCGCGCTGGTGTTGTCCTGCAAACCCGCCATGTTCAGGTAGCTGCCCGAAGCGATGGGTGAAGACGCCCGTGTTCATCTGGCGGCCGTGGAGCCAGATCGCCGCGTCGCTGAGATCGCGCGCGTTCTCCGGTGGCGTCCAGCGCAGAACGACGATCTCGCGCAGACTCCTCGCGCGGGTGCCGTCGTTAGTGACCACGACGTGGCGCACGGTGCCACCGTGCGCGTGCTGTTCCTCCACCGCGAACGCGAGGCCGACGTGTTCGTCCTCCTCATCCTCCGCCAGGACCAGATCGCTTTCCAGGTTCATCGCCTCATCTCCTGGGCCGTCATGATCCTCAGCCTAGCGTGTAGTGGCATCGTGCGAGAGTGCATCCATGCTGGCGAAGGTAAAGACGGAGGGAAGCGCGTATCCAGAAGCAGCGGTGCGAGATGATCCGCGCTGCTTGACGACGCAAAACCCCGCGCATAGTATGGCGCGCAACGAACCCGTCGTTACCGTCTTTGGTCCAGGTCGTTGATCGTATCGAGAGATCGAGGAGGTGCAACCATGTCCGGCTCACTGGCAACGGCGCTCGATGGCGTGCTGCGCTACGCCGTTAACGGCGCCGGCGGCGTCCCCGGCGTCGTCGCGGTCGTCACCGATCGCCACGGCCCCCTCTACGAGGGCGCCTTCGGCACCCGCCAGCTCGGCACCACCCAGCCGATGACCCTCGATACCGTCATGGCCATCTTCTCCACCACCAAGGCGCTCACCGGGACCGCCCTCATGCAACTCGTCGAGGAGGGCCGCGTCCACCTCGATGCCCCGGCAAGCACCTACGTCCCCGCCCTCGCCGCCATCCAGGTGCTCGACGGCTTCGACCCCGATGGCCAGCCGCGCACCCGCCCGCCGCGCACCCCCATCACCGTCCGCCACCTCATGCTGCACACCGCCGGCTTCGGCTACGAGTTCTTCCATGAGGCCGACCTCCGCTACCGCACCGCCCGCGGCATCCCCTCCATCACCACCAGCACGGTCGCCGCGATCACGACCGTGCTGCTGCACGACCCCGGGGAGCGCTGGACGTACGGCGTCAACATCGACTGGGTCGGCCAGATCATCGAGGCGGTGTGCGGCAAGCGGCTCGGCGAGGTGCTGCGCGAACGCCTCTTCGACCCGCTCGAGATGCGCGACATCGGCTTTGTGCTGACGCCCGCGATGCAGGCGCGCCGCGCCGTGATCCACCAGCGCGCGCCGGAGGGGACGCTGACGCCGCTGCCCGACCTCATCCTGCCGCAGCCGCCGGAGATGGACATGGGGGGCCATGGGCTGTACGCGTCGATTCCGGAGTACGCCAAGTTCATCCGCATGCTGCTCAACGACGGGGCGGGGCCGCACGGCCAGGTGCTGAAGCCGGAGACGGTGCGGTTCATGGCGCAGAACGGGTTGGGAGGGCTCAAGGTGGGGGGCTGGACGGCCGTGCTGCCGAACCTGACCAACAGCGGTGAGTTCTTCCCGGGGCTGTCCAAGTCGTGGGGGTACACGTTCCTGATCAACGACGCGCCGACGCCGACGGGGCGGCCGGCGGGGCAGCTGATGTGGGCGGGGTTGGCGAATCAGTATTACTGGATCGACCGGCAGAACGGGATCGGGGGGTACTGGAGCACGCAGGTGTTGCCGTTCCAGGACGTGGCCGCCTATCCGAACTACCTGGAGTTCGAGAGCACCGTCTACGCCCACCTGCGCAAGGACTGAGTCGCCAGGTGCGCGATCGTTGTCTTGGGGCGCATCCAGGGCAACGGTCAGCGTTGTGCTCGAGATAGCGAGTCGGCACCCATTGGCTTGCCGCTTGGACGCGGTCATTGCCCGCTGGCGCCTAGCAGTTCACGAGGCTGGCAGCGATGAATGGCATCGATCGGCTGCTGGGCAGCGTGCTGATGCTGCATGCTCGTGGCAAGCTGCGTATCGAAGCTCTCGCGCCGATGCGAACGTTACGGTTCGCACGATCTACCGGGATCTTGAAGCGCTCGCCGAGCCAGGCGTCCCGATCGCCGACGTACCTACTTCCAGCTGCCAGTTGATGGAGGGCTACTTTACTGTCGCATGTGCGGTTCACCGCGGTTGCGGCCGCGCTGCTCACAGTCTGGGGGCACTGGGTGCGCCCCAGACGATCAGCCTTTGACCGCACGTTCTTGTTCAAGGACGTGGATGGGCGCGTCCTGCTGTACCGGAGACCGCAGCCGTGGTCGAGGGCGCTTAGAGATCGAACAGTGCGCCTTGCTGGGGAGCGTCCGGCTCTGGTGGTGGCTCGATACCCAGATGGCGGTACGCCGCGCGGGTGGGGACCCGTCCGCGTGGCGTGCGCATCAAAAAGCCCAGCCGCAACAGGTACGGTTCATAGACCGTCTCGATCGTGTCAGGGTCTTCACCCGTTGCGTGCGCGAGCGAGACCAGGCCGACCGGGCGCCCCTCGAACTTCTCGATCATGACGTGCAAGATAATGCGATCGACCTCGTCGAGGCCAAGATCGTCGACTTCGAGGCGGGCAAGCGCTTCGCGCGCCACATCCAGCGTGATCACGCCGCTGGCGAGAACCTGCGCATGGTCGCGCACGCGGCGCAGCAGGCGGTTGGCGATGCGCGGCGTGCCACGGCTGCGGCGAGCGATCTCCACCGCCCCTTCGTGCTCGATCGGCACGTTGAGGATGCGGGCGCTGCGCAGCACGATCTGCGTCAAAGCATCGGTGTCGTAGAACTCCAGCCGGTAGACGGCGCCGAAGCGGTCGCGCAGCGGCGGGCTGACCATATCGAAGCGGGTGGTTGCGCCCACAAGCGTGAACGGCGGCAGCGGGATGCGCATCGAGCGCGCTCCCGGCCCCTTGCCGATCACGATGTCGAGCGCGAAATCCTCCATCGCGGCGTAGAGCACCTCTTCTACCACGCGCGGCAGACGATGGATCTCGTCGATGAACAGCACATCATGCCGTTCGAGGTTGGTGAGGATGGAACTGATATCGGCGGGGCGCTCGATCGCCGGGCCGGAAGTGGTGCGCACGTTGACGCCCATCTCGGCGGCAATGATGTTGGCGAGCGTCGTCTTGCCCAGGCCAGGCGGGCCGTACATCAGCGTGTGATCGAGCGCTTCGCCGCGCCCGCGCGCTGCGCGGATGGCGATATCGAGGTTGGCCTTGACCTTCTCCTGGCCGATGTACTCGTCCAGACGACGCGGACGCAGCGACAGGTCGCCTTCGTCTTCCACACGGCTCGCGGCCGATACGAGACGATCATCGTTCATCTGTTCACACTCCCGGAGGCGTGCCAGAGACAGCGCGCTGATGCGCTTCAGCCCGCGCCGTTCGTGCGCGCGGCGACCAGATCGTTGCGCAGCTTCCAGAGCTGGAGCGCGTGCTCCAGACCATGCTCGACGTAATGTTCGACGCCATGGCGCGCCACCTCGCGGTAGGCGCGGTCGTGCTCGGCCACGTGCTCCAGCACCTCCGCGATCGACCATTCATCGGCCGAAGGTGCCGCGTTGATCTGCGCGTCCGTGAGCCCGTCCAGTCCAGCCGCGAGGGCGGCACGGATCGCCTGGAGTCCCTGAACGATCGGTGCGGTGGCGGCTGTCTCCGCGATCAAGGCCTCGTGCGCAGCCGCGACGTTGTCGAGCAGGCTGCGCGCCAGCGAGGTCAGGGACATCGTGCCGCACCTCTTCCCGTTCCGAACGGTTCGATTGTACAGGGTCGGGTGGATCGTGACGTAGGGTTGCGTCGTGGCGCGCCAACTGTGGTATGCTAGACGCGGTCAGACTTCCAGCCATAAGCCTCTGCGAGGGGGCGTATACGCCTCTCGCCGCACGCTCGATGACCGGACGTCCTGCCACATCTTTGACGGAGGTCATCGAGTGACTTACGCAGATCGTACCCTGGTATGTGCCGATTGTGGCACAGAGTTCGCCTTTACCGCGGGCGAGCAGGAGTTCCACGCCTCGAAGGGCTTTACCCACGAGCCGCGGCGCTGCCCCTCGTGCCGTTCGGCGCGGCGTGGCCAGCGCTCCAGCGATAGCGGCGGCTACGGCGGCCGGCGCGAGATGTACACGGCCGTGTGCTCCTCGTGCGGCAACGAGGCGCGCGTGCCCTTCCAGCCGCGTGGCGACAAGCCGGTGTACTGCTCGGACTGCTACCGCAGCCATCAGGGCAGCTCCTCGTACGGCGGCTCGCGCGGCAGCCGCTGGTAAACGGCACTCACTGCGCATCCACGCTCGTCGAGCGGCCAGAGGGCCGGAAGCGTTTCCGGCCCTCTGTTGGTATGCCGACGAGGCATACCGATACCTCCACCACCGCGGCGACTCGCTGCCAGACGGGCTGCTGACGCGGTGCATCGTTGCCGACGGATTCTCCTCTCCGGCTGGGCGTGGCCATCGTATGGCTCCGCTCCGCTTCTGAAGACGCGCGTTCCCTGCTCTGCCATCTCTGCACGAAGAAGAGGGTGGAGATCCCTGCACGAGCGCGCATATCTACCACCTATCAATCGAGCGGCCGGATCGGCCATAGACATCGCGAAGATCATCCGGCGATCACGCCTCCTTGGCGCCCGGGAAATAGAGAACGCTTATTGTTTTGACAGCAGCAGATTGCGCAGGACTGGTGGAGGCGCTGTACAGTCCGGTCTATCGTGAAGCCCAACGATCGATGATCGAAAGCATGCTTTTCGAACCTACCGACGAACCGGCCGTGCGCGAGCGCATCGTGCGTGAGATGACGGCATCGCTGCAGTATGTGACAGCCTCAAGCTTCAAGAACCTGGTTGCGTACGATCTAGCAGACGCGGCCCGGGCGTGCCGTGTTCCCGTGCTCAACGTGGTGGGGGCGCGGCCGCTCC
>Ga0209061_1003173_pt1 | contig 18447 bp, 14 predicted proteins | sample Coa_R1_10_FD_187157 | JGI IMG/M metagenome (GOLD analysis project Ga0209061, IMG submission 187157) | Surface soil microbial communities from Centralia Pennsylvania, which are recovering from an underground coalmine fire - Coalmine... | ecosystem: Environmental > Terrestrial > Soil >...
CAGCCACTACAGAGCCGCGCTACACAGGGATGCAGAGCGCGGTCTGACATTTTTGTGAGGAGCATTCAATGGCGAAGGAAGTAACAATCCGAATAGGAGGCGAATCAGGCGAAGGTACGATATCCGGCGGTGATATTCTTACGCTGGCGGCGGCCCGCTGGGGATATCACGTCTACACCTTCAGAACGTTCCCTGCTGAAATCCTCGGCGGTCCCTGTATGTTCCAGGTGCGCATCAGCGACCAGCCGGTGAAATCTATGGGCGACTACGCCGATGTCCTTGTTTGTCTGAACAAGGAAGCCTTTGATCGCAACGTAAGCGATCTGCGTCACGGTGGCGTGCTCATCTACGATCCATCGGACTTTACACCCGAGACGGGCGACTTTATCACGTATGCTGTTCCTTTTAATGAGATTGCCCGCAAAGAGATCCAGCTCTTCCAGACGAAGAACATGGTTATGCTCGGAGCAATCTCGGGTCTCTTTGGTCCCCCTCTGGAGGCCATCGTCCAGGTCGTCCAGTCCAAACTCTCCAAATCGCGTAAAGCCAACGCTGTATTGATGGAGAAGAACATGCTGGCGCTGGAGTTCGCCCGGAAATACGTTACCGAGCAGATTGCCAAACATGATCCCTACGTGCTTGGACGCGTAGAGAAGGCCAATCGCGTCGTGCTGAACGGCAATCAGGCGCTGGTAGCCGGGGCGCTGGCGGCCAACTGCCGCTACTTCGCGGGCTACCCGATCACCCCGGCGAGCGATATTATGGAAGGCATGGCGAAGGAACTGCCACTGGTCGGTGGCACCTTCTTGCAAGCGGAGGACGAGATGGCCGCACTGGCCTCGGTGCTTGGCGCCTCCTATGGCGGCGTTCGCGCGATGACCGCGACCTCCGGGCCGGGCCTCTCATTGATGACCGAACTGATCGGCCTCGCCTCGATGACCGAGCTGCCTGCGGTTATCGTTGATGCACAGCGCGCCGGCCCCAGCACAGGCATGCCGACGAAGATGGAGCAGTCGGACCTGAGCTTCGCGCTGAGCGCGGGCCACGGCGACACGCCGCGCATGATCGTCGCACCGGCCAACGTAGCCGATTGCTACACCCTTATTATCCAGGCTTTCAATATGGCCGAGCGCTACCAGATGCCGGTCCTTGTTCTAACCGACCAGTCTCTGACATCGCGTGTCGAGAGCGTTGATGTGAGCGTTTTCAAGCCGGCTGAGATTCAGGGGCGACTGGAGCCGGAGCATAATGGGCACTCCAGCAACGGTGCCAGCGAGAACGGCAATGCCCCCCTCAGCGTAGCGGCCGCCGTTCACAGCTACGCCCGCTACGCCTATACCGCCAGTGGCATCTCGCCGATTACCACACCTGGTCCCGGCGCCATGACCTATGTCGCAACCGGCCTGGAGCACAACGAGTACGGCCATCCCGACTACGAGCCTGAAGATCATACCGCGATGGTTGAGAAACGCTTCCGCAAGCTCGACACGGCAGCGGAAGAACTGCCGCGACCTCAACGCTACGGAGACGAGCATGCCACCATCGGCATTATCGGCTGGGGTTCGACTGAAGGGGCTATCCAGGAGGCGGTTGACCGCGCGCTGGAGAAAGGCTACAGGGTCGCATCGCTGCACCCCAGAATTCTCTCGCCGCTGCCTGACCGCACGATCACAGATTTCATTCGCTCGGTGCAGAAAGTCATTGTACCGGAATGCAACTACTCCGGTCAGTTAGCCAATCTGCTTGGGGCGAAATACGGTCTGCAAGCGATTCGCGTCAATAAGTTTGGCGGTATTCCTTTCACGGCTGGTGAAATCCTGCGAGCAATCGAGGAGGTTAGTTAACTATGGCGCAGGCAGTTATTAATCCTACGATCAAAGATTATAAGAGCGATGTTAAGCCGACCTGGTGCCCCGGTTGTGGCGATTTTGGTGTGCTCAACGCCACGTATCGCGGGTTGACCGGCTTGAAGGTGGCGCCGGATCAGACCGTGGTGATATCCGGCATTGGCTGCTCCAGCCGCTTCCCGCACTTTATGAAAACCTTCGGCTTTCACAGCGTACATGGCCGCGCCCTGCCTGTTGCCCAGGGATTGAAAATGGCGCGCCCGGACCTGACGGTCATCGCCGTCGGCGGTGACGGCGATATGTTCAGCATTGGCGCGGGCCACATTATTCATGCCGCCCTGCGCAATATCGACATCACTGCTGTTATCATGGATAACGAGATTTATGGACTGACGAAGGGGCAGACCTCTCCTACCTCACCACATGGACATGTCACCAAGTCAACGCCCTACGGCCTCATGGCCTCGCAGTTCAATCCCGTTGCTACGGCCCTCTCGCTGAACGTCAGCTTCGTCGCTCGCGGCTACTCGGCAAAACCAAAAGAACTGGCGGCCCTGATCGAAAAGGGCATGCAGCACAGGGGCTTCTCCTTTATCCATGTGCTCAGCCCCTGCCCGACGTTCTATCACACCTTCGATGCCTGGGATGCCGCCGTTACGCCCATCGCCCCGGAGCACGATACGCATGATCGCACCGCCGCTATGGCCCTGGCAATGGAGACCGAGAAACAGTATATCGGCATCTTCTACCAGGATGATGAGCGGCCATCCATGGATCAGGAGGCTCAGGCGATGGCTCAGAAGGCCAGGCCATTCAACATCGAAGAGTACATGAGGCGCTACGCCTGAGCCATACGAAAACAGAAGAGGGCTGGTATCGAGAATTATGCCAGCCCTCTTATCTACTGCATAACGTATGCCAGTGCTAACCTTCTATCTACGTATTCGAAGTGGAGGCGGCCTGTAAAGAATTCATTACCACCCGCGAGAATTGCTCGCCGCAGTCACGGCAAAACAATCCGCCCTCATTATGATAACTCCCACCAATGGCGGTTAACTGCCGTTCGGCAGGCTGCCCGCACCATTCACAAAGACTGCCACGAGGAGCAAAATCGACGGAGATTGGCCGGCGGAATTCATTGCTTGACATGAGGCATCCTCCTGCGTTGTGCTGATGGAACCGTTGATACCCTTAAACTACATTATCGCGCTTCGTTTGATATGGACAAAAGTCGTTGATAGCGCGATCAAGCGCGCGGCTGCGCCCAGAGATGATTACCGAAAACGACAGGCAGTACACAAGGGGAATTCGTATCTGGTGGTGATTGAAGCAGCCACGACGATACGGCATCCGCGAGATAACGCATCATCGCTCCTATGAGCTACGCTGCTCCAGCGTGGCAACTTTGATATGCTCAATCATTGCCTGTGTGACACACTATACCATACTTTTTCGCAAAGCGCTAGCTCTCTATTCACACTATCAGGGCTATTTAATGCTCCCCACCCCACGCCCGAAAGGAAGAGTTTGGGCGGGGACACCCCGCGCCCCGCAAGGGGGCGGCCGCCCCCTTGACCCCCGCTTCTGGCGAGCATTACATAGCCCTGTCACACTATTCCGGGGCCTGTGAATTATCCCTCTTCTCCGAGTTCTGGCCCGCTTCGCGGGCCATGAGGTGAGGGAGTGTGCGTACAGCGGGCGCAGCTCGCTGTACGCACACTCCCTCCACCTTTGCGAGCGCCGCAGGCGCGAGAAGTCCAGATAATGCACAGGCCCTGCGCACTATCTCAGAACCATGGAAAAGTCATATACCGGATCTATCCGTGAGTAGCGGAGCTTTAAAAATCTTCTTCCGTTTCTTCCCTATGCCTGAAGAACTTTATAGAGAGCCGCTCGCCTATAATCCAACCCAGAAGGCCCAGGCCCAGCGTAAGGGCAAGCCAGACCAGCAAGATCACGCTCATAGCGGCATTGAAGGCAGCCGCCAGAACTCCTGCCACAATGATACCAATCGTTAAGCCAGCCGTTATACCAACAAGACAGCCAGGATGCGCAAGGCTGCGCCCCTGCAATTGTTTCATCATGCGAAAACCACTACACCTTTATTTTTACAATTGAGCCTTGTAATCGTATAAAAATGATAGCGCGACAGGTAAGCAACGTCAAGCCTGCCATGTCGGGCTAAACTGCTAGACAACCTCTTGAACGAGGGCTATACTGATAACGTCGAGTGGCTTACGAGAGAAGAGAGACGACGGCTGTGCATAATACGGGTATATTAATTATCATGCGTGGCTACCCCGGAACAGGGAAAAGCACCATTGCACGGGCAATTGCAAGAGCGCTACACGCTCCGTTGATAGATAGAGATATTATACGTCAGATGGGAGTAGACATCCTGGGGGACCTGCCGGAGATCGGGCGCTTCTCCTACGAACTCCTCTTCGCCCTTACACGAGAGCAACTCAGCCTGGGGTTGAGCGCCGTTGTTGATACCCCCCTCACCTATCGCAGAACATATGAACAGGCCAGGGAGCTGGCTCAGGCTTTCGAGATTCCCATGCTCGTCGTTCATTGCCAGTGCCCACCGGAGGTTCAGAAGCGCCGCCTGGAGGGACGCAAAGGCAAGGTCTCCGAGTTCCAGATCACCTCCTGGGAGGAATGGGAGCAGTGGAAACCTCGTTTCGAGGAGTTCGACGATGGCGGCTGCGTGATTGATACCTCTAACCCGCTCGATGATTCATTAGCAAAGGTTATGCGCACTATTCACGCATTGCCTGCATATACTGGTCAGCAGGAGAAGCAGGGCATTTCGGATCAGCGCCGCATATAACATACCGCGCCGGTCCTGCTTCCCCTCATTTCCTATCGCTCTCATTAAGAGAGCGCCTGCGGCGCTCGCTTTATTTGCTTTGCTATACGAGAAAATGCGCGAAGCGCATTTTCTCGTATAGCAAAGCAAATCCCAGGGCGCGGCGGAGCCGCGCGTGTACCCGTAGAGAGGGCAAGTATGCTGAGAATCTGCTATATGCAGGTTAAAAGTAGAGCCATTCAAAAAATAAATACTTTATGCTATTGGTCATCGAGAATATAATACCAGTACTGGTAGATGGAAACCATGTCGATACCAATAGATGTAGGGACCGGTTCCCTGCTTTATCATCATGAGTGAAAGGACGAGTTTTTCATGGGAAAAACTGTCAAAGAGAGCGCCGCGAAAAGGAGCAATAGCGCAGACAAGGCCGACGCTGTCATCAAACGAAAGGGAGTCATCACCTGGCTCGCTATTTCTGCACTGGTAGTGCTGGTCGCCACGACGTTTACTCTCCGGCGCCGCCTTTTCTCTAAAGGCAAAGACCAGTAGCCTCAGACCTTGTAGGAACCTGTGAAATTACAGGTTCCTACAGATATTGCCTTTCAAATGAGCATTTGCCCCCCAGAATGCCGCGAATTCGAGACATTTGCCTATTGACTCGACCATTTCCAATACGATATGCTCTGACACCAGAAAACATTCTGCCAGCTATCTTGCAAGCTTATGTCAATAGCAATCGTACAAAGAGCAGCAGGCTTCCTTCCAGCGTTCCCTGCTGCTCTTTGCAAGTATATGGGTGCTGGCCCGCTTTTCTTTTTTCACGCTGTGAAGACCTATCTTGAGGGACAAGTACAGCAAAGTATAGGCGCATAAAAAATCGAGAAACCATCTTTCTCTTAATTACCGGGGGAACGTTACTATGCATTTCTGCTTTATTATTGAGGAGCAGTATAGAGATGAAACTATGCCAATGGGCATTGTGGATCAGCTAAGGCAATGGGGACACAGCGTTGATCTCCTGGAGCCGGGCGCGACTATCGTGCGCCTGGGGGACCTCGCAAAGCAGCAGTATGACGCCTACGTCTTGAAAACAGTCTCGGATGGTCCTGGACTCAGTATACTGGAGGCCGCCGAAGCTATCGGTGTTCCGACGATCAATCATTCGCGCTCTATCCGCCTGGTACGCGACAAGGCCGTAGCCGCTGCCTATGCTCAGGCACGCGGCCTGCCCGTCCCGCTCACATACTTTGCCGCCCATGAACACCTTCTTGAGCAGGTACCGGCGGAGGATTATCCCCTGGTTGTGAAGCCTGCCAACGGCAGCTCGGGGCGCGGCATTTACCGCGTGAACAACCAGGCCGAGCTACAAACGATAGAGTTTACAGAAGCCAGGGGCAGCTTCTTGCTGGCGCAGCACTACATCGAGAATACAGGCTTTGACATCAAGCTCTACGTCGCGGGCAAGGAAGTCTATCCAGTGGCAAAAAGCTCGCCGCTCCATCCTGAGATCAGTGTCGATAAACATATTATCCCGATCACCCTGGAGCTGCGCAACCTGGCCCTCCGCGTCGGAACAGTTTTCGGTCTGGATATCTATGGATTGGATATCGTGGAAACAGCGGATGGCCTCTCCATCGTCGACATCAACGACTTCCCCAGCTTCGGGCTGGTGCCGCGCGCGGTGGCGCGCATTGCCAACCATATTATTCGCCTGGCAAAGCGCGCCGAGGTGCAGCGTGCGTCCGCGCCTTCCATCGCTGTAACTGTGCAGCGTAATCATAACAGGATAACTCATGCATCCACGGCCCGGCTCACTGCCGCGAGAGCACCTATCCTTCAGGAAGAGATGCAGCCTTTCAGGTAATGACCAGGCGAGGAGATAAGTATGCTGTTCCTATGGAAGTTTCTAAATCGTAACCTCAAGGGCTATCATCTTCTGGTTATCTGCGCCATGCTGGTCTCGGTTGCCCAGGTTGGCTCTGATCTCATCGCTGCCATGCCGTTGAAGTTTATTCCCAGCAAGATCAGCAACCCCGGTTCGGACCCGGCCTGTACCTTCCCTTTCCTGGATCCGGTGCTTTCGCTCTTTGACACGCCCGCGCTGGATCCATCCCTGCGCCCGCTCCCGCCCAGCACAGTGCCCAATACCCCGCCGCCGGCTCCCTGTCCGGCTTCGCCTGCGGATGTGAATGCTGTACTGCATCCCAGGATCACTGAGCATAGTGTTATTGGCGTGATCGTTTTCTCCCTGATCTTGCTGGCCGTATTCAGCCTGCTCTCCGCCGCCCTGGTCTACCTGGAGCTTTTCCTGGCAACTTACGTTGCCCAGAATCTGAGTGCCCGCCTGCGCGAACAATTATTCGATCACTTGCAACGTCTCTCGCTCGACTGGCACGATAAGCAAAAGAAGGGCGACCTGGTACAACGTGTCACAGGTAACATCGCCGATATCGAGAAGCTCGTCACCGATGGCCTGGTAGACCTGCTCACCGGCATATTGACGCTGGTAGGTGTTGCGGTTGTCATGGCCTTCATCAGCCTGCAATATACCGTGCTCTCCCTCTCTATCGCTCCGCTGCTCTTCTTGATCGTCTCCAGCTATACCGGCGGCATCAAGGCAGCCGCCAGAAAGAAGGCGAAGGCGGCGGGCAAGATCGCCGATGTCGCCACCGAGGATATCAACGCGCTAACGGTGATCAGAGCCTTCACATTGGAAAGGCGTGAAAATGTGCGCTTCGGGCGCTACGTAGGATCGCACCGCGAGGCGGGCCTGCGGGCAGGGCGCTTGCAGGCTCAGTTCACTCCGCTTGTCGCTATTCTGGGTGCCGTGGGAACCATTCTTGTGCTTGGCGTCGGCGGCTACGTTGCCGCCGGCAATGGCATCAATCTGGGCATCCTCTCGATCAACCCATCGGTCATCGACGTTGGGACACTGGTACTCTTCCTCACCTATCTCAAGATGCTCTACCAGCCGATGCGCGATCTCTCGAAGCTGACGACGCTGGCGAGCAACGCCGCTTCTGGAGCAGAGCGTATCCAGGAGATATTCGACCAGGCCCCGGAGGTTGTTGAGACCAGCGTTCCCTATCACGGTCCCCAGAGGCTCAAGGGCGAGATTACCTTCGAGAATGTGGTCTTCGGCTATCTGAAAGATCAGCCGGTACTCAAAGGCATCAACCTGCACATCCCTGCCGGGCGCAAGGTTGCCCTGGTCGGTATGTCCGGCGGAGGAAAAACGACGCTCGTGAAGTTGATCCCGCGTTTCTATGAGTTTCAGCAGGGTTCCATCCGTATCGATGGCCTCGACATTCGCATGTATCCGCTGGAGGTTTTGCGCCACAACATCAGCCTGGTGCTCCAGGATGCTGTGCTGTTCGAAGGGACCGTGCGCGAAAACCTGGAGATAGGGCGGCCAGGGGCCTCTATGGAAGAGATTATCGCCGCAGCCAGAAAGGCCAACATCCACGATCAGATCATGCGGCTGCCGCTTGGCTACGATACGCCTGTGTACGAGCAGGGGAGCAATTTTTCCGCGGGACAGAAGCAGCGGCTCGGCATCGCCCGCGCGATCCTGCGCGATACGCCTATTCTCATCCTCGACGAACCGACGGCAAACCTGGACGTAGAGGCGGAGGCGGAGGTTATGCACGCGCTGAGCAATCTCATCATCGGGCGTACCGTGCTGACCATCTCTCATCGCCTCAGCACGCTGGGCCAGGTCGATGAGATCCTGGTCATGCAGAAGGGCCAGATCGTCGAACGAGGCACGTACCGCCAGCTCAAGGCGAAGGATGGCGTCTTTGCGGCTCTGCTCAAAGAGCAGAATCGTTATAATCTGGACGAGGACGACGAGCATCTCGATCCGACCTCACCCGTGCTGCCTGCGCTGCCCGATGTCACGCTGCGGCGCATCCCGGCGGTCCCTTACGCGGCCCTGCTGTCGAGGAAACAGGCAGCCAGCGCCCCGTCTGTAGCCACACTTGCCGGCGCCAGTGAGGACGCTACATCCAGCGCCGACAACAATGGTCATAAGGCGCCTGTAAGGTTGCCCGATACGCCGATCCCCACCGGGATCTTCACGAAAGCGCGTGTCATCGTCAAGATGGATGAAACCATCATCGGTGAGCATGCACTTGATAAACCTATACTTACAATCGGGCGTTACCCTACCAGCGATATATGCATATCCTCCCCACGCGTCTCGCGTTTCCATGCGCTTATCCGCTGGCGCTATGGAGCCTGGATCATCGAAGATGCTGAGAGCCTGAATGGTCTGAGTCACGAGGGACAGCGCATCGATCAGCTTGCACTCGTCAATAAGGATCGAGTTTTCATCGATCCTTCGATAGTGCTGGAATACGAAGAATTCCCCGCCTGAAAGCAGTAGGGGCGCGGGTTACAGGCCCGCTGTAGGCAATTCGATCCGGCGATCCTGCGGGCCTGTAACGCGCCCCCCCCACGCGCCGCGCATCATGCTATATATCGCAGGATGCGCAACACCGGCCTGCCACCGACACGCACCAGCGGTACATAGACCTCATGGGTGGCCTGATTGACGGCGAGGGTATGCGTATTGGCGCCAAAGATGTAATCTCCCAGCCACTTGAAACCGCGTCCATTCTCCTGGAAAATAGCTATCCCCGCACCACACCCGACGTAGACCAGGTGCAGAGAATAATCCAGCACAACAAGATCAGGATTGACCGGGATCACCCAGGGATGCTCGTTAATGACACGCATCGTGCGCAGGTCGATCCTATACAGAGTCGGAGGATCTTCATCGACGCATGCCACAAAGCCAATATGCTGCACGGGATCTACCGCCAGCCCATGCGGCGTGAGGCAGTCATAGGGGAGCTTCATACGCGTGATGACGCGATGTGTCAGGGGATCGAACTCGACAAGATAGGCTGTGCCAGGCGGCGGCAGAAGATTGGGATTGGGATCATCTGGATATGGCAATTGCTGCACGGGCACGTAGGCACGGTCCAGGCCAGGATCGAAGCGCACATGCCCGACATCATCGCCCCATTTGCCATCGATGCCCAGTTCAATCCTCGCCACCACCCGGTCGGTCAGAGCATTGATGATCGTCTCGTTCTGATTTTTGCGCTCAATTATCTGCGATTGATCGGGATGCGATGGAGATCCTGGATTGGAAACAAAGATCAGGTGGTCGCGCTGATCGTACTCCACGCCGTCGGGGCCATCATTGTCCTGTAGCTTGATCGGCGAGGCTTGCAGCGTCGCCTCATTAATGTCGTAGATAATGTTGTCGTTGGAATCGGCGGCATAGACCTTATGGAGATCGGGAGCAACGACGATGCCCGCGACCTGCGGAATATTCACCAGGCCAACTACCCTCTTCTCCACCGTATCGAAGACGATGATATTGCCATCGGTCTTCGCATCGGTATCAGGATCAAACTTCGGGTTGACTTGCTGCTCGCGGTCTGGACTCGGACCGGTATGGGCAATGAAGAGCAAATGTGTCTGCGGATCGAGGGACTGAAAATCGAAATGATCAAAGGCCAGGGCCAGGCCCGGCGCGAGCGGTCTCTGGGGCGTGCGAAATTTATCAGGCATGGCGCTCGGCAGCGGAATATCTTCGACCAGCCGCAGCCTCGGCGGTGGTGGAGGCATAGCAATTTGCATCGCAACCCGCGCCAGTAGAAATACCAGCAGGCCGATACATACGCACCACACAACCACGCCCGATATTCTCCTGCCCACGATTCCAGAAATTCGCATAAAGGGTGAGGTTTCTCCAGGCATGAAGTCCTCTTTTCTATATTATCTATTCATAAGTCACCGGCGAGATCTATCCTTGCCAGATATATATACGGGAGAAGGAAACGGCACAAAGCATACATCGTACAGCAGCACACATCCGTCCCCCAACGCATGGCGCCGCTTTAAATCTCTACCAATTCTACCAGATCTCATGCGCCTATCCAAGAGGCAAGGAGCTGTGTCTCTCTTTCAGGTGTAATTCAGGAACAAGTTAATACTAATTCAAGGAGATAGGATATAAATCTTTAAGGATTTATGCTAAGATACATAGCGCCGGAATACTCCGCGCTGCCACGCTATTATACGCTGGCACTATCAGCCGATGGCTCTACCCTGTATGCAGCGAACGGAGCATCAGGAGTGGTAACGGCTGTTCACCTGGATGTCGATGTTACCAACGCTCGCATCATCAAAACCGTCCATTTCAATGCCGGTAATGCCGGCGTAGCCAGTAGCGAGCCGGCGCCTGCTATGCACAATGGAGCGGCACTGGCTCTCGACCAGAAATCGCTTTACGTTGCGGGCAGGCACGGTATCTGGCAGATTAACACTGCTGACCTCCAGGTGCACCGTAGCTATCTAACGCGGAAATCATTTACTGGAATCACCCCGACCCCTGCTGGTCAAACCTTGTATGCCGTCTCTCCTGCACCCGGCATTATAGCGATTGGCGTGAATTCGGGGAAATTCCAGCAGATTACACAAAGTTTTGCCCATACGCCCTGGAGCATCGCATGGATAGAGTAGTGCAGCAGACACACATCCTTATCGTCGATGATGAAGGCCGCGTTACAAGCGCGCTGCGCCGCGCCCTGGCCTACGAAGGCTACCAGGTTTCTACAGCCGCGAACGGCGAGAGTGCCCTGGCCCTCGTGCGCACCAGGCGGCCAGACCTGGTGATTCTCGATCTGATGCTGCCAGGAATGGATGGGCTGGAGGTCTGCCGGCGCCTGAGGGCAGCGGATGAGAGCATTGCCATTCTGATGCTCACGGCGCGCGATAGCGTTGCGGATCGCGTGAGAGGGCTGGAGACAGGAGCCGACGATTACCTGGTCAAACCCTTCGCGCTTGAAGAACTGCTGGCACGCGTCAAGGCGCTGCTGCGGCGCCATCACCCGCCGGAGGTCAGCCGTGAGGTGCTCTCTTTCGCCGATCTTGAACTGGATACGGCGACACGGCAGGCACGGCGCGGCGAGCGTGTGATCGAACTGAGTACCACCGAATACGAGCTGCTGGCGCTCTTTCTCCGCAATCCGCGCATCGTGCTGACGCGGGGATTGCTGATGGATCGCATCTGGGGACAGGATTTCGAGGGCGGCCCTAATGTGCTTGAGGTCTACATCGGCCATCTACGCAGCAAACTGGAGCAGTGCGGCGAGCGACGGTTGATCCAGACGGTACGCGGGGCGGGCTATGTGCTGCGCATGGCAGAGTAAGGGGCAGGCTTATGAGACGGCTGTATTTCCCCCTCCCGCTGCGGCTCGCGCTGCTGTTCACGCTCATACTGGGACTGGCGCTCTGGTTCTTCGGCAATAGCGTCTACTCGCAGGCCGTGCAGAACCAGTACAGCTACCTCGACGACACCTTGAGCAGCCGAGCAGCGAGTGTGCGCCTGGGAAAGATGATGGCATGCTCTCCGGCGTCTGGCGCAGCACCGAGCACGCCCTATCTGCTGCCCAGTGTCGATGGACTGGGCGGCGGCGGAGTCGCAATAGAGATTCTTGACAGCCACCTGAACCTGCTCGCCTCAACATCGAACAACACGAACGATCCCATGACGCCAGGCGTGGATGGACTTACCCCCGCGCCGGTCCCCTTTGACGCACAGGCTATCAATAAGCTCTTGCAGGAGAATCATGGCGCTATCAATCCTCCTGATAGCCCGTTTGCCACCTACAGCACGATTACCTATCAGAACCAGCACATACGCGTGTACACCCTCCTTAGCAACTGTGCCGGCACCATCCACTTCATTCAAACGGCACGCTCGGAACAGGATATCGAGCAGTCGCTCAACGACCTCCGTCTCGCACTTTCGCGGGGTGCCGTCCTGGTGATGACGCTGACACTGATCGGTGTCTGGCTGATAAGCTGGGGCGTGCTTGCTACAGTACGGCGCATCACCCGCACGGCACAGAGCATCAGCGACTCGCGCGACTTCAGCAAACGCGTAGCCAGCAAGGCGCTACCGGGCCGCGACGAGTTCGCGGAACTCGCCGCGACCTTCAACCAGATGCTCGCCAGCCTGGAGGAAGCCTACCAGCGGCAACAGCGCTTTGTAGCCGATGCCTCGCACGAACTGCGCGCGCCCATCACCTCTATCCGCTGCAACCTGGATCTGCTGGCGAAGGCCCCCGACCTTCCCGCCGCCGAGGCGCAGGCAGCGCTGGCCGATGCACGCGCCGAGGCGGAACGTATGGGCCGCCTGGTCAATGACCTGCTGCTGCTGGCCCACGCCGATAACACGCAACATGGCAGTGATTCTACAATAACAGATCCTTATGACTATAAGAAATCCATGCGCCCATTGCAGCAGGTAGACCTCGATAGCCTCTTGCTGGATGTCTTTCGCCAGTATCGCCCCCTTGAGACGCGCGAGCAGGACGGATTGGGGCCACAATTGACGCTTCAGCATACGACGCCGGTAAAGGTCTATGGCAGCGCCGACCAGCTCAAACAGGCGCTCGTCGCCCTGGTCGATAACGCGCTCAAATATACGCCGCGCGAGGGTTATGTTACGCTATCGCTCGATGTTGCCGATAATTTTGCGATTGTGCAGGTCAGCGATACGGGCATCGGCATCTTTCCCGACGATCTGCCGCATATCTTTGAGCGTTTCTATCGCGCTGATCGCGCCCGCACGCGTGACCGGGGTGGCAGCGGGCTGGGCCTGGCTATTGTAAAAAGCATCATCGAGGCTCATCACGGCAGCATCACAGTAGAGAGCACGCCAGGGAAGGGCAGCATATTCACCCTGAGAGTGCCCGTAGCATCTTCTTTTCCCGCCGCCCCCCGGTAATCGTAATGCGTGCCACCCACTTACCATGCTGCCCTGCTCACCCCTGCGGCGCCTGCCGGCAGAGCACCCCAGGCGCAAGCAGTGAATAGCTGCCTCGTTATACAGAGCAATGATAAAAACACGTAATCTCCATCAAACTTACATATGTTTTACATGGTGCTCTGACCGTTTCTATGTTACACTTGCCAGCAAAGAACATCAATAGCTCTATCAGGAGCATTTATGGACGAGAAATCTACCTGGCTTCAACGCCTCTTCGGCAGCAAGCGCCAATCCGCCAGGCTGCCCGGCACACCATCCGCTTCGTCATCGCCCGAAGCGCAGTCCTCTACGCCATCACAGGCACGCCCGCAAATCACCTTTCCCAGATTCGTCGAGCCTGTGCCTGCTCTCTGGCAAACCGGCGATACTATCCTCGGCAAATATGAAGTACAGGGAACGCTGGGCGAAGGCGGCATGGGCATGGTCTACAAAGTTCATGACCGCCTGACAAATATCATCATGGCGGTCAAGCGGCCCAGGCCGCAACTCTTTACCCGGCAAAGAGACAGGGAAAACTTCATTCGCGAGGCTGAGACCTGGGTGAAACTGAATGACCATCCTCATATCCTGTGCTGCTACTTTGTTGAACAGGTAAAAGGTGTTCCCTGCCTTTTTGCCGAGTATATTGATGGAGGAAGCCTGGCCCAGTGCATCCGCGAGCGTCGCCTGTACCAGGAGGGGCCAGAACGTGCTCTGGAGCGTATCCTGGATATCGCCATTCAGTTCGCATGGGGATTGCATGCCGCCCATGAACAGGGCCTTGTGCACCAGGATATCAAGCCGGCCAACGTACTCCTGACACAGGAGGGCATCGTCAAAGTCAGCGATTTCGGGCTGGCAAAGGCGCGGGCCATGCTCAAAGAAGACCAGGGGCAGGCTGCGACTGGTCAGCAGAGTATTCTGGCAAGCGTAGGAGGGATGACACCGGCCTACTGCTCGCCCGAACAGGCCGCCCACCGTGGGGTCACACGCAAGACGGACATCTGGAGCTGGGCCGTTTCGGTGCTGGAGATGTTCACCGGGAGAGTCATCTGGAAAATGGGACCGGCGGCAGCAGAGGTGTTGGAGCATGAGCCGGGAGAGGTGCAATGGGCGGTGCCGATGCCCGGGGAAGTGGGAAGGCTGCTGCGCCGCTGTTTGCAGAGCGAGCCGGAGGCCCGCCCGGCCACAATGGCAGAGGTTGCAAAGGAACTGGAGGCGCTCTACAAGCAGTTCGTGGGAAAGCCGTATCCGCGTGAGGGGGCTGCCCCTGCTGAGGCAGCCGGGACACCGATAATGAGGCTTCTTATACAAGGCTACTCATTTGCAGCATTGGGGCGCTATGAGGAAGCATTGGCAATCTATGAGCAAGTCATCAAGCTTGATCCAATGAACGGTATGGCACACGCAAATAAGGGCAACCTGCTCTTCCAGCAGGGGAAGTATGAAGCGGCTCTGGCGGCCTGTGAACAGGCTGCGCGGTGTGATCCATCCTACCCCGGTGGCTATTATCATCAATCCCAGGCGCTCACTGCGCTGGGAAGATACGAGGAGGCGCTGACGGCTCTTGAGCAAACCATCAGGCTTAGCCCAACCTATGCCCCTGCCCACAGCGACAAAGGCTCCGCGCTCCATGCCCTGGAAAGATATGAGGAAGCTCTGGCGGCCTATGAGCTGGCTATTCAGCTTGATTCAAGCGATCCCATCCCCTACAGGAACAAAGGGCTTGTGCTCTGTGATCTGCGAAAGCCTCGGGAAGCTCTGGCGGCCTGCGAGCAGGCTCTCCGGCTCGACCCGGCATATGCCGGCGCTCACATGGTCAAAGGTAAGGCGCTCACCGCCCTGGGAAAGCTGCCAGAGGCGCTGGCGGCTCTTGACGAGTCTGTCAGACTCGATCCCAGGTATGTTCATGCTCACGCGCTTAGAGGTTATGTGCTTTATGGGCTAGGCAGGTACAAGGAAGCACTGGCTGCCTGTGAACAGGCTCTCCGGTTCCACCCGACATTTGCCCCGGCGCATCTGGTCAAAGCCGAGATACTCGCCCGGCTTATTAAGCAGTAGCAACTCCTGATGGAGTTTAAGAAACGCGATATGCACGTTTTCAAGAAGACGTTGGCTTCCCGTAGGGGCGCTGCGAGCGGCAGCGAGCAAGCCCGCCGCCGCTCACCAAACCCGAACGGTTGGATTTCTGGCCCGGATGCGCGAGCAAGCCCGCCACCGCTCGCAGCGCCCCTGCACAGATGGTGCGACATGGGGAAAACGCCCACAGCGTGTTCAGAAAATAATCCGCCAGTACGTGCTTTGCGCATCCGCGCGATGATGAATCGCGCGGCTGCGCATGGAGAGACATCCCCTCCTTTGATTGACAACCTTCATCATCGCACAGCTACGCACTGGAGGCGGCTATCAAGCCGTCTCTCTCCGGTGGACGATCATCTTCATGGGATATTTCGGGCGTATCGTGATCGTCCGGTTGGGTTCCGGCTCGATATGCTGTCCCGGCACCAGTTCAAAGGTGACGCGCTGCGCCAGCGTTGCCAGCAGGAGATGCCCCTCCATCGTGGCAAAGTGGTTGCCGATGCAGATACGCGGCCCGGCTCCGAACGGCATGTAGGCGCAGCGCGGCAGCAGTTTCTCTCGCTCCGGCGTGAAGCGCTCCGGCCTGAACTCTTCGGGATCGGGGAAGTAGTCCGGCCTGCGATGGATGGCGTAGGTCGCGATGACGATGACTGTATTCTTGCGCAGCGGATAACCGTCGATCTCGACATCATGCAGCGGCACGCGCGCGATGGCATAGGCGGGAGGGTAGAGGCGCATGGCTTCTTTGAAGACCTGCAACGTGTAGGGCAGGTGCTCCAGGTCGGCATAGGTTGGGGGGCATCCCTTGAGCGTATCGTCAACCTCCCGCTGGACCTTCGCATAGACCTCAGGGTGAGTTGCGAGCAGATACCATGCCCACGTTAATGCCGTTGCCGTTGTCTCGTGACCTGCCCCAAAAAGTGTCAGAGCTTCATCGCGCACCTGCTTATCGTTCATCCGCTCACCATCCTCCTCCCGCGCATTGAGCAACACCGAGAGGAAATCGTTTCTCTCCCCGGCGCTCGCACGCCGCTCATCAATCATCTTCTGAATACGGCTATCGAGCACAGCCAGTGCACGCTTCACACGCCGGTTGCGCGGCGTCGGCCAGCTTAGAGGAACAGGGAAAAGATGCGAGAGCGTGTAATTGACCTGCTCGAGCACCGTGGTCATCGCCGCGCCCAGCTCATCGGCTTCGGTGAAGACATCGGCATCGAAGAGCACTTTCCCAACGATGCTCATTGTCGTATGCGTCATCTGCTGCCCAATGTCAATCGTCGCTCCATCGCGCCATCCCTGCTGGATCTGCTCGCCGTACTTCACCATTGTGTCGGCATAACTTACGATATGGCGTGGCTGAAAAGATGGGGCCATCAATTTGCGCTGCCGGCGATGAAACTCGCCCTCGCTTATAAACAGCCCGTTGCCAACTATTGGACAGAAGGCTTTGCGCATGACCTCTCCCTTTTCGAAGTCGTCTGCGTGCTCCACCAGCACTTTATGAACCAGCTCCGAGGAGCTAATCATATACATAGGGAAGGGGCCATAGTGACAGACACCGATAGCGCCGCACTCGCGCGCCATGCGCGGGTAGAAGCCGAGGCGGTCCCGGTTATAGATGAACATACTGCCGATTAGCGGCGGCTCGCGCAAAACAGGAATGGTTTTCATTGCTCTGGCTGTCATCTGGGAAACCATCATATGCTCCTTATTGTTATGTCCATTTATCTCTTCTTTTCTCTCTGCTAATACTATAGGAGCCTGGCGCCAGCGATGCCAGCCGGAATGAGGCTTCCCGATTGAGTAGCCAGCAAGGATGAGGTCAAGATTGCGGTTTCTCGCCCCATACGGTCAGCAATGGCACGATGCCGCAAAAATTCGCGGCCTCCAGATCTAAGAGCACCTGGTCGTATATACGCTCATATTCCTCGGCATCAATTACGCCACTCTGCACGCAAAACGGCTCAACCAGTTTGAGGACAAATCTGATATTCTGAAACCAGCCTTCAAAGCCGGGCGTTCCGGCGGAGAACTCGGCGGCGTAGGCTTTATTCTTGACGTTGAGATAGCCCGCCTCTCGCAGCATGCGGCCCATATGCGCCAGCGTCCCGATAAACGGTCCTTTCGAGAAAAATGTGCGCCCGGCGCGGTGCAGCGCGCTCAGATAGATCTCATTCCACAGGCGCATAAAAGCCATGCTGTTGGTGATGGGAGTTTCCAGTTCCGTCATGCGGTAAGTGCCCCCGGGCCGCAGGACGCGCTTGCTCTCCTGGATCACAAACGGCCAGGTAGCCGGAGACATAAAGCCAAATATAATGCGGGAATTGACCAGATCAAAGGAGTTATCGGGAAAATCGAGCGGATCCAATATATCCATGACGCGGAAATGGGCGTTGGTCAGCCCGCGCACCTGGGTATGGGCACGAGCGTAGGCGATCATCTGCTCGCTAATATCTACCCCCGTCACCTCCATTTCCGGGTAGGTGTGAGCTACATCCATCACCCAGCCGCCGCAGCCGCAGCCAAGATCGAGGACATCGTAAATATCGGCCAGTTCCGCCTCCGAGCGTTCAGAGAACAGTCCTCCCATACTCTGTGTGATCGTTATGTCGGTATCGAGGAGCCAGGCCATCGATGCACTGCTATCCTCGATCACGAAGCGCTTTTTTTGTTGCTTTTCGTCAACAAAAGGATCTTTTCCCTGTATCCCTTCTGATGGTGAAGTCATAGCACGCTCCTCAAGCTTCGCGCTCTACCGGAAGATCTTTATGCTTTACTCGCCTTGTTTACCAGGTTGATAGCGCGGCATGTCTTTTCTCATCAGCTAGCATAGCAAGAAATCACCGCAGCGTCAATTGCTGCGCACAGTGCGC
>Ga0209061_1003174_pt1 | contig 18444 bp, 14 predicted proteins | sample Coa_R1_10_FD_187157 | JGI IMG/M metagenome (GOLD analysis project Ga0209061, IMG submission 187157) | Surface soil microbial communities from Centralia Pennsylvania, which are recovering from an underground coalmine fire - Coalmine... | ecosystem: Environmental > Terrestrial > Soil >...
GATGCTAACACCCTCCCGTGGTGAGCTAATCATAGCCGATGCACCTCCAGATATAACGACTATGTAGAGCGATGTGGGAGACGCCCTAGACGCAAGCTGGATTATGCGTTCGGTTGCCTTAAGCGACCTTTCATCTGGTACTGGGTGTGACGCGGGGTTAATCCTAACACTACCAACCCTCAACTCACCGTCTACCTTAGCAGCTACTTCGCCCCCGCTTATCCTCCCACCAAGTATGTTGTTAAGCTGGGTGACCATTTCAACGGAGGCTTTACCTCCACCTATCACGTATACCTCACTGAACTCATCAAGGTTAAACGCATCATTCATAACATGTAAGACGTTGCCGGTGACGCGTACCTTTGAGCGGAATAGGCTCTCCGGCATAACGCTCCTGATGGCTGCCTCAGCCGCCTCTAAAACGTGGGTTCGCAGCCTCCTAACACCTTCACCGTGGGGGGAATCCACTAACGCTTCAAAGTTTTTTATAATCAAGTAAAGATCGCGTAAACATCTACAAGGAGTGCTAAAGCCTTTACTAGCGTTACCTTGGTCTCCGCGGTTTTAAACACAGCACCCTATTGCGATTTAGACTTATGGAAAGACTAATACATCCTGCCTCGTTTTCAATATGAATAAAATGGATGTGCTCGAGTACGATGTGGCAATAATGGGTAGCGGTCTGGCCGGTATGAGGGCCGCGCTACAAGCATCCGAGGTGTCTCAGGGGAAGCTCAGGGTGGCGTTAATATCCAAGCTTCACGCCATGAGGAGCCACTCCGTGTCAGCCGAGGGGGGGATCTCAGGTGTGCTCTATCCAGGGGAGGCTGGCGACTCAATAGAGCTCCACGGATTCGACACAGCCAAGGGTTCAGACTACTTGGGAGACCAAGACGCCATAGAACTACTCGTGAACGAGGCGCCGAAAGAAATCAGGTTCTTCGACCACCTCGGGGTTCCATGGAATAGGGATGAGTCAGGCAGGATAGTGCTCAGAGCGTTTGGGGGGATGAGTGTTCCCAGAACCGCTTTCGCCGCGGATAAGACTGGCTTCTTCATGATGAGCGCTCTCTACGACAGCCTCCTGGAATACTCTAACCTCGACATATTCCACGAGCACTACGTAACCAACCTACTCCTCGAGGGGGGCGTGTTCAGGGGTTTCCTCGCGATAGACCTCGCAAGCGGCGACCCCAAACTATTCCTAGCCAAATCGGGTATAATAGCCACTGGGGGATTCTCACGGATATACGGTTTCACCACAACCGCATATTCAAGCACAGGCGACGGTATAGCCTTAGCGTATAAGGCCGGTATACCACTAAAGGACATGGAGTTTGTGCAGTTCCACCCAACCGGGCTTATCCCAAGCGGTATACTCATAACCGAGGCGGCTCGGGGGGAGGGGGGATACCTACTCAACAGCAAGGAGGAGAGGTTCATGGAGAGGTACGCTAAGAGCAAGATGGAGCTGGCCCCACGTGACATAGTTTCGAGGGCGATGGTCACGGAGATAAACGAGGGTAGGGGATTAACACATAAGGCCTCGGGTATGAAGCACCTCCTACTCGACCTGAGACACCTGGGCGAAGAGAAAATAGATGAGAGGCTACCGATGATAAAGGAGATGACAATCAAGATGCTGGGTATAAACCCCGCGAAGGAGCCGATACCCGTAAGGCCTGCGGCCCACTTCACCATGGGTGGAATACACACCAACATCCACGGTCAAGTCATGCTCGACGACTCGAAAACACCCGTAGAGGGATTATGGGCCGCTGGGGAGTGTGGTTGTGTGAGTGTTCACGGTTCAAACAGGCTTGGAAGCAACTCGCTAAGCCAGTGTGTGATATGGGGTAGAATAACGGGTGAGATGGCCGCGAAAAGGGCTTTAAGCATAGGGGAACCCGCGGATAGTCGTTCCAAGACCATTGCGAAAGCCGAGGAGGAATACAACAAAATAGTTAAACTCTTGGATAACAAGGGCACGCAGAACCCCTATGAGCTACGTTCAAAGCTTTGGGATACCATGGACACACTCGTGTATGTGTACCGTGACACGAAGAGCCTGATGGAGGCGAAGAGAAGAGTTGCTGAGTTGAAGAGAAGCTACTCGGATATATACATAGCCGATAAGGGAAGGGTGTACAACACTAATTTACGCGACGCCCTCGAGATAGGTAACATGATAGAGTTGGCGGAGGTTGTGATAGTGAGCGCAATAGCTAGAAAGGAGAGCAGGGGAGCCCACGCTATGGTTGAGTATCCAAAGAGGGATGACGCTAACTGGCTCAAACACACCTTGGCCTATAGGACAAGTGAGGAGCCAAGACTATCCTATATACCTGTAAAGATAACAAAATGGGAACCAAAGGAGAGGACCTATTAGGGAGGCGTGGTGGATTTGGCTAAAAAGTCATATGACTTTAGAGGGAGGGCTTCAAACCTAGGCAGGTCTTGGAGGTTCGATAGAGAGGCGTTTATCCACGCGCTATTCTACCGCATACTTATACCCTATAGCATCGTATACGGTCTAATCCTCTTAGTAGGCGTTTTCATAAGTGGTGTAGACTTCTTATTAAAGCCCCTAACACTGGTTGAATGGATACTCTTCACACCTCAAGTATACGAGACAGCTAAGGCTTTCTCACTCATCGCATCACGTGGGCAAGCCTTCGGCCACCTAAACGAGTCCTACCTCTTCCTAGTAAGGAAGCGTTACGGACCAAAGTCCGGTGTATACCGCGCCATACCCTACGTTGTGATGATACTGTGGGTCGTAGGCTTTATACTTGCAGCGGTGTGGTGGTCCATATGAGGGCAAGCAGGGTTATGTTTCTAAGCTACCTAGGCATGGTGGGTGTACCCATCCTACTCTGGCTTATAGCCATCATGTCACCATTAAACCACACAGCAACCGCTAGGGAGGTGCTGGGTGTGCTCGCAGCTCTCGGAGCAATCGCGTTCGGCGCGGTGGGTATACGTGACGCCTACGTTCATGGGAGTTGAGGCTTGGGTTGAGTGAATCCAAAACGGTTGAAATAAGGGTTAAGAGGTTCGACCCAGAAACAAAGCAGTTCACAGTTAGATCCTATCGGTTAGAAGTCGACAGATTCACAACAGTGCTCAGCGCACTCATAGCTATCAAGGAGAAACAGGATCAAACCCTGTCCATCAGGTATAGTTGTAGGATGGGTATATGTGGATCCTGCGGCATGGTTGTGAACGGTAAACCACGGCTCGCGTGTGAAACCAACATACTCAATGAGTGCGGTGACACAGTTGAAGTTGAGCCAATGCTGGGCCACCCCGTGCTACGCGACCTAGTGTGCGACTTCGACGACTTCTTCGCTAAGCACAAGAGCGTCAAACCATGGCTCATAAGGAGGGACAGAGCTGAAAAATTCAGGGCTGAAAAGGAGTACGTGCAGACAAGCAAACAGCTCGATGAGTATCTACCATTCACATACTGTATAAAGTGTGGTCTATGCGTTGATGCATGCCCAGTTTCAAATCTAAACCCAGGCTTCAAGGGTCCGCAGGCATTATCCCAAGCCTACAGGTACATCGCGGACTCCAGAGATGAGGGGGCAAAGACCAGGTTGGAGATGCTGGACACCTTTGAGGGTGTCTGGGGCTGCGAGTTTCTGGGTGCGTGCTCACGTGTTTGCCCCAAGGGTGTGGATCCAGCTCTAGCCATCCAGCTGCTCAAGATGCGTGTCATCAATCCTCCAAAGGATGACACACACTAAAAACCTATAGTTTAATGTCAAACTTTTAATAACTTTTTAAATGGTTCTTTATCGTAACTGTATTAGTTTGAATTAGAGGTTTCGACTAGCTTTTATAACCCCATGTTCGATTTTTAATTGATTGAAGGTGTCCCTCAAAGGTTCCAAAATCTGGCTTGACGGAAGGCTGGTTGACTGGGAGGATGCAAAGGTGCACGTGTTAACCCACGCCCTACACTACGCCTCAGCTGTTTTTGAGGGTATAAGAGTGTACACCACGCCTAAGGGGCCAGCGGCCTTCCGTCTTAAAGACCACATAAAAAGGTTGTTCGAGAGTAGTAAGATCTACATGATGGATATACCATACAATATGGAGGAATTGATTGATGCTGTTAGGCTCACCGTTAACGCGAATGGTTACAAAGAGTGTTACGTGAGACCGATAGTTTTCAGGGGATATGGTACAATGGGTGTTAACCCCCTGAACAGCCCCGTGCAGGTGGCCGTTGCGGCGTGGGAGTGGGGTTCATACCTTGGCTCAAGCGCAGCGATGAAAGGTGTTAGATGCATGGTTTCAAGTTGGAGGAGAATAAACGCCCAATCCCTTCCACCTCAGGCTAAGTCAACGGCCAACTATGCTAACGGGGGATTGGCTAAGGCGGAGGCTGTTAAGAACGGCTACGATGAGGCTATAATGCTCAACACCGAGGGGTATGTTACGGAGGGTAGCGGTGAAAACATCTTCAGGGTTAAAAACGGTGTGCTCTCAACCCCCCCAGCAAGCGCGGGGGTTCTGCGTGGAATCACACGTGACACCGTGCTCAAACTTGCCGAGGAGATGAACATCACCACTGAGAAGGTGAACATTACACGTGAGGAGCTCTACACGGCCGACGAGTTGTTCTTCTCTGGCACCGCCACAGAGGTGGTACCCATAAGGGAGGTTGACGGTAGGCAGATAGGCGACGGCTCAAACTATCCTATAACAGCCAAGATAAGAAAGCGATACTTGGAGGTGGTGCACGGCGAAGCAGACGGACACGAGGACTGGCTGCTCTACCTCCGCTAGTGATACGGAGTTCTACTCGACATAGTTAAGCGTAGCCATATATTTAACTCGAAGTTCACACATCCGAAGTGAACTTGAATATACCCAGCAGTCCAGTCTACACCTAGAGCTATTTGCAATAGATTGGTAAGGCATTATGAATTACCTTTTTACTTTTATATTCGACTCAAATATTTATGCTTGGTTTGGGTATTAAAGCGATATATACAAACCTGATTAGCTCATTATCGCACTTTAGATCTGAGAGTGCAACATTTGAAACAGGGTTTTTAGAATCCTATATTAGGAGCAGGTCGCTGCACTGGTTCTCTCTGGGTGTGGGTTTTGGTATCTAGAGAAAGAGTTATACACTCCAGTAGTGTGCCCGGAGAGAAGAGAAGTGTATTGGTAGGTATTCCAGTCTATAATTCCGGGAAAACCATTTTGAGCTGCTTGGAGAAGGTGTTAAACCAGACACAGAGATCATGTTATATCCAGAATGTGCTGGTGGTGGCCAGTGGGTGCACTGATAACACGGTGGAGCTTGTAAAGGGGAAACAGAGTGTGGACGCGAGGCTGCTACTCTTCGAAGAGCGGACAAGGCGTGGTAAGGCCTCCGCGCTGAATAGGATTTTCGAGTTCTTCAACACCCACCCATACGACTACCTTGTGGTCACAAACGGCGACACAAAACTCGACGTAGCAGCCGTGGACAGGCTGATCGAGCACGCAGAGCACACTGGGGCTATGCTTGTGTGCGGCTCACCTAAGCCATCCACGCCCCCATTGAGCCAGCTAAACCCGATATACGAGTTCATGTGGGAGCTACACAACGCATTCTTAGAGGTTGGCTCAAGACTCGAAAAGCCACACTGCACCGACGAGTTAATGTGCTTCTCCAGCGGTGTGGAATGGCGGATACCCTCCGAGGTGGTAAACGACGGCGCATACTTCTCTGTGCTACTAGCGGTTAAAGGTCATAAGCGTGAGTATTGCGCCCAAGCCATCGTGGGCGTCTCCGTCCCAAAGACCGTTAGCGGGCTTATAAAGCAGAGGTCCCGCATAGTTCTCGGCCACGTCCTACTCAAAAAGAGGTTCGGGGCCACATCTGACACATTCGAGAGCACGGTCATCCTCAAACCGAAACTCGCCATCGATGTGCTCGCCCACCAACTTGGAAAGCGGGGTCTGATACGTTTTATAAAGGCCGCCTCAATAGAGGGTATATCACTATTCGCGGCCATGGTTAGGTACGTGTTCGGTGGTGAGCCTTGGATATGGGAGAGGGTTGAGTATGCAGAAGCGGATAACTAGGAGCGTGTTGGAACGAATAGTCTTCTTCGTATCTGTGGCCCAAAGCAATAACGCGGCGATATCTCTAGAAGACCTATTCAACCTGATGCCAGCCGACCAAGTGCACAGTGTGGGTGAGCTGGAAGGCATCATCAGAGAGTGTTTGGGGGAAACACTGCTTGTTGAGGCTGGATACGTAGTTATGCGGGGAGCCTTAGAGCTCGTGGAGACCACTAGGATGGCCCAGCTTGAATCGGCCAAAAAGATTCAGCAGGTGAAGAGCTTCGTTGATTCACATCACAGGCTCTTCACCAACGCACTTGTAGTTGCTGTTTCCGGCTCGGCGTCCTATGGCTCAGCCAGGAAAGGGGACGATGTGGACATATTCCTAATAACTAGGAATGGCGCCCTTTGGGGCACACTCTTTAAGATTCTACTCTACATACGTGCCAGAAGGATTCTAAGAGTAGACCCAGAAAACACTTCTAACCTCTGCTTTAGTGTGGTTTTTACAAAACGTGGATTCGATGAGTTATTAAAGAGTAGATCTGACCCTCTAAGCGCACGCGAACTCATAAACCTAAAGCCAGTTAAAGGAGCGGAGACACTCAGCTGGTACCTCGCAAACACTAAATGGATAAAGGCCTACTACCCCAGATTCAGCCTACCCTCACCACGCGGACATCCCCCCATAGTATTTGATGGGAAGCAAGATGACACCCCCATTAGTATACTACTCGGCGCATACCTAACAATAGTAGCCAAATTCAGGAACACACTCTTCAGGCTGCAGGGAAGAGACCAGGATGTGTTTCGAGTCGTAAAATCCAAGGACAAGCTGATCTACGAATCCAGAAGGTACGTGGACCTTCGAGCACGCTACCTCGAATTCTTTAAAAACCACTCCGCTTAGCCGGAGAAGAAAATCCATAATGAAAAGCTAGACATAGTCAGACTTGTAACAGAAATCAGGGTGTGTCAGTGCTTGGTAAAAGATATATTGGGGTCACCCTTGTTCGAAAGGTATGGGAGAAGCTAGAGTCTACGCGGTCCACAGGTACTCTCTTGCGGTTAACGTCCCCGTGTTGATCGCTGGAGCCGTGCTTATTGGGGGGTTACTCAGCTATATCATGTTCGCCCTCATGGCTATAGGTTCACTCATACTCTTCTTCTTAGCATACCTTGGAGAGGAGAAATCCTATATGGCTACATCTGTGCTTGGAGTGGTTGAGTTGGTTTACTCCCTGCTTGGGATGCTCCTGTTTAAGCCGTGGCCATACTCTACTCCAACCTTTGTGTACGGGGTTATACTAGTGGCGCTCGGTGTTGCCACCTACATGCACTTTAAGCGTAGCAGAGCTGAGGGAAAGAAGGCTCTCTCAGACTTCGTGCCCCCCGCTTTCGGTTAAAACGGTGCGCACAAGTGAACACCAAGCTTGTTTACGCAATAGTCGTACTCATCCTCTTTATAGGTATGATCGGCCTAACGTTCAGCGTGAGCCATAACCCCCTCTACGCCGCGATGATGGGTGGATTAGTGGGCCTCTTCGGATGGCTCACACTACACGCGGCAAACCGCACCCAGACGTAAAGGTTGCGGCGAAAGCTAATTCACCCTTTTAGCTATACTCTTGATAAGCTGGAAATCTTTGAAGCACTGTTGCACTATGGCCTTATAGTCTATTAGTCCATCCTCTATACCTTGAAGCTTCTGTTGTAGGTCAGCGGTGTAATCTTCGCCCAACACTGTGGTTAAGCTCTTTAACTCGCTGTTAAGGAAACCGTAAATACTCTTACCTGTGGTGGTGGGCACAAGCCTGTTACGCGGAGTGGGGAATATGTAGCCGTGCTGTTTGAGCTTCTCTATTGTGGACGCATACGTGGAGGGTCGACCTATCCTCTTAGCCTTCATGTATGCAACTGTTTCACCTTCTGTTGGCAGTGGCGCCGTTGAAGACACCACGTAGTTTAACTCCATAACACGTAGGCTTTGGCCTTGAGTGAGGGGGATAGTCATACGTGGAGGGTTGACGCGCGTAAAGCCATCCACTTCGACGCCCACGTACCCCTCCACCTGAGTGCGGAGACCCTCAACTTCGAGCTGAGCCCGTTGCCTAACCAACACTGAGGGAGACATCTGGCTGGCTATGAACCTCCTAAATATCTGGTCGTAGAGTCTCAGATGCCTGTAATCCAGATACTCGGCGCCCTGAATCTCCAGTAGGTCGATCTGACGCTTTAACTCCTCCGCGTTGAGGGGTCTGGTTGGCCTGATACACTCATGAGCCCCTTCTTCGCCCCATTTTCTAGGCTGGAAGAGCTGCTTCCACTCCTTACCCCAAGTTGATTCAAGATAAACACGGGCTATCTCGATGCCCGCTGAAGAAACGTGGGTGTGATCCGTGCGGTGATAGGTTATTAACCCAGCCTCGAAGAGGTCCTGTAGGCGACGCATTATTTCACCCACAGACCACCCGAAGCTTCGAGATGCATCTTCAAGTATGGCGTCAGTGGTATACGGGGGAGGTGGTTTGACCTCAACCTTCTCTTTCTCCACTGCGGTAACGATGACCGATGAGCTGGTAAGCCGCTCCCTGAGCGCCTTCGTTTGTCTTGCGTCGAGCTGCTTGAAGGGCACCGTGACTGAGACAGCAAGCGTTCGACCGCCGTCAACATCGCATGTTAGCCTAAACCTTCTAACCTTATTGGCCTTAAACTCCTCGCTTTTCTTAATCACATAGCCAAGGGTTGGTAGCTGCACCCTACCCACGGGGACACGCAACCTCTCTATACCGTGGGTCAGCACTTTACGCTTATTCTTTGTAAGCAACTCTGTGAGCCCGTAGCCGACCCAACGATCATCTATGCGCCTCACTATCTGTGCTGTGACCATGTTAATGTTTATGTCTGAAGCGTTGTTTATGGCTTCTAAAACAGCGTTTGGGGTTACCTCATGGAACCTCACCCTCTTAATGTTTGGAGTAAACGGGGAGAGAAGCATAACTAGGTCCCACGCTATCTTCTCACCCTCCGAGTCGGGGTCTGTTCCAATATAGACAGTGGGCACATCGGCGGCAACCTTCCTAAGAGCCTCCACCACCTCCATCGAGCTCTGAACATCGTCTGAGCCGCACTTGGGGCAGACACTCTTGGTGCCGGTGAACTGCACACCGCAGCTTCTACATCGGCTTAGAAAATCGTAGAGGGGCACGAAGTGGTTGTTCATCTTAAGCACGCCATAATTCTCCCTCTTACGTGCCTCATTGGGTAAATCGATGATGTGGCCGCCAGAGGATGTTATTGTGAAGAGAGTGTTGTTTATTACTACCTCATAGAAAACCTTACCTTTAAAGTATAGTCTGCCAGGTCTGCCAAAGAAGTTGGCTATCGTGCGAGCCTTGTTGGGTGACTCCACTATGAGTAGGGCTGTCTTTATAAGATCAGTTTCCGATTCTGCCTTTGTGTTAGACCTACGGTCTTCATCTATCTCTCTTAATACCCCATCCAGGTCTAACTCCTCTAGCTTGTACCACTTTGTGTTAGATGAGGCTATCTGCATCGACCGCTGCAGGGCGGACATAACCCGTGGGTTATCTACAAGCACAATGGACAAGCCCTTCGCTAGTTTACCTCCGAAAAGCCTACTCGAACGACCGCTAGCCTGAATATACGTCTTAACGTCGGGTGCGAGAACAAGTGGACCTTCGGGGGTCTCCTGGATGATCAGCCTATCGGACTGTGTGAGCTCGTGCAGCATGTTGGGCGTGGCGAGCTGGTTATGGAATATCATCCTACCCACCCCTATCTCCTCCTGAACTTGACCCAGATAGCCCGTGAGCTGCCTGTTCTCCTTTATTGCGAGCGCCACCATCCTTAAATCTGAGGGGGAAAGGTTCTGCACCATCTTACGGAGCTTAACGGCTTGCTGGAACGTCTTCTGACGCTCGATTGGGTCCCTAATAAGCTCAGACATGGCGTACAATAGCCTTATTATCCCAAGCGGTGAGAGCTCTTCGTCTTCAAGTCTACTCGAAAATTTTGGGACGCCTACAAAAACCGTGTACCTAACCGACTGGGGCAGGTCTATTCCGCGTACAAGCTTGCCGTAGTAGCTAGCCGTACCCACAAGTACGTCTATCTTCATTGACGCGAATTCATCCACACGCTTGTGGAAATACGACCTTGTCTGCGACGCTTTAACACCCGCCTGGTTCAGAGCCTCTTCAAGCTTCTTAGCGGTCTCCCTCCCATAGTCCTTCGCCACGAATATGAGGCCGCCTCTACCCAGCCTCTTCACCAAGCTCACAACCTGCCCCAACACGTCGTCACCAAGCTTGGCCTCTACATCAACAATGTTTCTAAGGTAGGTGGCGGACGAGCCAGCGTCGAAGCCGAACAGCTCCCTGAAAACCTTCACCTTTAGACCGCGGGGTCGAGCGGTCGCGCTGGACACAATAAGCTGCCCAAGGTTACTATGAGTACTCTTATACTCATCTATCTGCTTTCTCAGCAACCTGTACCTACTTAGCAGTGAGTCCACTTCCTCGGTTCTCCCCTCACCCTGAGCGAAGAGTCTCGCGAGGCGGATGCGTAGAAGTATGGCTTCGGTGGCGATCCCCTGAACCTCTTCGCTGAAACCCAACAGTCTTATAACCCTGTCAATATTCACACTCTTCCTAAGCAATGCGTCCACGTCATCCACAAGTATTAGGCCAAAGCCAATTTTGAGGAGACGTTCAAAGAGGTTGCCCAATCCAGCGGCGGTGACCACCACTATGTTAGCCGAAGCGTTATCAACCATGCTGAGCGCCTCCCTCTTAGCCTTACCAGTCTCTTCACCGTGCAATTCGGCCACCTTTATCGTGTGGTCGTACACCGCCGAATACTTCTTAACCCACCCAGCGGTTTGACGCGCCAGTAGAGCCGTGGGCGACACCATAAGCACCCTCTTACCCATCCTCGCCATATACACCGCTAACACACTCAGAAACGTGGTTTTACCGACACCGGTTGGGGCTATTATAGAGAAACTCTCCCCCCTCAGACACCTCTTAGCCCAGGTCAGCTGAGCACTCCAAGGCTCCTTGGATGTTAAACTATGGAAGACGTTCACGAATTCCTTGGCTCTATCTTCAAGGTTAACTATCTCACGGTAGCGGTTAAGCGTACCCTGCTTGTCCAGCTGTGACGCAACCAAGCTGTGCCATTCTTCAATGCTATGAGTAACGGGGTCAACAGGTTCGGGTAGGCACTTCTCACACGGAAGGCCTCTCTCAAGTCTACTACTTGTAATCATCCCACCACAGTTTGGGCAGGCTGAAACGAATATTGCTAATTCGGTCAATGCTGCTTCACTACTCTGCCATCATTATATAGACTTTTTGGACGAAAAAATGAGGAGTGGTGGGTTCTAAAAGGTTTTACGCTAGCGGGTTTACACGCGGCTACGCAAAACAGTGTTCGGGGAAATATCCGCGTTGGTTTCGACCCTAGATGAGGGATAGAGCACACAGTTAGCACCTATTCTTGCACCATTTCCAATCACCGAGCCCATCTTATGGATTGGTCGACCGTTACTTATTGTGGGCTCAAGCCTTGCAGGCATTTCAGAGCCGCGAAGAACACTAAGAGTGGTCACATGCGGCTCGAAAACAACCTTCATACCAACCACGCTATTACCAATAAAGCAACCCCTCCCAACCCATGTTCCGGGTCCTAACACACTCCCACTAACCTCCGTGTACGCCCCAATGGACACCCCCTCTTCAAGAGAGGAGAAGCTGTGCACTAAGGCACCGGTTCCCACGTAAACATTCCTACCAATATAGGCTGGTCCCCTAATAACCGCGTGGTGATCAACTACTGCACCATCCTCAATAACCACTGGTGGCTCTATTATCGCTGTGGGCGACACCCTAGAGTGGACGCTGATATAACTCTGCTTTAACTCGCCTAGAAGCTTTGAGGACGCGGTGAGCACATCCCAAGGGTAGCCCAAATCCACCCACACACCCTCCCAAACGCTTATTCCAAGAGTGTACGTCTTAGCAAATCTGTTGAGCACGCCGATAAACCCGTCCTCCTCCCCTCCAAACTCAAATATTGATGTTGGAAGCACAAACGCCCCCGCCAGCACGTAGCCACCCATGTCTGGGTCGAGCGACACGGGCTTCTCCACTATCCTCTCGATGACACCGTTAGACCCCAGTTTAACCACGCCATAAGTGGTAACATCCTTTTGGAGCACAACTGAGGCAACAGGGTAGCCAGCGGCTGATGAATCCTCTACGAGCTTCGCATAGAAGCGGGGGGTTGAGACTATGTCCCCATAGCTTAGAAGGAAGCTTCCTTCTCCAACACGGCTGACCAGTGAGTTCTTAGCTGCGAGGAGTGCACCCCAAACCTCCCTTAAGGAGCCCTGCTCCACCACCTCAACTTCGAGCCCTAACTCCTCACCCACCTGTAGTGCCCTCCGTCTGAGCTGCTCGCCGCCTTGTACAACCACGATCACCCCCTCCACTCCTGCGCTTTTGAGGCCTTGGAGTATACGGGTTATCACATCCACGCCGAGTAGTGTTATCAGAGATTTAGGCAACCCCACCGAGAGGGGCTCCATGTCTCTGCCAGAGCCCCCACATAGTACCACAGCGTATCTAATAGAGGAGCCAAATGAATCCATACATCTCACTCCACAGTTACAGTCTTTGCGAGGTTGCGCGGTTTGTCCGGATCGTATCCCCTACTCAACGCCAAATAATATGCGATGAGTTGTAATGTGGGCGCGAACAGAATTGTGTTGATTACCGGTAGAGTAGATGAAAGTGTAAAGGTGTAGTCGAAGCCTGCGAGCGTATGGTTTTCACCGGCTGGTACCAACCCCACCGTGTACGCATCCCTACTCTTCATCTCCATCAGGTTGGATGACAACTGCTCGAAGGTCCCGGTGTCAGAGGCAACAAACACTACGGGGAACATACGGGTCACCAAACTTATTGGACCATGCTTCGATTCCCCCGCCTCATACGCTTCACAGTGAATGTAAGAGACCTCCTTGATTTTGAGTGCGCCCTCCTTCGCAAGTGGCACACCAAGTCCCCTACTCAAACAGTACATGCTAGACCTATCCCTAAGAATACGAGCCAACTCTTTAGCACTCGGCTCCGACACATTAATATTCTTCTCGACTAGTTCCGGCGCCTCTTCTAGATGCTTCAGGAAAGCTGTATACTCAGCTTCACGTAGCTTTCCACTCATCACGCCCAGTTTGGCCGCGAGGAACACAAGCGAAGCCACCTGGGTGATGAAGGTCTTTGTGGCCGCAACACCGATTTCGGGACCAGCCTTAGTGTACAACTGTAGATCCGACTCACGTGCTATAGCACTATCCATCACGTTTGTGAGCGAAACAACCCTAGCCCCACGCTTCTTGAACTCTCTCAGTGCGAGCAAGGTATCTATCGTCTCACCCGATTGGCTCACAGCTATCACACCATCACCCTCTTCAACACCCAGAGCGTGCAGGGCGTACTCCGAGGAAACCACCGGATAGGAAACCCTGCCCCCAAGCGTCAGCAGGGCGTCTCTGGCTGCAAGCGTAGCATGGTAAGCGGTGCCAGCGGCCACTAGGAAAATCCTCTTCGAAGAGAGCATAACCTCAGCCGCCCTCTGATATGAGCCGTCATCTAAAAGAGACTTCACAGTGTCGGCTAGAACACGGGGCTGTTCATGTATCTCCTTAATCATGTAGTGGGGGTATCCACCCTTACGCGCTAACTCTGGTGTCCACCCGATTTTGCGTATCCTACCCGACAAATCCACCCTACGCGCCGACGCTAAGTCCTCGACAACAACTGAGCCATCCAAAGCGATGAAGCCCACTTCACCATCAGACAGAGCCACCACCCGATCAGTGTACTCTAGGAACGCTGGGATATCGCTCGCAACAAACAGGGCATCGCCAGATATTCCTAGAACAAGAGGCGAGTTACGCCTCGCAAAGAATATCTTGTCGGGTTCCTGCGTGATTAGGGCTAGAAACGAGTACGAGCCAGCTATACTCATTAGCGCAGCCTTAAAGGCGTTGTAGCCCCCGTAGCCAGCCGCAAGCCTCTCTTCGATTAGGTGGGCGAACACCTCCGTATCCGTCTCACTCAGAAACCTGTGTCCACGCGCAAGCAACTCTTGCTTAAGAAGCGAATAGTTCGATATGATACCGTTGTGAACAACCGCGACCCTACCAGTGCAGTCCTTGTGGGGGTGAGCGTTGATATCGTTGGGCTTACCATGGGTAGCCCACCTTGTGTGACCCATCCCCACATCACCGTCAAGATGGTCAAACCCTTGAGCCACACTAACATCCTTTATCTTACCCTTACCCTTCCTGATCACCAACTCATTTTCAGTTACACACGCAACTCCTACGGAGTCATAACCCCTATACTCGAGCTTCTCCAAGCTCTGCCTAATGATTTGGCCGAGAGGTTGACTCAGCCTCGCTTTCGACAGCCTAACAACACCTATGATACCACACAAGACAAACACTTACGTGAGCCCAGCATAATAAACCTTGCACAACATTCACCTACTAATTCCCCATTTCCTCTTCAGAGTGTGGGGAAAAGACAACGCGTATCGGAAACGCGAATATGCACTCATTGTTCCCGTAGAAAACAGTCCAGAATACTGCACCCTTCACGGACTACCTGAGCGCGGTGGATGTGCTAAAGGTGAGGGTAGACCAGCTTGGTTCAGCATACAGATGACCTCCCCAAACATGGACATCTACACATAATTAACGTTTATCCAGACGTTCATTTCCCCCTCCACCTAGTGGAAACACGGGCTAGTGTTAACGAGTGGTTGGAAAACTCGGCTTCTCAGTGAGTTAATCAAGCACGAATGTGTTGATGTGTTGCTTTGGGTTCAGACAGGGTAGATGTTGAACCCGAAATGCCTGCTTCCCGTAGAACCTGATCGAAATCGTTGACCACGGTTCCCCCGCACGCCTTTCTTAGTCTGTTCATTATAGCTAGACCCACGCCCGATTCGTTGAAGGGCTCAACCAAACCTAGCGGCTCTGTTCTCTTGTCGAAAACACGCAAGGCGTGGAAGAGGTTCTTTGCAACTTCGTAGAGGTCTCCTTGGCCACCCAGCACAATTGTTGGGGCGCTTATATAAGCGGAGGTTTCACGGGAACAGAGCACCACGTGGTTGACCCCCCTCATAGACAGTTCGCGGGATAATTGTATGAGAACACTCCGGTCTTCGGCCATGAACAGGGGCTTGGTGGGTGCGTAGTGCTTGTACTTCATACCTGGCGCGATCGGTCTATCCGCTGCTGCCCCGCGGGCGTGGATGGACACCTCGACTTTGGGGAAGAGTTTTGAGAGCTCTTCAGGGGTATAGGGTCCAGGCCTAATGACGGTTACACGTGAATCCTCAACGTTCAGGATTGTTGACTCCACTCCGAAGAATGTTTCACCCCCATCGAGCACTAGATCCACTTTCCCCCAGAGGTCCTCCACCACGTGTTCAGCACGTGTAGGACTTGGCCTCGTCGAGGTGTTGGCGCTTGGCGCAGCTATTGGAACCCTGCTTTCATCGACGAGTCTAAGCGCCACCGGGTGAGCGGGCATCCTCACGGCTACCGTGTCGAGTCCAGCGGTGACTTCGTCTGGGACGACCTTCTTACGGGGTAACACCACTGTGAGCGGCCCAGGCCAAAGCTTTCTAAGTGGCTCCATCAACCACTGGGGGGGCTCTGCCACAATGCGTAGCCCATCAAAACTCGACACATGAACGATGAGGGGGTTGTCCGCGGGTCTACCCTTAGCGTTGAAGACCCTGCGAGCCGCTGAACCATCGAGGGCGTTCGCACCCAGCCCATAAACGGTCTCGGTGGGGAAGGCCACAAGGCCTCCCTCAGCTATTATGCGCGCCCCGAAGCGCACCCCCCAGGGTTCAGGGTTGAGCGGATTCACCCTTATTACTACAGTCAAGTCAAATACATGACGTGCAACACAGATTAAGGATTAGCGCAACCAAGAGGAGGCTTTTAGCGTTAGGTTTGATATTACTCACAATCGTTTATGGCTTATGAGGCCTTCGGGAATATATGTGCCCATCATAACCCCCCTGACTGCTGAGGGAGCTGTTGATGAAGAGGGACTTCGGACACTTGTGGATAGACTCATAGGAAGCGGTGTGAGCGGCTTGGTGCCGCTTGGCACAAGCGGTGAATTCGCACTCCTAAACCCAGATGAACGTGTAGAGGTCATCAAAGCAGTGGTTCACCAAGCAGGTGGACGCGTACCAGTCATAGCTGGTGTCTCAGATGCCGGCACGAGGAACGCTGTTGACAATGCCATCAAAGCTGAAAAGCTCGGCGCGGACGGGGTAATCGCTACACCACCATACTACTACCAAGTCTCGCCTGAGGGGGTGTATGAACACTATAGAATGATAGCGGACTCCGTGTCCATACCCGTAATGGTGTACAACATTCCCTCGTACACCCACGTCGAGATACCCATACGCATACTAAAGCGGATAGCCCAACTCGACAGGCTCGTGGGCATGAAGTATACAACAACCGATTTCCAAAGCTTCCTTGAAGCCCTATATGAAGTTAGGAGTGACAAGTTCTCGGTCATGATCGGATCCGACAGCATGATATTCCAAGCAGTCCAAGCTGGTGGTGACGGCGCCGTTACTGGACTCGCGAACATCGCACCCAGAGAGTGCGTCCAAATTTACTCCCACCTCAAAGCGGGCGACGCCGACTCCGCTTTAAGCATACAGAAAAAGCTCTTCCCACTCGCCCAAGCCATGGGAATCGGCGACTTCCCAGCCGCCTTAAAGGAAATGGCCAACATGCTCGGTTTAAAAGCGGGACCCGTACGACGACCACTCCAACCACTAAACCAAGAGCAACGCCAGATAGTGAGAAACGCACTCCTCTCAAGCGGCCTACTAAAGAGTTAAAACCTCAACCCTTGAGCCCTACATATATTATATTGATTAAGAGACTGAAATCCCTAAGAAACAGTGTACCAATTAAATTGGCATCAGATTTAACAGAAAGCTAGCGGCTAGATCACCACGACACCCATATGAATAGTTGGGTGACCAGACTTTATAGAATAAAACTCGTACAAATTATCTGAAAAAATGGGTGGGAAACTTTAGAGGTGTTTTTGCAGGCGTTTTTCTGCGTCATCCCAGTTGACAACGTTCCACCATGCGTCAATGTAAGCGTTCCTGTTGGTCTTGTATTGGAGATAGTACGCGTGTTCCCACTGGTCTAGTAGTATAACTATTGGTAGGTCCACTATATGATTTATGAAGTGGTTCTCAACCGTGGTGAAGACCAGTCTACCCAGGTCCTTTTCATAGTACATTATTGTCCAGCCGGAACCAGTCAGAGACCTCATAACGTCGGTGTAAACCTGTTTGAACTTGTCGAAGCCACCGAACTGCTTGTCTATTAGGTCGCCCAGCTTGCCTCCCGGCTTGCCTCCACCCTTGGATCCCGGTGAACCCAGGTTCTGCCAGAACACGTTGTGGAGCCTTGCGCCGTTCGAGTTGAACACAAAGTTCCTGACTACACCGGCCCAGTCGTGGTCCTTGACTTCCCCCTTGAAAATCTTCTCGATTTTGTCGATTGCCGCGTTTGCACCATTCACGTAGCCCTTGTGGTGCACGTTATAGTGAAGATCCATTATATCCTTGCTTATATAGGGTTCCAGTGCGTCATAGTTGTAGGGAAGTGGGGGTAACTCATATTTTTTTAACTCGGGTTTAAAAGTGGACATCTCAGACCCCTTGAATCTCCCCACCCATGTATTTAGCTCTTACGTGGATGTAGAATCGTCTGACCTCCTCCCCGCCCTGAAGGGCGAGGGTTCCCCGAGGCCTTGAAGGTTACACCCCTTTACATACGGGTGCTACTCGGTTATGGTCCACGACGAATGAGAGAGACCTCCCCACAGCTTGCACCACGTTCCCCGTGGCCTTCCCTGCGATGTTTAACGCACCGTTCAGGTCCGAGTGCAACCTGTGACCCACTGGACAGGTGACCACACCCCTCGGCCGCCTCTCAACTTCTACGCTGTGGTAGGCACTGTATTTGGACGTATTATACTCGACCACCTCGTACACTTTGATGCCGTACTCCTGCGCCTTAAGCTCTAATGCATCCATGAGCTCGCGGTAGGACCACACGTTCACACTGAACTTGTTGCCCGTGTCCTGACCTATACGGTAGGGGTAGCCCAAGTAGATGGTTGAGACACCAAGGCTGTGAAGTCTTTCCACAAGCTCCGATGCCAGCGCCCTGTACACGTGGAGAAATCTACGGCGCAGCTTCTCAAA
>Ga0209061_1003176_pt1 | contig 18435 bp, 14 predicted proteins | sample Coa_R1_10_FD_187157 | JGI IMG/M metagenome (GOLD analysis project Ga0209061, IMG submission 187157) | Surface soil microbial communities from Centralia Pennsylvania, which are recovering from an underground coalmine fire - Coalmine... | ecosystem: Environmental > Terrestrial > Soil >...
GTTCGGCCTGTCGGTGTCCGATGGCGCCGTGCGGGTCGAGCGGGACATACCGGCACCGGACCACCAGCCGCGCTATGACCAGCAGCGGCCCGCCCTGGCCCTGGAGGACGGCAGGGTGTACGTGGCGTTCGGCGGCCTGTTCGGTGACTGCGGTCCCTACATCGGCTCCGTCGCGGGCGTGCCCGCCTCGGGCAGCGGCCGGATCATCTCCTACCTGGTGCCGACGGCGAAGGGCGGCGCGATCTGGGGGACGTCCGGGCCCGTGACAGGCCCGGACGGCACGCTCTACGTCGCCACCGGCAACGGCGCCGCAACCGGCGGGACGTTCGACGGCAGCGACTCGGTGACGGCCCTGTCCGCCGGCCTGCACCGCACGGGGATCTTCGCGCCGTCAAGCTGGGCGGCGGACAACTCGGCCGATCTCGACCTCGGCTCCACCCAGCCGGCGCTGCTCCCCGGCGGCCTGCTGCTGCAGGTGGGCAAGCGCGGCACGGCATATCTGCTGCGAGCCTCCCGCCTGGGCGGTGCCGGCGGGCAGCTCACGCAGGGCCCCGTGTGCCCGGCCTACGGCGCCGCCGCGGTCAGCGGATCCACAGTCTACGAACCCTGCCTCAATGGCGGGATGGCCGCGGTCAGCGTGGCGGGAAGCCGGATCCGCGTGCTGTGGCGGGGCCCGGCTGACGCGAACGGCTCCCCCGTCACCGGCGGTGGCGCGGTGTGGGTGACGAGCTGGCCCTCGGGTGTCCTGTACGAGCTCAGCCCCGCCACCGGCGCGGTCAGGGAGAAGATCAGCCTCGGCGCTGCCCTGCCGCACTTCGCGTCCCTGTCGCTGGCCGGCTCCTTCGCGTTCGCGGGAACCGATGACGGCGTCACCGCCGTACGCGGTGCGTGACCGGCGCCCGTCACAGGCCGGTACCTGTCACAGGCCGGTACCTGTCACAGGCCGGCACCTGTCACAGGCCGGCACCTGTCACAGGCCGGCACCTGTCACAGGCCGGCACCTGTCACAGCATCGTGCGCGATTCGTGATGCCAGGGCAGGCCCGCGAAGCCATTGTGCCCAGTGCGCTTTATGGGCTTTGTGCGATCGATGGCGTCCGGGTGCTTCCCGGGACTCCTGACATAGGGAAACGTGCCGTGCCCGCTGCCCGCCTGGTCCCCGGGATGCGGCATCCGGGAGGCGAGCGCCACGACCCCGGCCGTCATCAGGGCGAAGAAGAAGATCTCCGGCCCCGCACGCCACAGGCCGGGTGCGAAGTGCTCGCCGAACCAGACCCTGGCGATGACGATCGAGACGAGCGGGTCGACCGCGGTGATCACCGCCAGCACGGGCGTGGCCAGCCTGCCCGCCTGAAAGGCCGTCTGGTTGAGCAGGAACCCCGCGGGGCCGAGGACGACGGCGGTGTAGAGCGGCCAGCTCGCCAGCACGGCGACGATACCTGTGGCCAGCAGGTCCGTGACCGACTTCAGCAGGAAGGCGTTGACACCGTACAGGATGCCGCAGGCCAGCGCGAGGGTGAGCGAGCGCACCGCGCCGCGCCTGTGGTGCGCCACCACCAGGCAGACGGCCACGATGAGCGCGAACGCCCCGGCCAGCGGCAGCCCGTTGGAGAGGTCGATATCCAGTCCGGTGCCCCCTCGCGGGCGGGCGATGGCGAGGAAGCCGACCAGTCCCGCCCCGCAGCACGCCGCCCCGGCTACCAGCACGCGGTCGAGCCGCTGCCTGCGCATGAGCGTGCCGAAGCCGACGGCGAACAGCAGGCCGCTCACCAGCAGCGGCTGCACGAACGACAGGGGGCCGAAGTGGAGCGCGGCCGCCTGCAGCAGGTAGCCGAGGGTGCTCGCGGCAACGGCGGCTACCCAGGCTGGCCGCCGGGCAAGGTCCGCGATCAGCCATGGGTGCATCACGCCCCGGGCCTGCACCTTCTTGGTGGAACGGTGCTGGGCCACGGCGGCGGCGCCGAAACTGATCGCGGCCGCGAGCGCCAGCAGCAGCGCCAGGTACCTGAGCATGGGCCTCAACCCTGCCCGTGACGGCCCGCGGCGGCCTCGAAACAGCGGAATGCGCCGCGGACGCCGTCCGCCAGGGCGGAGGCGTCGCCGACGAGAGCCGTGTCCGCGAGTATCCCGATCGACATCGAGTCCCGCCAGGGCATCACGCCGACCGCGAGGCCGGTGCCGTCGGCGGGCGCCAGCACCGGGTAAGCCTGCTCGATGCGCGCCCCGAGCAACTGGTGGCGCCGGCAGGAATCAGGAAGGATCGAGACGCGCGGATGGGAGAGCCACCGCCGGCCGATCCGCACCGCGGCGATCCGCTGCAGCGGGGCGGGCAGGACATCCATCGCACGTAGCACGAGGGTCTCCGCCTCGGCCTCGCCCCGGCGCATGCGTGCCTCCACCTGGCGGCGTACGGCCATGAGGCGGCCTTCTGCCGTCATGGGGCCGGTGGGCAGGTCGAGCGCAAGGATGGCGGGCCCGCTGCCGGACCGCCAGGATGGCACGGCGGGCAGCGGGCGCGACACCGTCACCCGCAGCATCACGTGCCCGCTGCGATCCCCCGCAGCCCGGCCTGGGAGCCGGCTGAGGGACTCGGCCACCACGGCGAGCAGCAGATCGCTGGTCCCGGCGCGCAGGGCCTGTGCCGTGGCGGCAACGGCCGGAGCGGGCAGCGTCACGGACACGTACCGGCGGCGCGCAGCCGCCGGGCCCCCGGCAGCCGCCGGTTCCCCAGCAGTTCCCGGGACCTGCGCGCCGGTGAGCGGCCCGCCGGGGCCGGTGGCCGGGGCAAACCCCGCCACGGCGACGTGGCCGAGGCCGCGCATTGCCCGCACCGCGTTCCGCGCCCCCGCCAGCAGGCGGGACCTTGCGCCGCGGCCGCCTGCGATCGGACCTGGTCCGGTTGCGATCAGGCCGGCCAGCCCGTTTCCCCCCCGGTACCCGTTCCCCCGGGCATGGCCGTTCCCGTCAATCCCGTCAGCGTGGCCGTTCCCTGGGGACAGGCCGTCCGGCGGGTCGAAAAGCCTGCCGAGAGCCGCGATGATCGCATGGTCGCTGCCGAGCATCTGGTGGGCCTTCATCACGACGGCCGTCCGGCCGCCGTCCACGCCGCACGCGAGCAGCATCTCCCACGGAGCCCGGTACGGGTCGCACGGCTCGGAAAAGAACGCCTCGACGAGTTCGTCCAGTGCGGCGGGGATACCGTCCTCGCCGAGCGTGACCTGCCTGATCCGCGTGTCCACGTCTACCCGGGAGTCGGTGATCCAGCATGGCCGCAGCCACCGTTCCCGTGCGGGCTGCAGCCTCCGCCTCAGTTCCGGCACGCCCGCCAGCCGTTCCCGTACCACCGCGCGGAAGTCCTCGACGCGCAGCGGCGCCGCCTCGAGCACGAGCAGCGCGCCCACCTGCTGACCCGCATCCTGCGTCTCCGGCGTTCGCGTGTGGAAGACCACGGCATCCTCCGCGCGCAGCGGCACGGGCCCGCGGAGCGCCTGGCCGCGGCAGGCAGCCAGCGCCAGCAGGTCGTCACGGGACGGGGTGCCGTCGGCGGCCGCCTGCATCGCGCGGCGCCGCAGCGGCTCCATGGCGTCCGGGTCGCGCGCCAGCCTCCCCACGGTGGCCCGCAGGTCCGCGGGGGTACGGCAGAGGATGGCGACACCGGCCTCCGCCATCAGCTCGGCGTTCGCGCGGCCGTGCGCGGCGATCGGGTCGAACATCACCACCGGCCTGCCGCAGGCGATGGCCTCCAGCGCCGTCGCCCCGCCGGCGTTGCCGAGGACGACATCCGCGGCCGCGATCCGGGTCGGCATGTCGTCCACCCAGCCGAGGGCTGTCAGCCGCCCGCCGCTGGCGGCATGGCTGCCGAGCCTGCGCAGCAGGCGCTCGTTGCGGCCGCACGCGACGACGACGTGAACCCCTGGATCGGCCTCCAGCAGGGCCGTGACGCACTCCTCGACCCCGCCGAAGCCATACGATCCGGCGGACACCAGGGCCACGAACCGGTCCTGCGGGAGCCCCAGTTCCTTGCGTGCCGTGTCGCGGTCACGGGGCACGAACACGCTGCGCACCGGCGGCTTCGCCACGGCCACCTGGGCGCCCGGGTCAGCCGCCGCCGCGACGGGTACGGCGCGCTCGTGCATGACGTACGTCACATCGAGGTTGCGGAAAACCCAGAAGGGGTGCGGGCAGAAGTCCGGCACCCAGGCGCCCACCGGCGTCTCGAGGCCCCTGTGACGGCGCAGCCAGCTCATCGCGGAGCTGCCGAACGGGAACGTGGTGATGATCAGGTCGGGCTGATACTCCTTGAGCAGCTTTGCCATCGGCCTGCCCGCCCACGACCCGATGAACCGCTTCGACAGGTCGGCGAACCAGGGCCGCTGCCAGTACGACCGGTACACGAACTCGTAGAACCAGGGGGCCTTCTCGACGTTGAAGACGTAGATGGCACGCCACAGCGGCCCCGCGCCAGGCCCCATCACCTTGCACGTGTCGACCCACCGGATGTCACACTGGGGCCATAGCCTGCCGATCGCCTCGGCGATCGCGTGACCCGCGGCGTTGTGGCCTTCTCCCACCGTGCCGCTGACGATCAGCGCGCGCCGCGGCGGTGCCGTCCAGGCGGTGTCCCCGGGCCAGGCGGTGTCCCGGGCAGTACCCTCGGCCCCAGCGGGCCTCGCCGCGATGCGCACGCTTATGCTCCCTTCGCCCTCAAATTCCCATCCGCCAACATAACGGGTGGCGGCACGCGCCCTCCGCGGCTTCTGGGCTTCGCGGGACCAGGGTGCTGCCGTGCCTGCTGACGTCACGGTACCGACCTGCCCGCCTGAAGGCCCGTGATGCGGGGCACAATTAATCACATGGCCTCTCCGGTGAGCTACACCGAATCACCGCCGCCGTCGTTCCTGTTCGACCTGGACGGCACGCTGATCGACAGCGTGTACCAGCACGTCATCGCATGGCGGTCCGCGCTGGCCGGGATGGGCATCGACCTGTCGGTGTGGCGCATCCACCGGCGCATCGGGATGAGCGGCGGGCTGTTCGTCTCGGCGCTGCTCCGCGAGACCGGCCTGTCGCTGTCCCGCGAGGACATCGACAGGCTGCAGCGGGCACACGCCGGGGAGTACCGCGCCCAGATGGATTCGGTCCTGCCGCTGCCCGGCGCGGCGGAGCTGCTCGCCTCGCTCACCGAGCGCGGTATCCAGTGGGCGATCGCGACGAGCGGCTACGCGGCGACCGCCCGCCCGGCGCTGAAGCTGCTCGGGCTGCCGGAGAGCACCCCCATGGTGACCCGGGATCTGGTGCGGCACGCCAAGCCCGACCCCGACCTGTTCCTGGCCGCCGCCGCGCTGCTCGGCGTCGACCCGCGTCACGCGATGGTCGTCGGCGACAGCGTATGGGACCTGCTGGCGGCACGCCGCGCAGGGGCGCTCGGCATCGGGGTGATGTCCGGAGGGTACGGCCGCGAGGAACTGGAGCGGGCGGGCGCCTACCGCGTCTACGCCGACCCGGCCGACATGCTGAACAGGCTCGACGAGCTGGGCGTCCGCCTCGTCGAGGCGTAGGACCGGCTGGCGTGGGCCGCGCCGGCGCGGGCCGCGCCGTGCATGGGTTCTGTTAGGAAGTTCCCCTGGTACGCATACGCCATGCAAGGACGCGGTAGTCCGGGTGATTTGTGCGGTTAGGTAGCTCCGTTGAGACCGCCGCCGGTGCCATTGCCCATGGTCCCGGCCTGGCTGACGGAACCAGGAGGACACCAGCCGCGATGACGTGGCAAGGCGTGCTGCAGATCTTCGTGCTCGTAGCCATCGTGGCCGTGGTGGGCTGGCTGCTGAGCCACTACATGTACGCGGCGCTGGAGGCACCGGGCGGCCGGACCTTCGCCGACCGGGTCCTCGTGCCCTGCGAGCGCGGCGTCTACCGGCTGCTGCGGGTCGATCCCACGGTGGAGATGCGCTGGACCACGTACGTGTTCGCGCTGCTGGCCGTCAACGCGATGGGCTTCGTCGTGCTCATCGCGCTGATCGCCCTGCAGCCGGTGCTGCCGTTCAACCCGGCGCACGAGCCGCACGTGCCGTTCTGGGTCAACCTGAACACGGCCATCAGCTTCATGACCAACACGAACTGGCAGGCCTACGGCGGCGAGTCCACGCTCAGCTACCTGTCGCAGATGTGGCTGACGGTCCAGCAGTTCCTGTCCCCGGTGACCGGGATCTGCCTGTTCCTCGCGGTCGCCCGGGGGTTCGCCCGGCACAGCGTCAGCACGCTCGGCAACTTCTGGCGGGACTTCGTCCGCACCCTGCTGTGGGTGGCGATCCCGCTCGCGATCATCGGCGCGGTCGTGCTGATGGGCCTGGGAAGCGCCGAGAACATCAACCCCTACACCGTGGCGCACACCCTGCAGGGCGGCAAGCAGGTCATCGCCCAGGGCCCGGTGGCCTCCTATGAGGCCATCGCCTCGCTCGGCGACAACGGCGGCGGGTTCATGAACGCCAACGTCGGCCATCCCTTCGCCGGCCCCAACGCGGCCGCCGTGGTCTGGATCCTGATCCTCGGCTTCAGCGTGCCCGTGGCCGCCATCTTCGTGTTCGGCAAGATGGTGAACGACACCCGGCAGGCCCGGCCGATCTTCGCCTCCATGGCCGTCCTGTTCGTCATCGGCGCGGTCGTCATGTACATCGCGGAGGCGGCGGGCAACCCGGCGCTGGCCGCCCACCACATCGTCCTGGCGAACAGCCACAACATGGTGGGCAAGGACACCCGGCTCGGCACCGGGCTGTCCACGCTGTTCAACAACTCGACGACCGCGATCTCCTGGGGAGCCGTCGTCGCGTCCAACGACAGCATGACCCCGATCGGCGGATTCGTGCCGCTGTTCAACATCATGACCGGCGAGGTGATCTTCGGCTCCTGGGGCGCCGGAATGATCGGCATGCTCGCCTACGCCGTGCTGGCCGTGTTCCTGTCCGGGCTCATGGTCGGCCGGACCCCGGAGTACCTGGGCAAGAAGATCGAGTCCTACGAGGTCAAGATGGCCATGCTCGCGCTGCTCGTGCCCGGCCTGGTCATCCTCGCGCTGGCGGGCATCTCGGTGGGGATCCCGGTAGGGGTGGCGGGCATCTTCAATCCCGGGCCGCACGGTCTGTCCGAGGTGCTGTACGCGTTCTCCTCCGGCACCGGCAACAACGGGTCCGCCTTCGGCGGGCTGAACGCCGCCGCCCCCTGGTACGCGGCAACGGTCGGGCTGGCCATGCTGATCGGCCGGTTCCCCATGTACATCCCGCTGGTGGCCATGGGCGCGTCGCTGGCCCGCAAGCAGAAGATCCCGGTCAGCGCGGGCACGTTCCCCACCCACGGCCCGCTCTTCGCCATGCTGCTGACCGGCACCGTGGTCATCGTCGGCGCGCTGATCTTCTTCCCGGCACTGGCGCTCGGCCCGTTCGCCGAGCAGTTCGCCGCGCACGCCGGGCACCTGTTCGGATGAGGCCGCGGAAAATCCGGATGAGGCGGCGGAAAACCGCACGCCGGCTGACGAGGCAGGACACGCCTCGACGGCCGGCAAGGCGAAGCACGCGGGCGACGCGGAAAGAGACGAAGGAGAGTTCGATCCCATGACGAGCAACGGCTCACGGGGACGCCAGGCGGAGGCCGCCCGGCCCGCCCAGCCCGCCGGGATGGGCGTCCGGGCAACCGAGCCGGCGCCCAGCCCCGGCCCGCCCGGCCGCCGGCGGCGCAAGATGAGCATGTGGGACCGGGACCTGGTCCGCCGGGCGCTGCGCGAGTCGGTCCGCAAGCTGGACCCGCGGGTGCTCGCCCACAACCCGGTGATGCTCGTGGTGGAGATCGGGTCGCTGTTCACCACCGCGGAGGCGCTCCGCTACCTGGCCGAGGGCAGGGGCGGCACGGCCTCGTTCACCGGGCAGATCTCGGCCTGGCTGTGGCTGACGGTGCTGTTCGCCAACTTCGCCGAGGCGATGGCGGAGGGGCGCGGCCAGGCCCAGGCCGACGAACTGCGCCGCACCCGGACCGAGACCGAGGCGCAGAAGGAAACCCCGGGCGGGATCGAGGTCGTCCCCGCCACCTCGCTGGCCAGGGGCGACGTCGTCGTCGTCGAGGCAGGCCAGCTCATCCCGGGCGACGGGGAGGTGATCGAGGGTATCGCCTCGGTGGACGAGTCCGCCATCACCGGCGAGTCCGCCCCGGTGATCCGGGAATCGGGCGGGGACCGCAGCGCGGTGACCGGCGGCACGAAAGTGCTGTCGGACCGCATCAGGGTCCGGATCACCGCCGGGCGCGGCGAGTCCTTCCTCGACCGGATGATCTCCCTCATCGAGGCAGGCGTGCGGCAGAAGACGCCCAACGAGATCGCCCTCTCGCTGCTGCTGTCCGGCCTGACCCTGGTCTTCCTCGTCGTCGTCATCGCGCTCGGCCCGATGGCCGCCTACTCCAAGGCGGTCATCTCGGTGGCGATTTTCATCGCCCTGCTCGTGGCCCTCATCCCCACCACGATCGGCGGGCTGCTGTCAGCCATCGGCATCTCCGGGATGAACCGCCTGCTGGAGCACAACGTGCTGGCCCTGTCCGGCCGGGCCGTCGAGGCCTCCGGGGACGTGAACGTCATCATGCTGGACAAGACCGGGACGCTGACGATGGGCAACCGGCAGGCCGCCGAGTTCATCCCCGCACCGGGGGTGGAGGAGCGGGAACTGGCCGAGGCCGCCCAGTTGTCGTCGCTGGCCGACGAGACCCCGGAGGGGCGCTCCATCGTGGTGCTGGCCAAGGAGCGGTTCGGCATCCGGGAGCGGTCGTTCGGGATGGGCGAGGCGGAGTTCGTCCCGTTCACCGCCCAGACCCGGATGAGCGGCGTCGACTTCGGCGGCCGGCAGATCCGCAAGGGCGCGGCCGACGCGGTGGCCCGGTGGACGGGCGCCGGCCCGGCCCCGGAGGTCGCGGCGGCGGTGGACCGGGTGTCCCGCTCCGGCGGCACGCCGCTGCTGGTCGCCGAGAACAACGGGAGCAAGCGGGTTCTCGGGGTCGTGCACCTGAAGGACGTGGTCAAGGAGGGGATCCAGGCCCGGCTCGCCGCGCTGCGGGCGGCCGGCATCAAGACCGTCATGATCACCGGCGACAACCCGGTGACAGCCGCCGCCATCGCCAAGGAGGTGGGCGTGGACGACTTCCTGGCCGAGGCCACCCCGGAGCGGAAGATGGAGTACGTCAAGCAGATCCGTTCCGAGGGCTACATGGTCGGCATGGTCGGGGACGGCACCAACGACGCCCCGGCCCTGGCCAACGCCGACGTGGCGGTGGCGATGAACACCGGCACGATGGCCGCCCGTGAGGCCGGCAACATGATCGACCTCGACTCCAACCCCACCAAGCTCATCGAGATCGTCGAGGTGGGCAAGCAGATCCTCATCACCCGGGGCGCACTGACCACGTTCTCGGTCGCGAACGACGTGGCCAAGTACTTCGCGATCATCCCGGCCATGTTCGTGGTGGCCTACCCGGGCCTGGAGGCGCTCAACATCATGCGGCTGACCTCGCCGGAGACCGCGATCCTGTCGGCCATCATCTTCAACGCGCTGATCATCCCGGCGCTGATCCCGCTCGCCCTGCGCGGGGTGCGCTACAAGGTCACCAGCGCGATCGCGATCCTGCGCCGGAACCTGCTGATCTACGGCCTCGGCGGCCTGGCGGCCCCGTTCGCCGGCATCAAGATCATCGACCTGATCGTCACCGCGCTGCACCTGGTGTCGCTGAAACGATGACCGGGACGGGCATGACAGGGCAGATGACCCGGACAGGCCGCAGAGGCCAGAGGTAAGGAAAGCAATGCGTATCCGTGTCCTGTGGGCCGCGCTGAAGCTGGTCCTGATCTTCACGGCCGTGGTCGGCCTCGGCTACAACTTCGCCATGGTCGGCCTGGGCGAGGCCGCCTTCCACCACCAGGCGAACGGCAGCCTCGTCAAGGTAGACGGCCGCGTCGTCGGCTCGCGGCTGATCGGCCAGGACTTCACCGCGGCCCGCTTCTTCCACGGCAGGCCGAGCGCCACCTCGCCGAAGCCGTACAACGCGGCCTCGTCGGCGTCCAGCAACCTCGGCCCCACCAACCCCAAGCTGCTGGAGCACATCAAGAAGCGCATCGCCGCGATCGAGAAGGAGAACCCCGGGGTCAAGCCGAGCCAGATCCCGCCGGGCCTGGTGGAAAGCTCGGGAAGCGGGCTGGACCCGGACATCTCCCCGGCCGCGGCCTACCTTCAGGCGCCGCGGGTGGCCCGCGCCAACCACCTGCCGGTCACCAAGGTGCGGGCACTGATCCGCCAGCACACCTCCGGCCGGTTCGCCGGCATCTACGGCGCGCCGCACGTCAACGTCCTCGAGCTGAACATAGCGGTGCTCAAGGCGGCCGGGCGCTGACCGCGCTTTCGCTCCGCTGATCCACCGGAATGAAGGGAATCACCAGCGTGGCACTCAGGCAGGTTGCCGAGTACATCGGCGGCATCGGGATCGTGCTCCTGCTGTTCGTGGCGTTCGGGCTCTACGCCCGCGCCTGTGACCGGCTGTAGCCGCACCTCGCGAGAAACGGAGCCACTGAGTGAGCGGCATTGAACTAGCGGGCCTGATCGTCGGCCTCGGGCTGATCGTATTCCTCTTTTACGCACTGCTGTACCCGGAGAAACTCTGAGCACATGCGCGCGCATGGGCCGGGTACGCCTGCGAAACCGGCGGTGGCGGCACCGCCCGGGATGCCATCCGCTGACCGCAGATGTTTGCGCATTGTTTGTATCCTGCCGCGGGGCGCATGGATCTCGTCAGCGAACGCTTCCCGGCGCCGCCCGCCGGGTGAACTGTCCGATGTGGGTGCCACGCCAGGAAGGTGGCCGCGTCGTGCGGCCGCCGCGTGCCGGCCCGCGCCGGGCTGGTGGCCTCCCTCCACTGCCCTGTTCGCCGCGTTCTGCAGCGCGGCTGCCACGACCATGGTCGCCGTGGCGCTCGGCGGCACGCGTCAGCAGGACGGTTCTCTCGCCGCGTTCGCCGCGGTCACTGCCGTGATCGCCGTGCGCAGCGTGCCGGTCACCGCACCGGGGATCGCGGTTATAGCATGGATGTTCGACAACGGCTTCATCGTCAGCCGGCATGCGCGTCTCGCCTGGCACGGGACGGCCGACGCGATCCGCCTCGGCGTGCTGTCCGGCGCGGCCATCATCGGTGTCCTGGCTGGCTGGTATATCCGGGCGCACGATACCCGTCCCGCGGCGCCGCCATCCCCGGATGACCGGGACGGCCAGCCCGTCCCCGGGCAGCGGCAGGGCACCGTGGTGAACCTCGCGGAGGTCCGGGATCTTTGTGACCGGCGCGACACCGCGCAGGATCGTGACGAGGCGCCGCCTGCCGCCGGGTACCACGATGACTGACAAGGACCACGAACCCGACAGGGCCATGAACGGCACGCAGCGGGGCCAGCTCCGCATCTACCTGGGCGCCGCGGCGGGGGTCGGCAAGACGTACGCCATGCTCAGCGAGGGGCACCGGCGTGCCGAACGCGGCACGGACGTGGTGGTGGCGTTCGCCGAAACCCACGGCCGCGAGCTCACCGCCCGCCTGCTGGAGGGCCTGGAGGTCGTCCCCCGCGCGAGAATCGCCTACCGCGGGTCCGTCTTCGAGGAGATGGACCTGGACGCGGTGCTCGCCCGCCGGCCGGCGGTGGCGCTGGTCGACGAGTTCGCCCACACCAACGTGCCCGGCTCGCGGAACGCCAAGCGGTGGCAGGACGTCGGGGACCTGCTCGACGCCGGGATCACCGTGATCTCCACGCTCAACGTCCAGCACCTGGAATCCCTCAACGACGTCGTCGAGAAGATCACCGGCGTGCCGCAGCGGGAAACCGTCCCGGATGCCGTGGCGCGGGCCGCCGACCAGATCGAGCTCGTCGACATGACCGCGGAGGCGCTGCGGCGGAGGATGGCGCACGGCCACATCTACCCGCCGGAGAAGATCGACGCCGCGCTGAACAACTACTTCCGCCCCGGCAACCTGGAGGCCCTGCGCGAGCTGGCCCTGCTCTGGGTCGCCGACAAGGTGGACGAGGGGCTGCAGCGCTACCGGGCAGAACACGGCATCCAGGCCACGTGGGAGGCCAGGGAGCGGGTCGTGGTCGCCCTCACCGGCGGCCCGGAAGGCGAGACGCTCATCAGGCGGGCCGCGCGGATCGCCGCCCGCTCCTCAGGGGGTGACCTGCTCGCGGTGCACGTCACCCGGGCCGACGGGCTGACAGGCGCCAGCCCGGCGGCGCTGGCCAGGCAGCGGCAGCTCGTCGAGTCCCTCGGCGGCACCTACCACCAGGTCGTCGGCGAGGACACCCCCGGGGCGCTGCTGGCTTTCGCCCGCGCGGAGAACGCCACCCAGCTCGTGCTCGGCGCGAGCCGCCGCTCCTGGCCGGCCACCCTGCTGACCGGGCCCGGCACCGGCTGGCGGACCATCCGCGACTCCGGCGACATCGACGTGCACCTCGTCACGCACTCCCACATGGGGCGGGGCCGGGGGCTGCCGCGCCGGGGCGGCGGCCTCACCCTGCGCCGCCAGCTCGCCGGCTACGCGCTCGCCGTGGCGCTCGCCCCGCTGATCACCCTGGCGCTCGCACACCTGCGCGGCGGCCTCAACCTCACCAGCGACGTGCTCATCTACCTCGTCGGCGTCATCGTCGTGGCGCTGGCCGGCGGGTTCGTGCCCGCCCTGCTCGGGGCGGTCGCCGGGTCGCTGCTGCTCAACTACTATTTCACGCCCCCGCTGTACAAGTTCACGATCGCACAGCCAAACAACGCGCTGGCCATCGGCGTCTTCGTCGGGGTGGCGCTGCTGGTCAGCTCGGTGGTGGACATGGCCGCCCGCCGGGCCAGGCAGGCGGCGCGGGCCAGCGCCGAATCGGAACTGCTCATCACCACGGCCGGCAGCGTGCTGCGCGGCCAGCGGACGGTCACCGCGGTGCTCGACCGGGTGCGGGAGGCGTTCGGCATGCGGTCTGTCGCGCTGCTGGAGCGGCCGTCCGGCGACAGCTCCGGGCACGGCCCGGCGGGCGGCTGGACGCTGATCGCGGGTTCCGGTGAGCCGCCCCTCGCCCGCCCGGAGGACGCCGACGTCGACGTGCCGGTGACCGGCACCCTGTCGCTGGCGCTGTACGGCAGGACGGTGTCCGCGGCGGACCGGCGGCTCCTGGGCGCGTTCGCCGCCTACGCCGCGACCGCGCTGGAGCAGCAACGGCTGGCGGCGGCGGCCGAGGCGGCCAGGCCCATCGCCGAGGCCGACCGGATGCGCACCGCCCTGCTGCGGGCGGTCAGCCACGACCTGCGCACGCCGCTGGCCGCGGCCATAGCGGCGGTCAGCAGCCTGCGGTCGACGGACGTGCGCTGGGCCGACGAGGACCGTGACGAGCTGCTCGCCACCGCCGGCGAGTCGCTGGAGAAGCTGGCGCGCCTCGTCGACAACCTGCTCGACATGAGCAGGCTCCAGGCCGGCGCCCTGTCGGTCTTCCCCCAGCCGTGCGGCATCCACGGGATCGTCGCCCGGTCGCTGGACGCGCTGGGCGCGGGCAGCGCCGCCGTCACCGTGGACATCCCGGATGCCATACCGGAGGTCCGCGCCGACCCGGGAATCACCGAACGCGTCATCGTCAACCTGACGGAGAACGCCCTGCGCTACTCCCCGCCGGGCAAGCCGCCGGCGCTGACCGCGAGCGCCCTCGGGGAGACGGTAGAGCTGCGCGTCATCGACCGCGGCCCCGGTATACCGGAGGCCGAACGGGACCGGATGTTCGCCCCGTTCCAGCGGCTCGGCGACCGGGACAACACCACGGGCACCGGCCTCGGTCTCGCGCTGTCCCGCGGGTTCGCGGAGGCGATGGGCGGCACGCTGGAGGCGGAGGAGACGCCGGGAGGCGGCCTCACGATGGTGCTGTCGCTGCCCGCGATACCGCGGGACGGCGGGGCGGGGGGCCGCACCCCGCGCCAGCCGGGCCACAGGGAGCGTGAAGCAAACGAACGCCCCGCCACAGCGCCGGGGGAGGACGCCGCAGGACCGGGCGTCCCGCCGTCCGGCTGGGAGGACACCGGCTGGCCGACGGCACCCTCCGCGCCCTCCGCCAGCCCGGAGGGGCGGCCACGATGACCCGCGTCCTCGTCGTCGACGACGAGCCGCAGATCCTCCGGGCGATGCGGATCAACCTGCGGGTGCGCCAGTACGAGGTGCACACGGCCGCCACCGGGAGCCAGGCGCTGGAGGTGGCCGGGCGGCACCCGCCCGACCTGGTCATCCTCGACCTGGGCCTGCCGGATCTGGATGGGGTCGAGGTGATCCACGGGCTCCGCGGCTGGACCGGGGCGCCGATCATCGTTTTGTCGGGGCGGGACGACAGCGCCGACAAGGTCGAGGCCCTCGACGCCGGCGCCGACGACTACGTCACCAAGCCGTTCGCCATGGACGAGCTGCTCGCCCGGATGCGCGCGGCCACCCGGCGGGCCGGTGCCGCGGACGAGCAGCCCGTTGTCCGCTTCGGCGGCCTGACGATCGACCTGGCCGCCAAGCGGGTCACCCGGCACGCCGGCCCGGCGCAGGCGGCGGCAGGCCAGGCCCCGCGGGAAGCGGCCGGCGGCGTGCCGCGGGGGACCGATGACGACATCCGGCTCACCCCGACCGAGTGGCACCTGCTGGAGGTGCTGCTGCGCCACCCCGGCAAGCTGCTCAGCCAGCAGCAGCTCCTCACCGAGGTCTGGGGGCCCGGCTACGCGAACGCCACGGGGAACCTCCGCCTGTACATGGCCCAGCTCCGCCGCAAGCTGGAACCCGACCCGTCACGTCCCCGCCGGCTGATCACCGAGCCGGGCATGGGCTACCGCTACCAGCCCGCCCCCGGCGACGACCAGCCGCCTGGATCGTAACCTTGCCACTACGGGAGCAGCGGGGAAACCGGGTCCCTGGTGACGTTCCGGCATTCCCGGACGGCAGGCGCGAGGTCATTGATGTCATCTGGGTCGCCGGTGATGACAAGCGCGGCATCTGCTGCCGCGCAGACCGCCACGACATGCGCGTCCGCGATCTTTTCACTGCCGTTCGGGCAGGGCAGCGCGGTGGGCGTCACCGGCGATCGCCTCACGCAACGCCTCGTTGGCCGCGGCTGACAGGCTGCGCTCGCCCCTGGCTTCGGGCGCCTCGACGATGTCCTCGTCCAGGCTCAACGTGATGCGTCTCTTCATATAAGCATCATGCCTTCCATAGGAAGCACTATGGCCACATTCGCATCAGGGCCCGGCTTGCAGCACACTGGAGGGGGAACCGGGGCCCGGGCATGCGCGTCGAAGGAGCGGGGACGCAGGTCGTGCATGACAGGGCCCCGTCAGGGCAGTAGCTGAGCGTTCCCGCGGCGAGAGGATACCGGGGAAGCAGCCAATGACGAGCGAGCTTGACAGCCGGCCGCGCGCTGGCGAACCCGGCGGGCGCGGAGGGCGGGGGCGGCCCGCCGTGAAGAACGGGCGCCCGACCATGAAGGACGTGGCCTTCCGCGCCGGCGTGGCGCTCAAGACCGTGTCACGGGTGGTCAACGAGGAACCAGGCGTGACCGCGGAGACGGCCGGGCGGGTGCGTGAGGCGATCGACGCGCTCGGCTTCCGGCGCAACGACAGCGCGCGGCTGCTGCGCAAGGGCCAGACCGCCTCGATCGGGCTGATCATGGAGGACATCGGCGACCCGTTCTACTCGGCGCTTTCCCGGGCGGTGGAGGACACGGCGCACTGGAACGGCTCGCTGCTCTTCACCGGCTCAAGCGACGAGGACCCCGAACGGGAGCGGGATCTTGTCCTGGCACTGTGCGCCCGCCGCGTGGATGGCCTGATCATCATCCCTGCCTCCGGCGACCACAGGTACCTGCTCCCGGAAATCGCGGCGGGTATCGCCTCGGTGTTCGTGGACCGGCCGGCCGGGCAGATCGAGGCGGATGCCGTGCTCGCCGACAATGTTGGTGGCGCGCGCACAGGTGTCGCGCACCTGATCGCCCACGGTCACCGCAGAATCGGCTTCCTCGGGGACGGCCCGCACATCTACACCGCGGCCCAGCGGCGCCAGGGGTACGCGGAGGCGATGGCAGACGCCGGCATCGAGATCAGCCCCGCATGGGTGTCCATGGCCTCGCCCGAGCCCGCCGGCATCAGGCTGGCCTTGGACCGGATGCTCGGCGGCCCGTCACCGGTCACGGCGCTGTTCTGCGGTAACAACCGGGTCACCGTGCTCGTGCTGCGGGAGATCGCCACGATGACCCGCCCGCTCGCGCTGGTCGGCTTCGACGATTTCGAGCTGGCGGACCTGCTGAAGCCGGGCGTCACCGTGGTCGCGCAGAACCCGGGAGAAATGGGCCGCAGGGCGGCGCAACTGCTCTTCCGGCGGCTTGCCGGGGAGCGCGGCCCGGCTCAGCGCATCGAACTGGCAACGACGCTGATCGTGCGGGGCTCCGGCGAGATCCCGCCCGCGTGACCGCGCCAGCCGCTAAAGCGATGCGGCGATGAAGCCGATCACGATGGCGGCGCACACCACCACGACCGCCAGGATGAGTACGCGGCCAGCCGGGGTGCCGCCGCGGCGCGGCGATGAAGCCTCGCTGTCCACTCGCTCGGCGAAGGCACGGAACCGGGCCGTGCTCGCACTCGGATCGTTGTCCATCTCGGGCATGCGCGTAACTTTATCGGGCCAGGTGCGCATCACGGCGCGAAACGGCTCGTCTGGCAGCGTGGGCCGTCACGAGGATGTGAAAACGCATGCATTTGATGACGGAAGCACATCTTCGCTCACATCGGCTCCAGTAAGGCCGATACACTTCCGGCCTGCGATCACGCGGCCTGCGATCACGCGGCAGCCGCCGCGCGATCGCATCTCGCCACCGGCGCAGCCTCCGGGGAAGCACACGGGTGCTGCATGATCACGAGGAGCCACCGTGGGCATGGCACCCCGGAGATACCACGCACGCATGCTCGCCATCAGCGTCATTGCCGCGCTCGGCGGTTCCGGCCTCGCGGCTGCGGATTCCGTGACTGGCCAGCACGCTGCACCGGCCGCGCACGCAGGGGCATACCGCCCGGCCGCTGACGTGCAGCGCACCACGGCATACTCGCACCGTCCCGCCGGGGGCGTGAGCCGCTACAACGTGGGTGCCCCGCACTCCCCGCAGGTGCTCCGCGCGCTGTCCGGCCCGCTGAGCGGCACCGGCCTGCGAAGCAAACCGGCGAGCGGGAGTGCCACCAGAAGCCGCACCAGCACGACAGGCCCGCAGATGGCGCCCGCCACGTCCAGCACGGCACCTGCGTGCGGCACGACACCCACGACGGTACAGGGCGTGGACGTCGCCTCCTTCCAGCACCCGACAACGTCGCAGTATCCGGACGGCACGCCCATCGACTGGACGCAGGTCGCCTCGGCCGGGTGCAAGTTCGCCTTTATCAAGGCCACCGAGGGGAACTACTACGTCAACCCGTACTACGCGCAGGATCTGGCGGATGCCAAGGCCGCGGGCCTGTACGCGACCGGCTACCACTTCGCCAACCCCGGCGCGGGCAACGGCACCGCCACCAGCCAGGCGGACTACGCCGTGAGCAACGGCGATTACACCAAGGACGGGCAGACGCTCCCGATGGTGCTCGACCTGGAGCCCGACCCCTATGCGAGCCAGGACAACACCACCGAGTGCTACGGGCTCAGCCCTTCCGCGATGGTCTCCTGGATCTCCGCGTTCATCAGTGAGGTGCAGAGCAAGATCAGCGAGACGCCGATCATCTACACCACCCAGCAATGGTGGAACGCCTGCACCAGCAGCAGCACCGCCTTCACCTCGGAGCCGCTGTGGGTGGCCGAGTATCAGATAAACAACCCCACGCTGCCCGCCGGATGGGCGAACTGGGCGTTCTGGCAGTACACGAGCAGCGGCACCGTGCCGGGCATCGCGACCTCAGGCGGTACCGACCTCAGCTACTTCCAGGGCGCTCCCGATCCCCAGCAGGACACCGTCGGCACCAGCATCTCGCCGCTGCAGATCGGCTCGCTCAACGCGCTGGCCGGGCAGACGGTGACCTACAACCCCACGAGCACCCTGCCGCCAGGCCTGTCCATGAACAGCAGCGGCCTGATCACCGGGACCGTGACGACGCCGGGCGAGTACGACGTGAGCGTCACGGCCACCAGCACCTCCGTCGTCCCCGCGTCGGTCTCGTTCACCTGGTACGTCCACGGCACGGTGACGGTCACCTCGCCGGGTGACCAGAGCACGGGCGTGGGCAGCCCGGCCGACGTGCAGGTCCAGGCGTCCGATTCCGTCTCGGGGCAGACGCTGACCTACAGCGCCACAGGCCTGCCGCCGGGGACATCGGTCAGCCCGGCCGGGCTGATCAGCGGCTGGCCCACCACGCCA
>Ga0209061_1003177_pt1 | contig 18415 bp, 19 predicted proteins | sample Coa_R1_10_FD_187157 | JGI IMG/M metagenome (GOLD analysis project Ga0209061, IMG submission 187157) | Surface soil microbial communities from Centralia Pennsylvania, which are recovering from an underground coalmine fire - Coalmine... | ecosystem: Environmental > Terrestrial > Soil >...
AGCAAGAGTATCGGGCGCAGGTTTACGAAGTCTTGCAAACGAGAAGCTTTTTTCGTCAGAATCTCTCTAACCAAGAAAATTTGTTCAGAGAGTGGGAAATGCTGAAACCGCCACCCCGCGTCGGACCCCTGGTCGGGCTGAAAGTTTTGGAGCTCGGCCACTATATTGCCGGCCCTTTTTGTACTCGGCTGCTTGCGGATCTCGGCGCGGAGGTCATCAAGGTGGAACCGCCGGGCGGGGATCCGATTCGTGGCTGGGGAGCCCACAAGCACGGGCATTCCGTCTGGTTCAGCCTGCACGGCCGCAACAAGCTTTCGGTGGAGCTTGATCTCAAACGCGAAACTGCCGTGGCTGAAAAGCTCGCCGCGCGCGCCGATGTTTTGGTTGAAAACTTCCGCCCCGGCCAGCTGGAAAAGCTTGGGCTTGGGCCGTCTCGGCTCCATGCGCTGAACCCGAGGCTCATCATTGCGCGCATCTCGGGTTACGGTCAGGACGGCCCGTACCGCGACAAACCCTCGTTCGGCGCGATCGGCGAGGCGATGGGCGGGTTACGGCATCTTACGGGTTATCCCGGACGCACAGACCTGCCGCCGCCCCGGTGCGGCATTTCCATCGCCGACGATCTTGCGGGCCTCTACGGAGCGCTGGGCGTGCTGGCCGCCGTCTATCAACGCGATCTGGCCGGCGGCGGGCGGGGGCGGGTAATCGACGTTAATCTCGTCGATTCCGTGTTCAGCCTGATGGAAGGTATGCTTGCCGAATATGCCCTCGACGGCCGCATTCGTCAGCCGACGGGTGCCGGAATCCCGACAGCTGCCCCCAGCAACACCTATTTGTGTGCCGACGGCAAATGGCTTTGCATTGCCGGCAATTCCGACCCGATCTTCCGCCGCTTGATGGCGGCGATCGGCAAGGCGGAGCTCGCCGAGGACCCGCGCTTTGCCACCAATGCCGGGCGTTGCGCGCATGTCGAGGAACTGGATCGGATCATCGGTGCCTGGTGCAGCGGGAAAACCGCAAAGGAAGCGGAAGAGATTTTGAGCTTAGCCGATGTGCCCGCTTCCCGGCTTTATGATATCGCCGATTGCGTGGCGGACCCGCATTTCCGCGCCCGTTACTCTGTGCTGGAGGTGGAAGATCCGCTGATCGGCCGCACGCTGCACCCCGGCCCGGCCATCCGATTCGACGGCGATCCGCCGGAAACGGTAATAAGCTGGCCCGGGCCGGCGGTTGGCGCCCACAATGAATATGTGCGCAAAGTTCTGCTTGGCGAAGGCTAGGCATGCGTTCGTGCATCCTGCTTGGCCTGTTGCTGCTCGCGGGATGTGCAAGCCGCCCGAGCCAGGGCCCGGCAGGAACAAGTTGGCATGCCGGACGAATTGATTGCGTGCCCTTCGCGCGACATCTCACCCATGTCACGCTCGCAGGGAACAGCGCGGAATGGTGGGAAGAGGCGGAAGGGCTCTATCGGCAAACCCATACGCCGGAAGTGGGCAGTATCTTAGTGTTCCGCCGTACGCGCCGCCTTCCGGAGGGGCATGTCTCGGTGGTCTCGGCGGTCTTGTCCTCCCGCGAGATCCTGGTCTCGCATGCCAACTGGGCGCCCGGCATGGTCAGCCTGGATCAGCCCGTTATCGACGTATCCCCGCGAAATGACTGGACCTTGGTGCGCGTGTGGTGGCCTCCGGTCGGTCAAATGGGGGTTACGAAGTATCCGACTTACGGCTTTATTGTTCCGCCCCGACCACCTTCACACCAAGCCATTCTTGCCGAGGCTCCTCGCGCCGCCGTCGAATAGGCGGAAACGGCTCAACGCAGGAACGGCTTGACTTCGGCGCCATTTGGCCCAGATTCGAGGCTACCCGGAAGGTCGCGGTTCCACTCCTTGGTCCGGTATCGTCCCGGGATCGGAGGGATTATGGGTAGTTTCAGCATTTGGCATTGGTTGGTTGTGCTCATGGTCGTCCTGCTGCTTTTCGGCAGCGGGAAGGTGAGCAGTCTGATGGGCGATTTTGCCAAGGGTATCAAAGCGTTTAAGAAGAATCTGGCGGAAGAGCCGGATGCTTCGATGCAAGCATCGGTAGAGCAGCCGGCGGGGCATATCAGCGCACCGACTGCGGCGGCAAGCGCCAACAAGGCAGGCCAGAGCACAACAGCCCAGTCCGGATGAAGGCTTCGGGCCCTAGAGGTCGGTTCGCCAGAAGCGAAAGAAACGCTTCTTGTCGAACTGTGGCGATAAAAACACGCTCGGGAAAGAGTTTTCCACAACTTTTCTGAGCCGGGTTGATTGAGTGGCAGGCTCAGATACTGTATTTTGTGGTCAAACCAGGCGGAGGACCACGATATGGGGTGGACCGAAGAAACAGTCGCGCAATTGCGCGTACTTTGGGAAGAGGGACTTTCGACCGCCGAAATCGGCCGGAGATTGGGAATCTCGAAAAACGCGGTCATCGGCAAGGCGCATCGGCTGCAATTGGCCGCGCGCCCTTCGCCGATCCGGCGTGAAACGCAAGGTGAAGCGGCAGCAACGGCTTCCGAGCCGCGTCCGCGCCGCCGCAGGCAAGCCAAACCGCAGCCTTCGGCGGCGGGCGCCGAAGTTCCCGCTCGGCATGCGGCTGCCGGCCAATGGGCGGAGGTTTCAGGGTCGGAGGAAACGCGCGCGCGGCGGCCCGCCTCATCCGTGCCGGTCAAACCCGCGCCGTCAACGCGGTTTTCTTATCAGAGCACGCGCTCGCACGTTTGCTGTTGGCCGATCGGGGACCCTGGTAAGCCTGGATTTCGGTTTTGCAACGCCGAGGTGCTGCCCGGTAAGCCGTACTGCGCCGAGCACGCCGGGCTCGCCTATGTCCGGATGCGCGACCGACGGGAAGAAGCGGCCTAGGAGAGCGTTTCGGCAAAGCGCGCTGCCTGCAAAAGATTTGATTCGCCGGCGTTGCGAAGCGGCTGAGGGGCGCGTATTCTACCTGCGGCAATGGCGAGAGGGGATGCCAAGAGCTTCTCGCCACTGTCAAAGGGAGGGGCGCGCCGACAAAGGAGGAGCGTGCCCAACGGCAAGGGCGCACGCGGTGTAGAACCGTTCCGCCCATAACAGAAAGGCAGCCAGGCGATGCCGCAGGGCACCGTAAAGTGGTTTAATCCGACCAAAGGTTACGGATTCATTGCGCCGGACAACGGCGGCAAGGATATCTTTGTTCATATCAGTGCTGTTCAGCGAGCCGGCCTTCGCACATTGACCGAAGGTCAGAAGGTGGGCTTTGAAATTGAACAGCAACAAAACGGCCGCATGGCAGCAGTTAACCTTTCCAAGCTTGACTGAATAGAGACCGAAAAGCTCTATTCTGCGAACCCTCCCGGCATGGGGACGCGCGAGGGAAACGCCGCTTTTGTCTCAATGTCAGCCAGGTTTCTTGCCGCGAGGGTAAGGTTTATACCGGTCCGGGGAATTGCGCGGGGGGTTTTGCTCTACCTGCTCGCGCTCGCGCTGTTTTCCAGCATGGATGCCACCACCAAACGCTTGGCTGCCGCTTTGCCCCTACTGGAGGTCATGTGGGCGCGATTTACGTTTCACTTGCTTTGGGTGGCGCTCCTGTTTTGGCTTTCCGGCCGCCGGCTTTTGCTTTGGCCGCGAGCGCCCGGGTTGCAGGCGATCCGGAGCCTTACCTTGGCAGGGTCGAACTTATTTTTTGTGGCGGCGCTGACCCATGCGGCTCTGGCGCAGGTCACCGCGATCAACTTCGTCGCTCCGCTCTTGACGGTGATTCTCGCCGCGCTATGGCTTAAAGAACGGGTGGGGTTGACGCGCTGGTTGGCGGTTGTCATGGGCTTGGCTGGCGTTGCGATCGTGTTGCATCCCAGACCGGACAATATCCATGCTTCGGCGTTCTGGGCGCTGGGCTCGGCGACGGTTTATGCTTTCTATCATGTGTTTACCCGTAAACTTGCCGGCGTGGACACGCCGCTGACGACCATTTTCCACACCGGCCTGTGGGCGGCCCTTTTGGGCTCGGCGCTGGTGCCGCTGGTGTGGGTGCCGCCGCCGTTGTGGGCCTGGGCGCTCATGCTTTTGGTGGGCGCTTTGGGAGCGTTGAGCCATTTTCTTCTTGTGCTGGCCTACGAATGGGCGCCGGCAAGCATTTTGGCGCCGATCAGTTATGCCCAGTTGATCTGGGCAAGCTTGTTTGGTCTGACCCTGTTTGGCGAGTGGCCGGATCGTTATACAAGCGTCGGTGCCGCGGTTATCGCCGCAGCGGGTGTTTTTGCCTTATCGGCTCGCACGGGAAACAAACCTTCGGAGGTAAAAGGATAGTTCGATGCGCGGTGTGCTCTCTTCGCGCCCTTCTTCGTCGTCCGCTTCGTCCGAACCGCGCTTCGCGCTCGATCGAGAAGCGGTGCGCGCGGCTTATCGGCGTTGGGCAAAAATTTACGATGCGTCTTTCGGTGCCGTCTCTTCCCGCGCGCGAGAGGCAACGGTTGCGGAAATCAATCACCTTCCCGGGCGAAAGGTCCTGGAGGTGGGCGTCGGCACCGGGCTCTCGCTGCCTCTCTATGGGCCGGAAAAGCAGGTTACCGGGATCGATCTTTCCGCCGAAATGCTGGTAAAGGCGCGCGAGAAGGTGGCCCGGCTCGGCCTTTCGCAGGTAGAGGCGCTGCTGGAATTGGATGCGGAAGCCACCGGCTTGCCCGATGCCTCTTTCGATATCGCTGTGGCCATGTTTGTGGCCTCCGTGGTGCCGCATCCGCGCCGGTTGCTGATGGAGATGCGGCGCCTCACGAAGCCCGGCGGCTGGATTCTTTTTGTCAACCACTTCGCGGCCACGCGCGGGCCGCGTTGGTGGGTCGAGCGGGCTCTCGCTCCAGCTTCGCGTGCACTCGGCTGGCATCCAGATTTCGCGTTCACGGCCCTGTTGGATGAGAGTGCACTGGCGCGCGCGGAAATGCGGCCCTTACCGCCTTTTGGGTTGTTCACCCTGGTTCGGCTTCAAAACGCGACGGAAGCTACGCGAGGAGAAAAATTTTAAACCCCTTGATCAAGGGCCATATCTCGGCTAGTCCCAACCCGCCGATAGCCGGACGTGTCGAGTTCCAGCGAAAGCGTGTAGCTGTGATGGAGCGCGCTCGCCCGGTGCCACTATCCCGGGACCTTTGGCCGATGCACGTTCTTCTGCAGCGTATTGCAGCTTTGCCTGCTTTGTTCCTTTTTTGCGCGAGCTTCTTTCATCGCGCGCTGGCGCAAGCCCCCACCCCTTGGGAGGTGGGCATGCAACCAGGCTTCAGCCCGGTCAAGCGGGAGATCATCGCGCTTCACGACTTCGTGCTGGTGATTATCACCCTGATCTGCCTGCTCGTTGCCGGCCTCCTGATCTGGGTGCTGTATCGCTACAGTGCCAAGCGCAATCCGAACCCGACCCGCACAGCCCACAACACCGTTTTGGAAATCACCTGGACGGTTGTGCCGGTGTTGATCCTGGTGATCATCGCGATCCCGTCCTTTCGCTTGGTCTATTATGAGGATCGCACCCATGATCCGGATCTGACGCTGAAAGTCACCGCTCATCAATGGTACTGGGAATACGCTTATCCCGACCAAGGCGGACTGAATGTGGAAAGTCACCTCGTGCCCGATGATGCATTGAAGCCCGGTCAACCGCGCTTGCTCACCGTGGATCAGCCGATCGAATTGCCGGTGGGCAAAAACGTACGCATTCTGATCACCAGCTCCGACGTGATCCACAGCTTTTTGATCCCGAGTCTCGGCGTGCAGCGCTACGCCATTCCCGGCCGAGAGATTGAAACCTGGGTGCGCATTGATAAACCCGGAACCTATTACGGCGAATGCAACCAAATCTGCGGCATCGGTCACAGCCAGATGCCGATTGAGGTGAAGGGTGTTTCCACGCAAGAATTCGCGGGCTGGGTCAAGCAGATGAAAGCCCAGCAAAGCTCGCAAAACCGCGTTCCTGCCGAACCGGCCTCTGCGGCGCTTCCGCCCGCCATGAAGGTGACGGAGAACTGACGGAGAATTGGGTTGTTTCGTCTGCTAGAGGGGTATATGATTAATTGCTCACATAATGAGGGCGAGGGCTAAAGGAGAAGCGACGATGGCGGGTGCTTCACACGAACACGCGGTTGGTAGCCAAGGGTATGGTCATGAAAGTCATGCCCACGCAGAGCATGACCATACCCCGAGTTTCCTGGTGCGCTGGCTGTTCAGCACCAACCACAAGGATATCGGTACGCTCTACCTGTGTTTTGCCGCGGTAGGGGGTATCGTCGGGGCAGCGCTTTCGATGATTATGCGGGCGCAGCTGATGTTTCCCGGCCAGCATATCGTTTCCGACGGCCAGCACTGGAATGTGATCATCACCGCGCACGGCTTGTTGATGATCTTTTTCATGGTCATGCCGGCGTTGATCGGCGGCTTCGGGAACTGGTTCGTGCCGTTGATGATCGGTGCGCCGGATATGGCCTTCCCCCGACTGAACAATATTAGTTTCTGGCTTCTCGTTCCAGCCTTCGGGCTGATCATGGCCGGTCTCTTTCTTGGTGAGTCCGGCGTCGGGTGGACGCTTTATCCGCCGCTGTCCAATGCCACTTACGAACCCGGTATTGGGATGGATTTTACGCTCTTTGCGCTCCATCTGGCCGGCATTTCCTCGTTGCTCGGGGCCATCAATTTCATCACCACCATTTTCAATATGCGCGCTCCGGGCATGACGCTGCACAAAATGCCGCTGTTCGTCTGGTCTATGTTAGTGACGGCATTTTTGCTGCTGCTCAGCATTCCGGTGCTGGCGGGCGCGATCACCATGTTGATTACGGATAGGGATTTCGGCACCGCCTTTTTCCGGCCCGAGGGCGGCGGGGATCCGGTGCTTTTCCAACACCTCTTCTGGTTCTTCGGCCATCCCGAAGTTTATATTATGATTCTGCCGGCGTTCGGCATTATCAGTCACATCGTTTCCACTTTCAGCCGTAAGCCGGTGTTTGGCTATCTCGGCATGGCCTACGCCATGGTGGCCATTGGAACGGTGGGCTTCATTGTCTGGGCGCACCACATGTTTGTCTCCGGGATGAGCGTTGATACCCGCGCCTATTTCATGGCGGCAACGATGGTGATCGCGGTGCCCACGGGTATCAAAGTGTTTTCTTGGATCGCCACGATGTGGGGCGGGTCTATCGAGCTTAAGACTCCGATGCTCTGGGCCGTCGGTTTCATCGCGCTCTTTACCATCGGTGGTGTGACCGGCGTTGTGCTTTCCAATGCCAGTCTCGATCAGATTCTCCACAACACTTACTACGTGATTGCACACTTCCACTACGTGCTTTCACTTGGCGCTGTGTTCGGAATCTTTGCGGGGTTCTATTACTGGATCGGTAAAATGACGGGCCGGCCGTATCCGGAATTCTGGGGCAAGGTCCATTTCTGGGTCTCGTTCATCGGCGTGAATTTGACATTCTTCCCGATGCACTTCCTCGGGCTCGCCGGTATGCCCCGCCGCTATCCGGACTACCCCGATGCGTTCGCAGGCTGGAACTTCGTCTCCTCCATCGGGGCGTATATTTCCGGCTTTTCCGTGCTGATCTTTCTCTATGTCGTCTATCGCACGTTCACGGCGAAGGAGCGGGTGCCGGCGAATTACTGGGGCGAAGGTGCCACCACGTTGGAGTGGACCGTGAGCTCGCCGCCGCCGTTCCATGGCTTTGCCGAACTGCCGGTGGTTCGCTAACGGGGCATGAGCGAAGGAGCCCATCCGGTTGCCGAGAGGGGGGAAATTCCCCCTCTCGCTTTGGAAGCACCGGCGTTTTTTGATTCCTCCGCCGGCGACTGGATTACCCTGCTTAAGCCAAGGGTCATGTCGCTTGTGGTCTTCACGGGGCTTGTGGGGCTTCTGATTGCACCGGGGCGGGTGCATCCCGTCATCGCTTTCGCCGGTGTGCTAGCAATCGCAGTCGGCGCCGGGGCGGCCGGAGCCATCAATATGTGGTACGATCGCGATATCGATGCGCTGATGCGGCGGACGGCATCGCGACCTATCCCGGCCGGAAGGATCGCGCCCCAAGCGGCGCTCGGCTACGGCATCACGCTGGCGGCGGCTTCGGTGGTGCTGATGGGGCTTGCGACCAATGCGCTTGCGGCAGGTTTGCTTGCGGCTTCGATCGGGTTCTACGTCTTCATATATACGATGTGGCTCAAGCGGCGGACGCCGCAAAACATCGTGATCGGCGGAGCCGCCGGGGCGTTTCCGCCGCTGATCGGGTGGGCGGCTGCCAGCGGTTCGGTGGACATCATGCCGCTTTTGCTTTTCGCCGTCGTGTTTTTCTGGACTCCGCCGCATTTCTGGTCGCTTGCCCTGTTCGCTCACGGTGATTACGCCCGAGCGGGAGTGCCCATGCTGCCGGTGACGCACGGGGCACGGGAAACGCGCCGACAGATATTTGTTTATACGATCATTTTGGTGCCGCTGACGCTGTTGCCATGGCTGCTCGGCCTTGCCGGCAGCTTCTACGGCATTTCGGCCGCTATACTGGGGATGGGTTATCTTCTTGCCTCTTGGCGGGTTCTCTGGGATGTGCAAGACGAAAACGGCGTCAGCCAAACCAAGGACAAACCCGCAAAAATGGCCTTTCGTTTTTCCATTCTCTATCTGTTTTGTCTGTTCGGGGCTTTGTTGGTCGACCGTTTGGGGGCATCGTTTTGATGGAAAAGGAAGAGCGATGGCCGCGCCCGGCAAAGCTCGATCCCGCAGCAGAGCGGCGCAGGCGTGGGCGGAACATCGCCATGTTGATCGTGCTTCTTGGGTTGTCCGCGCTTTTCTATGCGATGGCGATGGTGAAGATGCACCAACATCTTTGAAAAGGAACGGAATATTTTGCCCTCTTGCATAGGGCGCGGTTTTAAGGATGATGCAGCGGAATTCGCTTCGGGCGATCTGATCGGAAACGGAACGGATACAGCATGAGCAGCACAACGGAAACGCACGAAATAACCTATGCCCCTTCCGGCTTGAAGCAACCTTATCATTTGGTTGAGCCAAGCCCTTGGCCAATCGTCGGTGCTATCGGCGGGCTCCTTGTTGTGCTCGGCATTATCTTTGTCGCGCATTACAACAACTATATCACGTTGGTGATCGGCCTGCTTTGGGTCTTGGGGACCATGTTCGGCTGGTGGCGCGACGTGTTGCGGGAATCCCGCACCCCGGGTCTCCATACGCCTATCGTGCGGCTGGGAATGCGCTACGGCATGTTGCTGTTTATTTCCAGCGAGGTGATGTTTTTCGTCGCCTTTTTCTGGGCTTATTTCAATTTCGCGTTGTTTCCGGAAAACGTTGCAGGGGCAAAGGTGGCGGTTTGGCCGCCGCAAGGGATCATCACCGTTGATCCGTTCGGCGTGCCGTTCCTCAATACCATGATTTTGCTGCTCTCCGGCACCACCGTCACCTGGGCGCACCATAGCCTGTTGCAGAACGACAGAAAGGGCCTGTTGCAGGGCTTGGCACTGACCATTCTTCTCGGCCTTTGTTTCACGGCTTTGCAGGCCAATGAGTACGCCCATTCGCCGTTTCCGTTCCGGGGCGGGGTTTATCCTTCGGTGTTTTTCCTGGCCACCGGGTTTCACGGCTTTCACGTGATCGTGGGCGCGCTGTTTTTAACGGTGTGTTTCTTCCGCGCCCTTGCCGGTCACTTCACGCCTGAACGGCACTTCGGTCTCGAGGCCGCCGCTTGGTATTGGCACTTCGTGGACGTGGTGTGGCTGTTCCTGTTCAGCTGCATCTACTGGTGGGGCCAAGCGCCGGTCACGGCAGGCTAGGCCGTCGGCCATCAGGGGATGGTAGAAGCCAACATTTCCGTCTTCGAAGCAGCACTGCGTGGCCGTTGCCCGCGTTGCGGTAAGGGTCCGGTTTTTGACGGATTGCTGACGGTTCGCCCGCGTTGCCCCGTCTGCGGTTTGGACCTTTCCGCGCATGACGCCGGTGACGGGCCGGCCGTCTTTGTCATTTTCATTCTCGGAGCAGTGATCGTCGGCTTGGCGTTTTGGGTGGAGTTCACCTTTTCCCCGCCGCTTTGGGTGCATGCCATCCTGTGGCCTATCGTCACCATCCCCGCGGCAATTGCGCTGATGCGCCCGATCAAAGCCGCGCTCATTGCATTGCAATACCGGCATCGCGCAAGCGAGATGGGGTTGTGACGTCCCGCACAACGTTGCGCCGTCTCATTCTCCCGGCCGTTATGACGCTTGCGATGCTGGGCGTGCTTGTCTCGCTTGGGAATTGGCAGCTCCGGCGGCTGGCCTGGAAGCAGGAATTGCTTGCGCAAATCGCACAAGCGGAAGCCTCCCCCGCGGTTCCGCTCCCTGCGAATCCGGAGCCCTACCAAAAGGTGCGCGCGGAAGGAACGATCCGCGCTGATCGCACGGCGCTTTACGGAGCTTTTGTGCGGGAATCGCCGCAAGGCCCGCGCATGGGGGCGGAATTGCTGGCGGTGATGGAGCGGAAGGATGGGCCGCCCCTGCTCGTCGATCTCGGCTGGGTTCCGCAAGGCGCACTGCCTTCCGCCGAGATTTGGGCCGGGAAGCGGTCCGTGGAGGGCTTTATTCGTGCGGCGGAGCGTCCGGGCTGGTTTAGCGCGAAAGATAACCCGGCAGATCGCCATTTCTATACATTGGATCCCGCCGCGATCGGCGCGGCTCTTGGCGAACGGCTTGCACCTTTTACGCTGATCGCCTTGGGCCCGACGCCGCCCGGTGGCGCGCCGGATCCCGCTCATGCGCTTCCCAGGCCGCGAAATGCGCATCTCTCTTATGCGATCACGTGGTATGGCCTTGCAGCGGCGCTGATTGTGATTTTCGCCCTTTGGGCCCAACGGACATTACGAGAATGACCTCTCCCGCTTATGAATACCTTTGCACGCAATTTCGACGCGTAGCGCTTTTGGCCGAAACCTCGGCCATGCTCACCTGGGATGCCGCGACGATGATGCCTCCCGGTGGGGCGGCAGCGCGCGGGGAACAGCTCGCCGAGCTTGCGGGCCTCTCGCACGAGATTCTGACGGCGCCGAGAGTTGCGGAAAGCCTTGCCGCGGCAGAGGCAATGCCGCCGGAAAACCCTTGGCATGCTGCCAATCTCAAGCTGATGCGGCATGCCTACAGCCGCGCCGCGGCCTTGCCGCGGGATCTCGTTGAGGCGCAAGCGCGCGCCAATTCGGCCTGCGAGAAAGTCTGGCGCACTGCCAGGAAAGAAGCCGATTTCGCTTTGGTACGGCCGCATTTTGAGGAAGTGCTGCGTCTCACGCGCGAGGCTGCCGCTGCCCTTTCCGCGTCCCTCGGGCTTTCCCCTTACGATGCGCTGATGGATGGGCACCAACGCGGCATCGGTGCGGCCGAGGTTCGGCCGCTTTTCGCGCAATTGGAAGCCTTCCTTCGCGATGCCATTCGCGAAGCAGAGGCACGCCAGGCGCAAACCGCGCCCCCGCTTTCGCCCGCGGGCCCGTTCCCCATCCCCGTTCAAGAGGCGCTCTGTCGGGAATTGGCCGAACAGCTCGGGCTTGATTTCACCCATGCGCGGTTTGACCGATCCCTCCACCCGTTTTGCGGGGGCATCCCAAGCGATGTTCGCATCACCACCCGCTATGAGGAAGCAGATTTCTCCCAAGCCCTGCAAGCCGTGCTGCACGAGGTTGGGCACGCCCTCTATGAACAAAACCTGCCGCGGGATTTTGCGCGGCTACCGGTGGGCGAGGCGGCCGGCATGGCGGTGCATGAAAGCCAGTCCCTCATAATCGAGATGCAGGCCGGGCGTTCAGATGCGTTTCTGGGCTGGCTCGGCCCCCGGCTCCATGCCGCCTTTGGCGGGGATGCGGCGGTCTACGCGGCAGAGAATCTGGCGCGGCTCTGGCGGCGTGTCTCGCGCGGTTTCATTCGGGTTGACGCGGATGAACTCACCTACCCGCTGCACGTTATTCTTCGCTTCCGCTTAGAGGAGGCTCTCATTGCCGGGCAGCTTGCCGTGGCGGATTTGCCCGCGGCCTGGAACGAGGGAATGCATTCCCTGCTCGGCATCACGCCGCCGAATGACGCCCTTGGCTGCCTTCAGGATATTCACTGGTACGACGGAAGTTTCGGCTATTTTCCAAGCTATACCCTAGGTGCCATGGCCGCGGCTCAGTTGATGGCGGCCGTGCGTGCGGCCGTGCCCGAGCTTGATGTGGCGTTGGCCGAAGGGGATTTTTCGCCGCTGCTTCACTGGCTTCGCGAGCATGTGCACAGCAAGGGCAGCCTTTACAGCGTCCATGAGCTTTTGCGGCAAGCAACCGGGCGCCCGCTGGAAACCGCCGCCTTCGAGCAGCATCTCAAGGCGCGCTATCTCGGGGATAGGTAACGGAGCGCGGACTGCGGCAGTTGCGTGCTTCATAATCCCCTTTCGAGCAGGGGGGGAATTTCGCGCGTAAGATTCGCGATGAAAAGATCCAAGTGTGCTTTGAGCTCCTCAAAGCTTGGAAGTTTTTCTATCGTTATTTCATTCATGTAGAGCGCGCGCGCGATTTCGATTTGGATCGCATGCACATCTGTCTCCGGTCTCCCGTAATGGCGGGTGATGTATCCGCCCGCGTAGGGGTTATTACGGCGAACGGTATAACCCAGTGCGGCAAGCTTGCTTTCCAAGAGGTGCGCAATTCCGCTCGCGCAGCTGGTTCCGTGCGCATCGCCGAGCACGAATTCCACCCGATGGCGCGCCGTTTCCCCGATTGTCGGCATGGAATGGCAGTCAACCACCAGGCACGCGCCAAAAATTGCCGTCGTTTCTTGGATGAGCTCGGCAAGGCTTGCATGAAACGGCTGCCAAAACTCGCGGATGCGAAAGAGAGCTTCGTCAAAGCGGAGTTTGCGCGCATAAATCGGCTCGCCGGAGGCTACGATGCGGGGGATAACGCCAAGCCCCGCGAGAACCCTTGCGCTTGCAGCGTTCACAAACGGTGGCAGCGCATCTTCAAACATGGCGGGATCAAGTTCCCAGGCTTCGCGATTGACGTCGCAAAAAGCGCGCGGAAAGTTTGCTAACAAAAGCGGCGCTCCAAAGCGCGGCGCGCTGGCGAAAAGCTCATCGACAAAGCTGTCTTCGCTACGGCGCAAACTTAAAAGATCAAGCCGGCTTTCGGCAAGAAAATCCGGCAAATAATTCCTACCGGAATGCGCGGAAACAAAAATAAGCGGCACCGTTTGCTGCTTCGGGCGAAGAAGCGTCAACGGCTCCGAGGAGAGGGGTTGATGGAATGCGACCGAAATATCCATCTGCTTTTCAGATCCTGCCAGTAAAAAGATTTTGTTATATTCGAGCTTACCCAATCTTTTCTTCTCGCTGCAATTTATACGGCATGGCGCAGCAATCTGCCGTGACGTTGCACATGTTCATCCCCCGGCCGCCATGCAAGCGCGCCGTTGACGACGACGCAGAGTATTCCTTCGCTGATCTCGCGTGGAGATTCGAACGTTGCGCAATCGCGCACCGAAAGCGGGTCGAAGAGCACGAGATCTGCCGCATAGCCTTCACGGAGATAACCCCGCTCAGAAAGGCCGAAACGTTCGGCGGGGAGCCCGGTCATTTTACGCACTGCTTCTTCAAGAGGAAAAAGGCCTTCCTCGCGGCAATAATAGCCTAACACGCGCGTGAACGTGCCCCAAAGCCGCGGGTGCGGATGGCGATCGTGCGGCAGCCCGTCGGAGCCGATCATGGTAAGCGGAAACGCCAGAATGCGGCGGACATCTGCTTCATCCATTTGAAAATAGATTGCTCCTGCAGGCTGTAGCCGCTCGGCCGCTTCCTTTGCCGTGCACCCCCAATCGCGCGCGATTTCGGAAAGCTCTCGTCCCGCTGCTTCGGGAACGGCATCGGACCAGGAAACCATAATACGGATATCGTCACGAACATATTTCGGATTAAGAACGGTAGACGAGGCCGCATACGGGTAGGCATCCAAACCCAGCGGCTGAGTTTTTGCAGCGGCAGCGATCTTCGCCAGGGTTTCCACGCTACGCCCCCAATTTTCCGGCCCCGCGCATTTGTGGTGCGAGATCACGGCGGCGGTGTTGGCCCGCTTCGCCGTTAAAATGGTTTCTTCGATCGAATCCATAACACCGCGGCCTTCGTCGCGCATATGCGTCGCATAAATGCCGTTGAAATCGGCAAGCAGCTCGGCAAGCGCAACAACTTCATCCGCGTCGGCGGCTTCATTGATGGGGTAGAACAGCCCGGTGGAAAAGCCGATCGCCCCTTCGGCGAGGCTTTGCCGAAGCAGGCGACGCATCTTGTCGATCTCGGTAGGGGTTGCGGGGCGAGTTATGTCATCCATTGTCCGAACCCGAAGCGTCCCGTGGCCGATAAGCGCCGCCACGTTCACCGCCGGTTGCGTGTGCGCGATCGCCTCCGCGTAGTCTGCAAAAGACTCGAAGACAAAGCTCGTTTGATCGCCCAACAAGTTCAGCGGCGCCGGCGGCGGCTTGGAAAGCGTTAAGGGGGCAAGGCTGATACCGCAATTGCCGGTAACCACGGTGGTGACGCCCTGGCTGATCTTCGCCATCATCTCGGCGTCGATCAAAACCGCGCGATCATCATGCGTGTGGGTATCGATAAAGCCGGGGGCAAGCACCGCGCCTTGCCCGTCGATCACGTGCCGTGCATCCCCCGTCGGAATGAGGCCGGGCGCATCGATCCGTGCAATCCGATCCCCCTCCACCGCAAGATCCGCAGCGCGCGCGGGCTTGCCGGAGCCGTCAACCAACCGGACGTCTTTGAAAACGATATCGTAGCCCATTCTGCCTCCTGCTCTCCGAAATCCTCTTAAGATTGCATTCCTGGCGAAAGTACGCCACACCCTGGTCGGTTTCGCGCTGGCGGATCACCATGAAACGCATTGACCGGAAGAGACGACAAGGGGAATGAGGCATGAGCGGTCGCATTGAAGCCAAGCTCAAAGAATTGGGGATCACGCTGCCCAGCGTGCCGACGCTGGTTGCGAATTACGTGCCGTTTGTACGCTCCGGCTCGCTCGTGTTTCTCTCCGGCCAAGGGCCACGCCAACCGGAGGGCGGTTTCTTCTCCGGCAAAGTGGGAAGCACGGTCAGCATTGAGCAGGGCTACCAACATGCGCGGCTGGCCGGCCTCCAGCTGATCGCGGTGCTGCGCGTTGCCGCGGGTGGCGAGCTTGACCGAGTAAGGCGCATCGTCAAGGTCTTGGGTATGGTTAATGCTGACCCCGAATTCGGCGAGCACCCGCGCGTGATCAACGGCTGTTCCGACTTGTTTGTGGAGGTCTTCGGCGAAAAAGGGCGGCACGCCCGCTCGGCCATTGGTGTGGGAAGCCTGCCACATCAAATGACGGTTGAAATCGAGGCTATTGCCGAACTTGACTGATGCTTTGACTGATGCGCCGCATTCCGCTCGCACGATGCACGCAAGTTGTGCGAGACGGCATAGGGGCAACCGAGATCGTAAGGTGCATGGATGACTGCTACCAAAACGCCGCGCCCGGTAATGCTGGTTGTGCTTGATGGCTGGGGCTGGCGGGAAGAGACCGCCGACAACGCCGTGCGCCTCGCGCGAACCCCGAATTTTAGCCGGCTTTGGGAGACCTGCCCCCACACATTGCTGCGCGCTTCCGGAACCGACGTCGGGTTGCCGAAGGGGCAAATGGGAAATTCCGAGGTCGGTCACCTCAATCTCGGGGCCGGGCGGATCGTGCTCCAGGATCTCCCGCGGATCGATGCGGCAATCGCCGACGGCTCGCTTGCGCGCAACCCCGTTCTTCTGGCTTTGATCGAAGCGCTGCGCCGTTCGGGCGGTGCGTGTCATTTGCTTGGCTTGCTCTCGCCCGGCGGGGTCCATTCCCATCAGGATCACGCGCTTGCTTTGGCGCGGCTTTTGGCGCAGGCCGGCGTCCCGGTGCGGATCCATGCCTTCACCGATGGTCGCGATACCCCCCCGCGCGCCGGCTTGGACTATATGCGGGCGTTTTTAGAGGCGTTGCCCTCGGGTGTGGAAGTCGCCACGGTTTCCGGGCGCTACTACGCCATGGATCGCGATCGGCGCTGGGACCGTGTCAAGCGCGCCTACGCCGCGGTTGCCGAGGCCGATGCGCCGCAATTTCCAACTCCGCTCGCTGTGATCGAAGCGGCTTATGCCGAAAATCTCGGGGATGAATTCATCCCTCCCGGAGTGGTGGGCCCCTATCGCGGCATGCAGAACGGAGACGGGTTGCTCTGCTTCAATTTCCGCGCCGATCGGGTGCGAGAATTGCTCGGCGCTTTGCTGGATCCGGCGTTCAATGGATTTTCCCGTGCGCGCAATCTTCAATTCGCCGCCGCGGCGGGCATGACGTTCTACAGCGATGAACTTGCCCCCTATCTTGGGGTGCTGTTTCCTCAGCAGAGTATGGCGCATATTTTGGGAGAAGAGGTTTCCGCCGCCGGCAAACGCCAGTTACGGATCGCGGAAACCGAGAAATACGCGCACGTGACATATTTTTTCAACGGCGGGCAAGAAACGCCCTTCCCCGGCGAGGACCGTATCCTCGTCCCTTCTCCAAAAGTGGCCACCTACGATTTGCAGCCCGAGATGTCGGCCCCCGAGGTCACCCGCCGGGTGGTGGCGGCAATTGCCGCGGACACTTACGATTTTATCGTCTTGAATTACGCCAACCCCGATATGGTGGGCCATACGGGAAGTTTGTCGGCGGCAATCCGTGCGGTGGAGGCGGTGGATAACGGGCTTGGACACGTGGTGCAGGCGCTCGCGGAAAAGAATGGCGTGATGTTCTTGACCGCCGATCACGGCAATTGCGAATTGATGCGAGATCCGGAAACCGGTGGTCCGCATACAGCGCACACGACGAATCCCGTTCCCGCCATTCTCTACGGCATGCCTGGGGCGCACCTTCGCCCGGGGCGGCTTGCGGACGTTGCACCGACGCTTTTGTCCATCATGGGCTTGCCGAAGCCCGAGGAGATGACGGGTGAGTCCCTGTTGACCTGATGCAAAGGGGAAAAGCGGCCCGCACGCTTGCCTTGTGCTTGGGCTTGCTGCTCGCGGGTCTGGCGCAGCCAAAGGCAGCCCCGCCGGATACGCCGGCACCGGCCACTCCGGAGAACGTCGAAAATACGCGCGCCCGGTTAAAAGCTTTGGAGCAGGAGCGCGCCGCCGCGCTGGCCAACGAAAGGGCGGCAACGGCACGCGCGCAAGCGGCAAAGGCGTTGGCGGAAAAGCTCAGCGCGGAGCGGGCCGTTGCTATTTCACGGCTGCAGGCGGCAGAGCAGGCGACGGTAGAGGCCGCCGAAAAACTCGATGCATTGGAGCACCAAAGGCGCACTTTGGAAGAAGAGATTGCGCGCCGCGGCGCTGATTTCGAATCCCTGTTACCGTTGGCCGAGAGGCTCTCGCTTTATCCGGCGGAAACGCTTCTTGCGGTGCCCGTTCCGGCAGAAACCGCCTTACGCGGGCTGCTTGTGCTGCAAGGGCTCGGCCGAACTCTTGCCGAGGAGGCCAAAGCGCTTGTTCGTGAGCAGGAGGAACTCAAACAAATCTCGGAAAATATCAAAGAAGAACTGTCCCAACTGCAGCATGCAGAACAAGAGCAAGCAAAGGCTGCCGCCGCGCTTGATGCGGCGATTGCGCAAGCCAACGCCAATGTAAAAACGGAACTCGGTGCTGCCAGCCAGGCGGCCGAGCAGGCGGCGGCAGACGCCGCAAAAGCCGATAATCTCAAGAGCGTATTGGCGCGGCTGGAAAGAGATGCCAGGCTCGCGGCCGCTCAGGCGCGCCTCGAACGCTACCGCGCCAAGCGCTCGCGCCACTCTTCGCAAGCGGCGACGGCCGAGCAAGCAGAAGCCGCATCGCTTGCGGCTACGGCAGGTCCCGGGTTGGCATTCAGCCACAATTCGGCAATCGTGCCGGTGATTGGCACCAAAGTCCGCGCATTCGGCGCGCCGACGGAGGCAGGCCCCGCCGAGGGGGTTTGGTACCTCGCCGCTCCCTCCGCGCGTGTGCTTGCCCCCTGCACCGGCACCGCGGTTTTTGCCGCGCCGTTTCGAAGTTACGGTCTGCTCTTGATTATCGATTGTGGCGGCCAATACCACTTTGTCTTGGCCGGTTTTGCCAAGCTCAACGTGCGTGTGGGCCAGCACTTGCAGGCCGGCGATCCCGTGGGCGAAATGCCGAGCTGGGATCCGCGCACCCAAGGAGAAAGGCCGGAGCTTTATGTCGAGCTCCGCCACGGCGGAGAGGCAATCGACCCGACGCCTTGGTTTCGCTCAAAGAGCTGAGCCGCTCATTTGTTGGGCTAGACAAAAGCCAAGGACGTGGTTTTATCGATTCGGGAAATGCGCTCTGGGCGCAGATAGGGTGAAAGCGATGAAACGACGCACGAGCCT
>Ga0209061_1003180_pt1 | contig 18392 bp, 11 predicted proteins | sample Coa_R1_10_FD_187157 | JGI IMG/M metagenome (GOLD analysis project Ga0209061, IMG submission 187157) | Surface soil microbial communities from Centralia Pennsylvania, which are recovering from an underground coalmine fire - Coalmine... | ecosystem: Environmental > Terrestrial > Soil >...
GCCGTGCGTGGCGCCGAGGTCGAGGAAGACTTCAACCTCGCCCGGTCCGGCGAGGCTGGTGCGCAGAGGGCAGCCCGTGCCTTGCAGCAGACGGAACATGCCGCGGTTCTCCGGCAACACTACCGCCCAGAACACGGCGATGCCGCTCTCCCGCGCCCGGCAGATCAGCCGTTGCAGCAGCCGCCGGCCAACACCCTGCCGCTGGAGACCATCCTCCACCACCAGCGCCAGCTCGGCCACATGCGGCACCACAGTTTCGTAACGGCCCACGGCGCGCACCGCCTCATCGCCCTCCAGGCAAACGACGTACGCCGCCCGCGCCGCGAAATCGACGGTGGCGAGCTGGCGCAGGCGGGCCTCATCGCACCGCGGGCGCGCGGCGCTGAAGAAGCGCAGCCGCAGTGTTCCGGGCGAGAGCCGCGCGCAGAGATCGGCGAGGCGGGGCGCATCGTCGAGCGCGATCGGCCGCAGCACAAGTGGGCGGCCGTCCCGCGCGAGAAAGCGTTCCGGCGCGTGCGCCATCGGCGCATCCTTTCTCCGCCCTCTCCCGCGTTATGATATCTCGCTCGCGCGAACGCCACATTACGGGATCACACCGCGCTCCTTCAGCGCCACGATCCCATCCCAGTCGTAGCCCAGCTCCAGCAGGATCTCCTCCGTGTGCTGGCCGAGCTCGGGCGCTGGGCCGCGCGGCTGCCACGGCGTGCCGTAGAAATCGGCCGGCGTCGCCACCATCTTCACCGGCCCCTCCGGCGTCGGCACATCCACCAGCACGCCCGCCTGCTGCATCACCGGGTCGTGGGCCGCCTCATACACCGTCTGCACCGGCGCCCACCAGACGTTTTCGCGGTCGAAGATCGGTCCCCATTCGGAGAGCGGCCGTTCGATCAGCACCTGCGCGATCAGCTCCTGCAACGCCGCCGAGTTCATCGCCCGATCGACCAACGTCGCGAAGCGCGGATCGGCCATCCACTCCTCGTGGCCGAGCGCGCGGCACAGGTCGGGCCAGTGGCGGTCGCCCTGCAGCATCAACAGCCAGACGCTGCGATCGGCGCAGCGGTAGGGCAGGATCAGCGGGTTGGGGAAGAGCGGCCGCTCGTAGGCGCGCACGTCTAGATCCATGCGTAGCGCCTGGTTGAAATCCCAGCCGATGGTATAGGCACCGGTGCGCGCCAGCGAGACGGCCACGCGCTGGCCCTGGCCGGTCTTCTCACGCCAGTAGAGCGCCGCTGCCACTGCGCCCGCCGCCTGCGCGCCCGCGTTGTGGTCGCCCATGCCGCCGCGCTGCAGCGGGTACTCATGCCCCGCGGGCGTGAGCAGATCGGCGATCCCGCTGCGCGCCCAGAAGGCGCCCACGTCGTAGGCGGCGCGATCGCGCTCCTCCGCCTCGGGGCCGTAGCCCGTGATCTGGCAGTAGATCAGCCGCGGATTGAGGGTGCGCAGCGTCTCCTCGTCCATCCCCAGCCGTTGCAGCGCGCCGGGCCGCTGGTTCGTCACGAACACATCGGCCGCGGCCACCAGCCGGTGCGCGATTGCGCGCCCCTCCTCGGTACGCAGATCGAGGCAGATGCTGCGTTTGCCACGGTTATCCAGCTCGAACATCGGGTTCATACCGGCCGGCATCCCCGCCTGCAGCGCCGCTAATAGCGCGCGAAACGGGTCACCCTCCGGCGGCTCGATCTTGATCACCTCCGCGCCCCAGTCACAGAGGATGCCCGCCGCGGCTGGCGCCGCCACCCAGATCGCCAGCTCCACCACGCGCACGCCCTGCATCGGTCCCGGCATGGTCGCTCCCTCCTCAACATGGCGCGCACTGCGCCTCTCAAAGCCGCATACTACCCTATTCCCACCGGTAGGCGCGCAAGAGCGCTGCCGCGGCGTACTATGCGCTTAAAACGCTCGCGGTGAACGCGCCATGGCGATGCCCACCTCCCCCGAGACGACCTTCGATCTCCTCATCCGCAACGGCACGATCTACGACGGCCGCGGCGGCGCGCCGTACACCGGCGATGTCGCCGTCGCCGGCGACCGCATCGCCGCGATCGGCCGGATCGAGAACGCCCGCGCCGGCACGGAGATCGACGCCACCGGCCTCGCTGTCGCGCCCGGCTTCATCAACATGCTCTCGCACGCCTACCTCACCTTGCTGCACGACGGCCGCGGTCTCTCCGACCTGCTGCAGGGCGTGACGACCGAGATCTTTGGCGAGGGATCGTCGATGGGGCCGCTGCGCCCCGAGGACCGCCAGAGCCTGCAGGCGCTGGACCCGGCGCTCACCTACGACGTCACCTGGACATCGCTGGCCGAGTACCTCGCCACCGCCGAGCGCCAGGGTATCGCGCTCAACATCGCGTCGTACATCGGCGCGACCACGCTGCGCACGTACGTCGCCGGCCACGAGAACCGCCCGCTCACCACGGCCGAACTGGAGACCGTCGCCGGGCTGATCCGCGACGAGATGTCGGCCGGGGCGCTGGGTATCGGCTCGGCGCTGATCTACCCGCCGGCCTTCTTCGCCTCGACCGAGGAGCTGATCGCGATGTGCCGCGCCGCCGCGCCGTACGGCGGGCGCTACATCTCGCACCTGCGCAACGAGGGGCTCGGCCTGCTCGATGGGATCGCCGAGCTGGTGCGCATCGCGCGTGAAGCCGGTGTGCCGGCCGAGATCTACCATCTCAAAGCGTCGGGGCGCGATGCCTGGCCGAACATGCCACGCGCAATCGCCGCGATTGAGGCTGCCCGTGCCGAGGGTCTTGCAATCACCGCCGATATGTACACCTACACCGCTGGCGCCACCGGCCTCGCCAACTGCATCCCGCCCTGGTTCCATGAAGGCGGCCCCGAAGCGCTCTACCAGCGGCTGAGCGACCCGGCGGTGCGCGCCGAGATCCGCCATGCCATCCTCGAATCGCGCGAGGGGTGGGAGAACTTGTACGCCAATGCCGGCGGCGCCGAGAACATCCTGCTGCTGCAGGTGCACACCCCGGCGTTGCGCCACGTGCAAGGGAAGACGCTGGCCGAGGTCGCGGCGCAGCGCGGCACCGACCCGATCGACACGCTCATGGACCTCGTGCGCGAAGATCGTTCGCGCATCACCACAGCCTACTTCATGATGTCCGAAGAGAACGTACGACTGGGGCTGCAGCAGCCATGGGTCTCGCTCGGCTCGGACGCGGGCGCGATTGCGGCGGAAGGGGTGTTCCTCACCCGAGCCGTACATCCGCGCACGTATGGCAACTTCGCGCGTATGCTCGGCCGCTACGTCCACAAAGAGCGGCTCGTACCGCTGGCCGAGGCGATCCGCCGCATGACCAGCCTGCCCGCCGACAACCTCGGTCTCGACCGGCGCGGACGGTTGCTGCCCGGCTACTTCGCCGATATCGTCGTCTTCGACCCGGCTACCATCATCGACCGCGCGACATACGCCGAACCGCACCGTTACGCCGATGGCGTGCGCGATGTGGTCGTCAATGGGCAGATCGAGGTCCGCAACGGCAGCTTCAGCGGCGTCTTCGCCGGACGCGCGCTCTACGGCCGCGGCAGGCGCTGAGGCACACGCACGTTGCGCGCCGGTCAACCGGTGCTAGCAGGGCTGCGATTAGGCATTTTTCCGGAGCTTATCTCCCCGCCGATCGTGTCGATACTCTCAAGAGCAACCTGCAGCTTTACCAGACGGCTGCAAGGCAGTCGCCATGTTTTCTTTGCGAACGCGGCTTACGCTGCTCGTTGCGCTGGTGGCGATCCCCGCGCTGCTTTTGATGCTGGCCACCGCGTTCGAGCAGCGGCATGAAGCGCTCGGGTATCAGCAAGCGCACCTGCGCGCGCTTGCCATCGCCGCTCAAGAGGCGGAGCGACTCCAGATCGACGATATCGGCAGACTTGCGCAGATGGTTGCCGGTTGGCGCGTGGTGGCGACGCGCGATCGCGCGGCATGCTCGGCGCTGTTGCGCCAGTTTCTGAACACACAGCCTGGTATAGCCGCGCTGTGGGTTGGCGAGCCGAACGGCGCTGTTTTCTGCGCCAGCCAGCCCGATGTGCTGGATAGGCCGGTCGAACAACAACTGGCCGTGCCCGCAACACATCCGGCAACCGATCCCGTGGCCGCAACGCTGAACACCACGTATTCGATGGTCGATGCGCGAGGCATTCCGATCGTCGTGGGCGCAACGCTCGATCTCGCCACGCTCAGCAGGGCGCTCACGGACATCGTCTCGTCCGACACGAGCATAGCCATCACCGATACGCGCGGCACGATTCTGGTCGGCACGGGCCGCCGGCATCTGGATCCGGGCACACCGCTGCTACGCGGCAACGATTTCGCGCGCCTGCTCGCCTCGCCAGATGGAACCACGGTTCATCTCACCAGCGGCCCCACCTGGCTCTATGCCCTGGCTCCTCCAGCGGTAACGCCGGACGATCCGCTCGCGTCCATACGCATCGCGGTGGGGATGCCGATGAGCCGCGTGCTTGCGCATCCGAACGGCGATCTGCTGCGCGACCTCGCCATCTTCCTGCTGGCAACGGTCATCGCTCTGGCAGTTTCCTGGTGGGGTGCCCAGCGTAGCGTTGCGCAACCGTTGGCGGCGCTGGCGAACGCAGCGGAGCGGCTAGCAGCGGGCGATCTCGCCGCGCGCACCGGCCTGCCGGCCCGCCGCGATGAGATCGGCCGCGTCGCCGTCAGCTTCGACGCGATGGCCGCCGAGATCCAGCGGCGCAGATCGGCGCTGGAGGAGAGCGAACGGCGCTCCTACGCGCTGCTCGAACATGCCGCCGAACTGTTCATCATCGCCGATGCGGATGGCGTCATCCGCTACGTGAGTCCGAACGCGGCGCGCTTGCTCTGCGGGCCGCCGGCAACCTTGGTCGCCAGAGAAGGTGTTGAGTTCTTCCACGAGGACGATCGCTCCCGCGCCGCGGCGACCCTCGCGCGCGTGCTGCGCGAGGGCGGTGTGCATTGCCTGGAAAACGTCCGCCTGCCAAACGAGCGGGATGGCTGGCACTGGTTCGACATCACCATCCACAACCTGCTCGACGATCCAAACGTGCGTGGTATCGTCTGCACGCTATACGACATCACTGCCCAGCGCGCGCTGCTCGACCAGCTCGCGCGCGAGCGGGCGCGCTACCACGACCTTTTCGAGCACGCGCCGATCATGTACGCCGTGCTCGAACAGCAAGGGGAGCGCGCGCCGATCGTCGAATGCAATGCGCTCTTCTGCGAGACGCTCGGCTACAGCCGGGACGAGGTGATCGGCCGCACCCTGCCCGAACTCTTCACGCCGGAATCAGCGGCTGCCGCCCTCGCCGAGGGCCTGCCGATGCGCGGCAAGATGGATGGACCGGTGGAGCGCGAGCGCGACTTCCTCACGCGCGACGGCCGTGTGGTCCATACGCTGCTGCGCGCCGTGCCCGAGAATGTTCCGCCCGACCAGCCTTTCCGCGTGCTCTCAATGTTCGTGGACATCACCGCGCGTCGGCAGGCCGAAGAGGCGCTGCGCGACGCGCGCGAACGGCTGGCGGAGATCGCAACCAGCATGCCGATCGTGCTCTTCGAGATCGACCGCACGGGCGTGCTGACGCTGCTTGAAGGACGCGGGCTGAAACGCGCCGAGAAGGAGAAAATTTATCTTCGCCGCGTTGTGGGTCAGCACATCGAGCAGGCGTTCGCCAACCACCCCGATATCCTGGCCAACATCAGGCGAGCGCTGGCTGGAGAGCCGGTCGAGGCCATTGTGCCGTTTGGCGGCGCGATCTACGATGCGCGGCACGTGCCCGTGCGCGACGAAAGCGGCGCCGTGGTGCGCGTGCGGGGTCTGGCGCTGGATATCACCGAACGCGCTCGCGCCGAGCAGGAGCTACACACGGCGCAACTGCGGCTTCGGGCAGCGCTCGACAGCGCGCCGTTGCTGTTCTTCACCGCGGATACAGCCGGGACGTTCACGTTCGTGCATGGCCGGGGCCTAGAAGCGCTCGGCGTGCGCTCCGAGGATATGATCGGCCTTTCGCTCTTCGATATTCATGCCAGCCACCCGGTGATCGTGGAGAGCGTGCGGCGAGCGCTAGCCGGCGAGATCGTCGAGGCGCGCGTGCAGTTGCTCGAACGGACCATCGATGCCCGCTACGCGCCGCTGCGCGACGAGACGGGCGCCATCGTTGGCGTCGTGGGTGTGGGGCTGGACGTTACCGACCGTACCGCTGCGGAGCGCGCCGCGCGCGAGGCGGAGATGCGCCTGCGCGCCGTGGTCGATACGCTGCCTGCCATCTTCTTATGAAGTCGACCCCGATGGCACGTTACGCTTCGCTGCCGGGCATGGGCTGGCGTTGCTTGGCCTGCGCCCGGATGAGGTCGAAGGCCATCATGTCGATGCGCTCTTCGCGCACTATCCACGCGCCCTCGCGGATCTGCATCGCGCGCTGGCTGGAGAGCACGTCGAAGCCGTACATGTTCTGCGCGATCGCACTCTAGCGACGCGGCACGTACCGGTCCTCGATAAAGCGGGGCGCGTTGTCCGCGTCACCGGCGTCTCGATCGATGTCACCGATCGCGTCGCGGCGGAGGTAGCGCTGCGCGACACGCGCAACCTGCTGCAAACGCTGATCGAGAGCACACCGCTGATCGTTTTCCGCCTGGACCGCGAGGGCCGCCTGGTGCTTATCGAGGGTAAAGCGCTGCGGCTGCTGGGCATAGAGAGCGATGCCTATCTGGGCATGCGACTGATGGATATCTTCCAGCACGATCCCAACCTCACCCATAAGCTGCAGCGAGCGCTGGCTGGAGACGAGATCGCCGAGACGATCATTGTGCGTGGTGTGCCGTTCGACGTGTGCTGCTCGCCTGTGCGAGACGAGACCGGAGAGATTGCCGGCGTGGTGGGGATCGCGCTCGACGCCACCGCGCGCGTCCGCGCCGAAGAGAAGCTCAAGTTCCAGGCCTACCACGACGCGCTAACCGGCCTGCCGAACCGCGTCCTTTTCCTCGAACGGCTCGCTGCCGCGTTGGCCCGTGCGCGCGGCAACGGCCAGGGCGTTGCCGTGCTCTTCCTCGACCTCGACCAGTTCAAGGTCGTCAACGATAGCCTCGGTCACCAGGCCGGCGATGCGCTGCTCGTGCAGACGGCAGAACGGCTGGCGGCGAGTCTGCGGCCGGCCGACCTCGTGGCACGTCTGGGCGGCGATGAGTTCATCGTTCTGCTCGAAGGGCTGGCCACGGCGGATGATGCCGTCGCCGTTGCCGAGCGCCTGCTCGATGCCTTCCGCCTGCCGTTCGTGCTGAACGGCCGCGAGGTGTTCGTTACGCCGAGCATTGGCATCGCGCACGGCTGCACCTCGGCCGACGACCTGTTGCGCCGCGCCGACATCGCGCTCTACCAAGCGAAGGCCAGCGGCCGCTTCCGCGCCGTGCTCTTCGACGAACGGATGGATATCCAGGCGCTGGCGCGGCTGGAGCTGGCGACCGAGCTTCACCATGCGATCGCGCACGGCGATCTGCGCCTGTTCTACCAGCCGCAGATCGACCTGCACAGCGGCGCGATCGAGGCGGTCGAAGCGCTGGTGCGCTGGCAGCATCCGGTCCGTGGGCTGGTGCCGCCCGGCGAGTTCATCCCGCTATGCGAGGAGACGGGGCTAATTCTGCCGCTGGGCCGCTGGGTGCTACAGGAAGCGTGCCGCCAGGGCGCCGAGTTGCAGGCCGAGCACCCCGATGCCCCGCTGGTGATCGGCGTCAACCTTTCAGCGCGGCAACTGATGGACCCAGGCCTGCTCGCGTGCGTGCGCGAGGCGCTCGCGGCGAGCGACCTGCCTCCCTCCTGCCTGGAGCTGGAGCTGACCGAAAGCGTGCTCGTCGACGACCTGGACGGGGCGCTGCACGTGCTCAACGCGCTCAAAGCGCTGGGCGTGCGGCTCGCGCTCGACGATTTCGGTACCGGCTATTCCTCGCTCAGTTATCTGGCACAACTGCCGATCGACACGCTCAAGATCGACCGTTCCTTCGTCAGTCGGCTAGCGAGTGATGCCGGCGCGGCGGCGATCGTCGGCACGACAGTGACGCTGGCGCACACGTTGGGGATGAGTGTGACGGCGGAGGGGATCGAAACGGAAGAGGAGCTGATCAGCCTGCGCGCACTGGGCTGCGAACGTGGCCAGGGGTACTACTTCTGCCGCCCGGTTTCGGCCGGCGAGCTACGCGCCATCCTTGCGGATGCACGCCGACAGCTGCTCGATCGCTCCGCCTGAGGCAACGCGGGTGTGAAGCGGAGAAAAAACGCGGGTTTTCCCTGATGCCGCACCGTTTACGTCCCTGGCCCTGCCACGCAGAATGAAGACGCGCCGCCCCCGGTGCGGGCAGGGAAACGGAAGCGACGAGGTGCGCGCTGCCACAACGGCCAGACAGATCGTTCGCGCCTGCCGTTCGCCCGAGGCGCTGTTGATCGTCGCACTCTTCCTCGCCTGCCTGGCGGCGGTGGTGCTGCTGCCGGTCCACTTCGCGACGGAAGCACGCAAGGCGCAGGATGCGCTCTACCTGCGGGCGAACCCTCTCCAGCAAGATGGCCAGATCATCGGCGCGAGCGTCGATAGCATGGCTACCGCGGAGGAGGCGTATCTGGCCACGGGCGAAGAGCGCTTCCTCGCCCCGTACCTAGCCAACCACCAGCGGCTGCTGCGTACCGCGGACGATGCGCGGGCGCGGGCCGCTCATGCCCCGGCGCAGGTACGAGCGGCGGTGGAGCAGGCACTCGCGGCAGCAGAACGCTGGCAAGCGATCGCCGACGCCGCGATCGCGGTGCGCCAATCGGGCGGCACACCCGTGCTGGACGGAGATGAGCAGCTTGCCACGTATCAAGCTGCCTACGCGCCACTGTCCGATCTGCTTGCCGCCAACCGCCAGGCCGCACTCGTCACGCTCGATAACATCGAGACCGCGCGCGTAACCGCGATCGGCGCCGCTAGCCTGATCGTGGCGCTGCTGGGCGCTGCTTATTTCCGGCTGCTCAGACAGCGGCAGCGGTTGCGCGCTGTTAGCGAGCGCTCGGCGGCCTACATCCGCCACGTGATGGACAGCCTGCGCGATCCCGTGCTCGTCGTCGACGCGCGCACCGGTCTGCTCCGCGATGCCAATCGGGCTATCGAACAGCTCGCCGGGCGCTCACGCGCCGAACTGCTGAACACGCCCGCTGCCGATCTCTGCGCCCCCGCGAGCCAGCCCGCGTTCGCCGCGCTGCTTGCGCGGCCCGGCGCGCCCGTCGAGGTCGCGCTGCGCTCCGCTGCGGGTGGGACCGTGCCCATCGAGTTCATCGGCGCAGTGGCCACGCTCGATGGCGTGCCCGCGATCATCGCCTCCGGGCGCGACATCAGCCGCCGCCTCGAGGACGAGGCCGAGCGCGAGGCGTTGCTGCGCCAGGCACAAACCGCGCGCGCCGAAGCTGAAGCGGCCAGCGCTCGCCTGATCGATGTGCTGGAAAGTATGAACGACGCGTTCTTCAGCCTCGATCGCGAATGGCGCATCCTGTACCTCAACCCACGTGCCGAGCAGCTAGCCGGTTGCCGCCGCGATGAGGCCGTTGGCCGTGCGCTCTGGGATGTCTTCCCCGACGCGCGTGACGCTGCCTACTTCCTGCACTATCAGCAGGCGATCGAGGAGCAAGCGCCCCAGGCCTTCGAGACGTACCACCCCGGCCTGGCCTTATGGTTCGCGGTCACGGCGTATCCCACCGCTGATGGCCTGGCCGCGTACTGGCAGAACATCACCGCGCGCAAGCTGATCGAGGCCGACCGCGAGGCGTTGCTGCGCCGCGAGCGCGCTGCTCGCGCCGAGGCCGAGGCCAGCGAGCAGCGTTATCGCGTCCTGGCCGAAACGATGCCCGTCATCGTCTGGGCAGCGGAGCCAGATGGCACGCCCGATTACTTCAACCGGCGCTTCTACGAGTACACCGGTCTGACACCCGCCGCAGCGCTCCCCGAGGGCTGGCAGAGCGCGATCCATCCCGAGGATCTCCCCCGTGCACGGCAGCTCTGGAGCGCCCCGCACAATGGCGCTACGGCCGAGGTCGAGTTCCGGCTGCGGCGCGGCAGCGACGGAGCGTACCGCTGGCAACTGGGCCGTGCTGTGCCCGTGCGCGATCAGACCGGCGCGATCGTCCGCTGGCTGGGCGCCTGCGCCGATATCGACGACAGCCGCCGCGCCAGCGAGGAGATCCGCCAGAGCCGCGACCACCTCGCCGCCATCTTCCGCAGCATCCGCGATGGCATCGTCGTGCTCGCGCCCGACGGCACGATCGTGACCGCCAACGATGCGGCCGCGCGCATGCTCGGCCGCACCGCGCCGAACGCGATCACCGGCCGCGCGCTCGCCGATCTCTACGCGGAGCTGGTTCTGCGCGACGAGCATGGCGACCCTCTGTCCGACGAGCTGCTGCCCGATCTGCGCGTGCGCGCCGGCGCGCCGGAGGCAGAGGCGCTGGTGTGCGCGGCGGGCGAGGGCGGGCAACGCTGGCTCGAAATTCGCGCCACGGCGCTGCGCAACGAACAGGGGCAGCTCGAAAACGTGATCGTCTCGCTGCGCGACGTGACCGAACGCCGCCAGGCCGAGGAGCTGCGCCGCGTGACCGAAAACCTCACCCGCTCCAACACGGCGCTGCAAGAGTTCGCCTACGTGGCCAGCCACGACTTGCAGGAGCCGCTACGCATGATCGCCAGCTACACGCAGCTTCTCCAGCGCCGCTACGCCGGTCGGCTCGACGCCGACGCCGACGAGTTCATCCGCTACGCGGTGGACGGCGCCACGCGCATGAAGCAGTTGATCCAGGATCTGCTCGCCTACTCCCGCGTCGAGACGCGCGCGGGCGAGCTGCAGCCCGTCGAGTGCAACGCGCTGGTGCAGCAGGTACTCGTCGATCTGGGCGTGGCGATCGCCGAGGCGCATGCCACGATCCACGTTGGTCCGCTGCCGACCGTGCTCGGCGATCCAACGCAGCTGCGCCAGGTCTTCCAGAATTTGATTGGCAACGCGGTGAAGTTCCGCGGCGAAGCGCCACCGGTCGTGCGCGTGTGCGCCGAGCGCCGCGGTGCGGAGTATCTGTTCACCGTCGCCGACAACGGCATCGGCATCGATCCGCGCTACGCCGAGCGCATCTTCGTCGTTTTCCAGCGGCTGCACACCCGCGAAGCATATCCAGGGACGGGCATCGGCCTGGCGCTGTGCAAGAAGATCATCGAGCGGCACGGGGGACGTATCTGGGTCGAATCGCGGCCCGGCGCGGGTGCCCGCTTCCATTTCGTGCTGCCTGCGCTTGCCGAGGAGATGGCGGGTACGTCACCCGAACGCACCGTCGTGAATGCTTCCACGAAAGACACCTAAAGGCAACGGGAACCGGGCGCGATACCTGTAGCGTGAAGAGAGCGCCTGGCCAGAGGCTCCGCTCCCCGACGGACGGCTATTTGCAGCCGCGCGCCGGCGCAGGTATCCGCGCCTCTGGCCCAAGGAGTTCACATGCACCCCGCTGAGCTTCTGGTTGTCGCCGGCAGCCCGGCGCGAGCACGCCAGTTGCGCGCGGCCTGCGCCCGGCTCTCCGGCATTCGCGCCACGATCGTTGCGCGCACGGACAGCGCCGAGCGCCAGCTCGCCATCCGCCCGCCCGCGTGGCTCGTGCTCGACCTAGCCGGTGGCATCCCGCCTGCCACGGCGGCGCGTCTCTGCGCGGCGGCCGCCAGAACGCCGGTCATGCTGCTCGCTACCGGCGAGCCAGATGCCACCCTCGCTACGATCCTGGACGCCTGGAGCGGCTCCTACCCCCACCGCGCCGTACCGTCTGCACCCCTCACCGCCGATGCCAGCGCCTCGTTGGAGAGCTTCTACCAGGCGCTATTCGAGCGGGCGCGCGACCCGGTGATCGTCCTGGATCGCTCGCTGCGGATCGTAGACGCGAATCCGGCTGCCCTCGCTCTCTATGGTCTCTCGCTCGACGCCTTCCGCCGGCTCACGCTGCGTGATATCACCCTCGGCCCAGAGTTCGAGCACGATGCACGCCGGCTGCGCGACCTCGCCGCCGGGGATGCGACCTTCACCGATGAGCGGCTGCACGTGCGCAGCGATGGGGAAACCATGGTCGTGGCCTTCAACGCGGTCGCGGTGGGGGAGGCCAGCGCTTTACGCTACGTACTCAGCGTGACCGATCTCTCCGAGTGCAAGCGCGCCACGGCGGCGCTGGAGCGTAGCGCCCTGCACGATCCGCTAACCGGGCTTCCTAACCGCACACTCTTCCAGGACCGGCTCGGCCAGGCGCTACGTCAGAGCCATCGCAACGCGACGGCGCTGGCGCTGCTGCTGATGGACGTCGATCGGTTCAAGGAGATCAACGATACCTTCGGTCACGAGTACGGCGACGCGCTGCTGCGGCAGCTCGGCGAACGGCTGCAGGAGCGGGTACGCGAGTCGGATACGATCGCCCGGCTCGGCGGCGACGAGTTCGCCGTGCTGCTGCCCAACTGCGATGAGAGCGGCGCTGTAGCCACGGCGGAGCGGCTGCTTTCAGCTTTCGACGAGCCGTTCACGTTGGAAGGCCAGCCGATCGCCGCCACCGCCAGCGTGGGGATCGCCGTCTTCCCCACGCACGGCCTCGATGTGCAGACGCTGATGCGCCGCGCCGATATCGCCATGTATATCGCCAAACGAGGCGGCAGTGGCTACGCCGTGTACGCTTCGCAACTCGACCAGCACAGCCCGCAGCGGCTGGCGCTGGTCAGCGAGATGCGGCAGGCGATCGAGCAGGGCCAGTTCGTGCTGCACTACCAGCCGCTGGTGGGGCTCCGCAACGGCGCCGCCACGCGGGTGGAGGCGCTGGTACGCTGGATCCATCCCACGCGCGGTTTCATCCCGCCCGATCAGTTCATCCCGCTGGCCGAGCAGACGGGGCTGATCGAACCGCTCACGCGCTGGGTCCTCAACGCGGCGCTGGCGCAGTGCCGCCTCTGGCAAGACGCCGGGCTGCAGATCAGCGTGGCGGTCAACCTCTCGACGCGCACCCTGCACGACCCGCAGCTGCCCGAGACGATCACCACGCTGCTGGAGCGGCACGGCATCCCGGCCGAACGGCTGCGCCTCGAAGTCACCGAAAGCATGATCATGTACGACCCCGAGCGCGTGCTGGGTGTGCTGGCGCGGCTAACGGCGATGGGCGTGCGCTTCTCGATCGACGACTTCGGCACGGGCTACTCCTCGCTCGGTTACCTGCGCCGCCTGCCGGTCGACGAGCTGAAGATCGACAAGTCGTTCGTGCTCGAGATGACGACCGACGAAAACGACGCGCTGATCGTACGCTCCACGATCGACCTGGCGCACAATCTGGGGCTGCAGGTCGTGGCAGAAGGGATCGAGAACCAGGAGACGTACGCCTGCCTGGCGCAGCTCGGCTGCGATATGGCGCAGGGCTACTACCTGGGCAAACCGATGCCTGCCGCCGAACTGGAAGCGTGGCTGAAGGGTCTGCGTGACGGCGCAGCGGCCCCGCATGCAGACGCTACAGGCGCGACTTCGGCCGCGTAGCCGCCCCGGCGAGGTTCAGACCTCCCCCGCGATAGCGCGGGCGATGAAGTTGTCGCACCGTTCGGTGGCACGCTGCCCCAGTGCGGTGGGGAAGCTATCGAACGCGTGCACACCGCCAGGGTAGATCGCCAGTTCAGCGCGGTTGCCGGCGACGATCCAGCGGTTGTACATGAAGAGCGAATCATCGAGCAGCGGATCGAGCGTGCCGACGGTGAACAGCGCCGGCGGCATGCCAGCGAGGTCGGCGTAGAGCGGCGAGACATCGGGCGCGCGCCGTGCTTGCAACGGCAGGTAGCCCAGATACTGCTCGCCGAACCAGACGATGATCGGCGTACTGAGCACGAGGTTGCGTTCACCCCAGAGCAGCTGGCTGGGCGTGCCAGTCAGATCGTACGCGCCGTAGACCAGGTTTGCGCCCGCGAGGCCGCGGTAACCGTGCTTGTCGCGCAGGCGCAGCGCCGTGACCGCCGCCAACGTTGCGCCCGCCGATTCGCCGCCGATCACGATGCGGTCGACGCCGAACTCGCGTCGCGCGTTCTCGATCAGCCAGAGCGCGGCGGCCTCGCAATCGTCGGGCGCGGCAGGATACGGGTTCTCGGGCGCAAGTCGGTAATCCACGCTCACCACGGCGACGTTCGCCCGCCGCGCCGTCAGCTCGTTGCGCGCGTCGAAATGGTGCGGCCTCCCGAGGGTGAAACCGCCACCGTGGATATGGAAGTACACGCCCGTGACCGTCTCGGGCAGCAGCACGCGGATCGGCACGTCCCCGGCCGGTCCGGGAATGGTGCGCGTTGTCGCGAGCGAAGAGAGAACGATCGGCCCGAAGATACCGCGCCCTTCCTCGCGCGCGGCACGGGTGACCTCCGGCGGAACCGTGTTCACGGCCGGGATCGTGGCGAGCATCGCCTCGAGCTGCGCGTTGAACGCGCGCGTCTCGTCATCGATGGACTCGGGATTGAACAACGCGGGATCGATCGCGCCGATAACGGCCATGGCTCCGCCTCCGGAACAGGGGTAGCGCGGGGCGCCCCTCCACGACTATGCCCGCCATCGCTCCCGGGCGCAAGAAGGCCTCGTAGCGATGCGCCTAGACCTGCCGCTCGACCGGGGCGGCAGCGGCAGAGGCCGGCGCGGATACGGGCCGCGGCCGCAGCAGGAGCACCGCGCCCCATGAGGCAAGCGCGAACAGCGCCAGCAACGGCAGAATGCTGAGATCGTCGCCAGGCCAGCGCGCGCCGATCCCCTCGCCCGCCCAGAAGACACCGAACGTGGTCAGCATCAACCCGACGCCGTACTTCATCGCGTTTTCCGGTACGGCGCTCAGCGGGCGGTGCAGCAACGCCCCCGCCACAACGACAAGCAAGCCCGCCGCCACCGCGCCAACGCTGGCCAGGCCGATATTGCCCGCGTTGGCGCCGAACGTGACCACGATGAACGCCACTTCGACGCCTTCGAGGAAGACGCCCTTCGAGGCGACGGTGAAGGCGTACCAGTCCATCCCTGCGCTGGTCCTACCAGCCCGGGCCGCCTCCTCGCGCTCGCGGGCGAAGATCGCGTCCTCATCGTGCAGCGCCTTGCGTCCGGCAGCGCGCAGCACGGCCTTGCGCACCCACTGCAAGCCGAACACCAGCAGGAAGCCGCCAACAACCGTGCGCAGCGCATCGATCGGCACGAACGTCTCGATCGCGGTGCCGAGCACCGCCACGAACGCCGCCAGCGCCAGCGCCGCGGCCAGCACGCCGAGCAACGTGCTGCGCCACTGGCGCGTCACCCCCACTGCCAGGACGATCGTGAGCGCCTCGACGAACTCGACCATGCTGGCAAGAAAGACCGAGAGCACCAGAAAAACGAACTTCATCGCACCGCGCCCCGCTCTCGCGTTCCGTTCCAGCGTAGCAGATGCACTCGGGCTTTACCGCTGCCGGGCGGCGCGCTCGGCGCACAGCACGGCGAAAGCCGCCACCAGCGAAAGCGCGCTCATTACCCAGAAGGCGGCGGTATACGCGCCCAGACGATCGTGCGCAATGCCCGCCGCAACCGGCGCGATGCCGCGCCCTGCCACGACAAACAGACCGACGACGGCGGCGATCGCGCCGTAATGCCGCGCGCCGTAGAAATCGGCGACGAGCGCGGCGCGCGCCGGGGTGATCGCGCCGAAGCTCGCACCGAAGAGGGCGATGAACGCGGCCACGCCGGCGAAGCCGGGCACGGCCAGCAGCAAGGCCAACCCCAACGCCTGCAGGCAAAAGAGCAGCGCCGTGATGCTACCGCGTGGCAGTCGCTCGCCCAGCGGTGTGAAGATCAGCCGGCCGGGCAGCGCAAGGATGCCGATCGCGCCGGCCGCGCTGGCGGCAAATGCCGCGCCGAAGCCGCGATCGATGAGGTACGGCACGAGGTGCACGAAGATAGCCGCGCCGCCCAGCGCCTGCAAGAAAAACGCGGCCGTTAGCCACCAGAACGCTGGCTCGCGCAGCGCCGTGGTAAGCGGCAGTCCCTCGCGCTCGCCTAGCGCCGGCGGCTCGGTAGCGCCATCCGGGTAGAGGCCGTGGTCTTCGGGCCGGCGACGCAGCAGCAGCGCATGCGGAGGCACCGTCGCCAGCGCCAGGATCAGCGCCAGCGTCATCAGCGCGCCGCGCCAGCCCTGGCGTTGCACCAGCAGCTCGGCCAAAGGGATGTACACCACCGAAGCGAAACCGGCCACGAACGTCAGCAGCGTTAGGGCGCGGGCGCGCCCGCGCGCGAACCAGGCAGCGACGACCCAGAAGGCTGGATCGTAGAGTACGGCAGCCATCGCGACGCCGATCGCCGCCCAGGTAAGGTAGAAGAGCGGCAGCGAGCGCGTTCCCGCCCAGCAGAGCACGAGCGCCGCCGCCGCGCACGACCCGGCCGTCATCAACAGGCGCGGGCCGTGAGTGTCGAGCCAGCGGCCCGTTGCCAGGCCCGCCAGGCCGGAGATCACCAGCGCCAGCGAGAACGCGCCCGAGAGCGTCCCACGCGACCAGTCGAGGTCGCGCTGCATCGGCGTGATGAACACGGTAAAGCTATAGTAGAGCACGCCCCACGAGGTCAGCTCGGTGAACGAGAGCGCGCCGATCAGCACCCAGCCGTAGTACGGTCGGGCAAGGCGGAGCAGACGGGCGCGAACGCGCGGCAGCGCTGTCAACTGCATCGTCAGTCATGCTCTGCGGCGGAAACGTAAAAAACAGAATATACTCGCTGCGCGCGCCGTGCATCTATCTCCCGCTTTAAGGCGTACAGTAGGACTATGACGACGTTCGACACGCTGCAACGGCCCCTGCGTGACCTCCGCATCTCGGTGACAGACCGGTGCAACTTCCGCTGCGTCTACTGCATGCCGAAGGAGGTCTTCGGGGCGCGGTTTCGCTTCCTGCCACGCGCGGAGATCCTCTCCTTCGAGGAGATCGCACGGCTGGCACGCATCTTCGTCAGCCTTGGGGTCGAGAAGCTGCGCCTCACCGGCGGCGAGCCGCTGCTGCGCGCCGAGCTGGAGACGCTGGTAGCGATGCTCGCCGCGATCCCCGGCGTGCGCGACATCGCCCTGACCACCAACGGCTCGCTGCTGACGCCGGGGAAAGCGCGCGCCTTGAAAGAGGCGGGGCTAAGGCGCGTGACCGTGAGCCTCGATGCGCTCGATGATGCCACGTTCATGGCGATGAACGACGTTGGCTTTCCCGTTGCGCGCGTGCTGGAGGCGATGGACGCCGCCGAGGCAGTCGGTCTGACGCCGGTGAAGGTCGACATGGTGGTCAAGCGCGGCGCCAACGACGCTGCGATCCTGCCGATGGCCGCGCACTTCCGCGGCACAGGGCGCATCCTGCGCTTCATCGAGTACATGGACGTGGGTAACGCCAACGGCTGGCGGATGGAGGATGTTGTACCCGCTACCGAGATTCTCGAGCGGATCGATGCTGTCTGGCCGATCGAGCCGCTGCCTCCGAACTACCCGGGAGAAGTCGCGACGCGCTACCGCTACCGCGACGGTGCGGGCGAGATCGGCATCATCGCCTCGGTGACGCGGCCGTTCTGCAGGGGCTGCACGCGCGCACGCCTCTCCGCCGAAGGGCAGCTCTATACCTGCCTGTTCGGCACTATCGGCCACGATCTGCGGGCGCTGCTACGCGGCGGCGCCTCCGACGAAGAGATCCGCGCGGCGATTCAGCGCATCTGGAGCGCTCGCACGGATCGCTACTCCGAGCTGCGCTTTCTGGAGACGCCGCCCCCCGGCAAGAAGGTCGAGATGTCGCATATCGGCGGCTGAGCCGCTATCAGCGGCAAGCGCTTTTAGCCGCCATCCGGCGTGATGCCGAGGTCGCGCAGCAGCCCGGTCACTCGCGTGCGGATCTCGTCGCGAATACGGCGCACCTCGGGCAAGGAACGCCCTGCTGGATCGTCGACCTGCCAATCGAGGTAGCGCTTGCCAGGATAGATGGGACAGCTATCGCCGCAACCCATCGTGACGACGATATCAGCCTGAGCCACTGCCGCATCGCTCAGGCGTGTTGGATACCTCCTGCTTAGATCGATGCCCTCTTCAGCCATCGCTGCAACAACGACCGGATTGACGCTCTCGGCTGGCTGCGATCCCGCCGAGAGCACGCGCACACGCCCGCCACCCAGTTTTTCGGCCAGGGCGGCCGCTATTTGCGAGCGGCCAGCGTTGTGCACGCATGCAAAGAGGATCGTTGGGACGCTTTCGGCCATCGCTATGACTCCTCTCCGTGCCGGACGATCTGATACACGAGCGCGCCCAGGGCTGCACCCGCGATTGGCCCCAACCAGTACACCCACCAGGCCGTCCAGGTACTACTGGCCAGCGCCGGGCCGAACGAGCGGG
>Ga0209061_1003181_pt1 | contig 18391 bp, 20 predicted proteins | sample Coa_R1_10_FD_187157 | JGI IMG/M metagenome (GOLD analysis project Ga0209061, IMG submission 187157) | Surface soil microbial communities from Centralia Pennsylvania, which are recovering from an underground coalmine fire - Coalmine... | ecosystem: Environmental > Terrestrial > Soil >...
CTCGAGATCCAGGGCAAGGCCGAGGCCCCCGATGGGGAAGAGGCGATCATCGGCTTTGACGCAAGCTGCCTCCGTGTCCGACCCCGGCGGGTCCGGAACTGGGGATTGAGCGGCGAGGGCCGAGGCCTGTCGGGTGCGTGCATCGGGGCCGATCGGCCCTCGGCTGGCGACGCCACGACGACAGCGCCATCTCCAGTCATCGGGTACCGCTCAGGGGCCGGGGTAGCCCGTCCCCTCCCCGGACGCGATCCAGAGCCGACGGTAGAGGTCGTGGGTAGCGAGCAACTGGTCGTGAGTGCCCCGGCCGGTGACCCGGCCCTCCTCCAGAACCACGATCTCATCCATCTGCTCCATCCCATAGAGCCGATGGGTGATCAGCAGCACGCCCGGCCCACCTGGCCTCAGGAGATCGTCGGCGAGTGCTCGGGCCGTGGCTGGGTCGAGGTGGGCAAAGGGCTCGTCCAGGACCAGGAGCCGGAAGCCAGCCAGAAGTGCACGAGCGAGCGCGAGTCGCTGCCGCTGGCCGGCGGAGAGCTGGACCCCCGCCTCTCCCACCGGTGTACGCCAGCCGGCCGGGAGCGAGTGAACCCAGTCGAGGATGCGGGCGCGTGCGGCGGCGGCCTCGATCTCCGCCATGCACGCCTCTGGCCTGGCCAGACGCACGTTCTCCAGCAGGCTGGTGGTGAAGAGGTGTGGCTCCTGCTCCAAGAGCCCGATCGTGCGCCGCACGTCCTCTGCCCGGTAGGCCTGGAGCGGGTGGCCGTCCACGGTGACGGAGCCGGCGTTCAACTCCCGGAAGCGGATCAGCACCTGCGCCAGGGTGGTCTTGCCGGCACCACTCGGCCCCACCAACGCTACTCGCCTTCCGGCCCGCAGAGCTAGGTCGACCCCGTCCAGGGCCCAGGGGCCCTCCGCCACGTAGCGCAGCCGGGCCCGCTCGACCGTGACCAGGGCACCCGTCGGCGGTCCCGGCACCGGCTCGTCGGGGTCGACGATCGGAAGCGGAAGGTTGGCCACCTCGAGAAGGCGGCTCCCCGCCGCCAACCCGGTGACGAGCTGCCGGGCGGCGTCGGCCAGGGGGAGGATGGCCTCGAAGCTGCCCAGAGCCAGCAGGGCCAGGGTGCCGAGCAGCACGCCGTCCAGCCTCCCCCCGCGCACAGCGCCCACGCCGAGGGCCAACACCGTCCAGGTCGTGAGGGCGGAGACGAGGGCCCCGAGGCCGTCGCCCAGCCCCACCGCCAGCGTCCGCCGCATCTCCAGGCGGCGGAGCCGGGTGCCCAGATCCCTCAGCCGTCGTTCGGTGGCCCGGGTGGCGCCGAGGACGGCGAGCTCCTGTGCGCCGCTGAGGGACTCGACCAGGGCGGACCGGAACTCACCGCGTGTCACCGCCAGTCGACGGGCAGTGTCCCGCTCCAGCCGGCCGGCCAGGAGCGGGATCGCCACCGCCCCGATGAGGGATCCCACGGCCAGAGCCACTGCCGCCTCCGGCACCAGGAACCAGGCGCCGAGGAGGGCTCCGAGGGCGACGAGGAGGGCGGCCAGCGAGGGAGCGAGGGAGCGCACGTACAGGTCCTGGAGACCATCGACGTCGCTGACCAGCCGTTGGACCGCGTCTCCCGTGGTCCCGACCGCGAGCCAGGCGGGGAACCGTGGCGCCAGGCGCTCGTAGAACCAGGCTCGGACCTCCGCCAGCAGGGCGAGCCCGGCCTCGTGGGCGGCCAGCCGCTCGCCGTAGCGAAGGAGCGCCCTGGCCAGGGCGAACGCGCGCACGGCGACGATGGTGACCATCAGGGAGAGCACGGGCGGGCGCTCGGCCGCCCGCGAGATCAGGTAGGCAGAGGTGGCCAGAAGCCCGATGGCGCTGGCGACGGTCAAGGCCGCGAGGAGGCCGGAGAGGGCGAGGCCGCCCAGGCGTCGCCGTCCCAGCCGGATCAAGGTGAGGAGGACCGTGGGGAGACCATCGCTGGCCCTTGCCTGGCTCATCCGGCTTGCCCCATCGCCCTCCCGACCTGCTGGGGGATCTCGACCACGTGACCTCCGGTCAGCTCCAATACTCGGTCGGCGGCGGCGGCGAGCTGGGGGTCGTGGGTGGCGAGGACCACCGTGGCCTCCCGGCTCAGGCCCCGGACCAGCTCGCCGATCAGGCGGGCGTCGGCGCTCCCCAGGTGCGCGGTCGGCTCGTCCAGCAGCAGCCACCGGGGCCGCCGAGCCAGCACCCGGGCCAGCGCCAGCCGCACCCGCTGACCTCCGGAGGCCAGGCCGCCCGCCTCCCCAACCCAGGTGCCGATCTGATCGGGGAGCTGTCGCACCCATCCCGCCAGCCCGACCTGCTCCAGGGCCTCCCAGACCTCGCGCTCGGAGAGCCCCGGCGCTCCGAGGCGCACGTTGTCGGCGATGGAGCCAGAGGCGAGGTGAGGCCGCTGCGGCAGCCAGCCGACCTGTCGCCACCATGCCTCCCGATCGATGGTGCGAAGGTCGTGCCCGTCCATCAGCACCCGTCCCTCCGTCGGCACCAGCAGCCCCAGCAGGACGGCGAGCAGCGTGCTCTTGCCGGCGCCGCTCGGGCCGACCAGGGCGATGCGGTCACCGCGTCGGACGCCGAGACTGGCCCGATCGAGGGCGGGGAGGGGCCGGCCGGGGTAGGTGAGCGTGACCGCCTCCAGGCGTACCTCCTGGACGGGAGCGAGGATGGTGAGCCGCGGGCCGCCGCCGAGGTCTGGAGCTGGCTCCTCCAGGAGGGCACGCATGCGGTCGGCCGCCGCGGCCGCTTCGACGTTGCCGTGGAACTCGGCCCCGACCGCGCGCAGGGGTAAGAAGACCTCCGGCACCAGCAGCAGCACCGTCAGGCCCACCCCCAGCTCAAGCTGACCGGCGATCAGGCGTAGTCCCACCTCGACCGCCACCAAGGCGGTACAGACGGTCGCTGCCAGCTCCAGGACCAGGGACGACAGGAAGGCCAGGCGCAGCGTGCTCATGGTGGCTCGCCGGTAGCGTTCACTCAGGGTGCGGACAGCCTCGCGCTGGGCCCGGCTGCGGCCGAAGATGGCCAGGGTCGAGAGGCCTCGCATCACCTCCAAGAAGTGCACCCCTAGCCGGGTCAGCTCCTGCCAGCGACGCCTTGCCCGAGCCTGTGCCCCGGCTCCGACCAGCCACATGAACACCGGGACCAGGGGGGTGGCCAGGAGCAGGACGATCCCGGACAGGGGATCGACCCGGAGCACCCAAGCGATAAGCAGGGGCGGCGCCAGCAGGCCCAAGGCCAGCCGGGGTAGGTAGCGGGCGAAGTAGCCGTCGAGCGCGTCGATGCCCTCCGCCGCCAGCGCAGAGGCCTCGCCGCTGTGGACGGCGATGGGGTGGATGGCTCCAAGCGAGCGAGCGACCAGCGCCGCCCGAAGCCCCGCCTTGACGCGGGCCGCGGCCAACCCCCCGACCGTTGGGATGGCCCAGGCCGTGCCTGCCCGGAGCAGGGCTACGAGGGCGAGGCCAAGCAGGGGTGGCCGCAGCGAGGCCAGGTCGGCCCCTTGCAGGAATGCACGAGCGATCACCTCTGCCAGCAGGGTGGCCTGGGCGATCAGCAGGCCGGTGCTGGCCAGGCCGAGGAGCACCGCGGCCAGGAGGGCGACGCGGGTGGCCCGAGCGTGGCGCCAGAGCCAGGGATGGATCGGGCCTCGCATCGAGTCAATAGCCCTCGGCGAGATCCTCCCGACCGATCCGTCGACGGAAGACCCAGTAGGTCCACCCCTGGTAGAGGAGCACCAGCGGGGCGAAGACGGCGGCGATGATGCTCATCACGCCCAGCGTGTACGCGCTCGACGAGGTGTTGAAGATCGTGAGGTCATAGGCCGGACTCAAGCTGGAGACCATGACCCGGGGATAGAGGTTGAGGAAGATCGTGGTCACCAGAAGGACGATGGCGGTCGCGGTGGCGACGAAGCTCCATCCGAGCCGGCGCTCTCGGAGCAACCAGCCGGTCGCCAGCACCGCCCCCAGCGAGGCCAGGGGCACCGGGCTCGGCACCAGGCCAGTGTCGTTGGCCGTCACCGCTCGCTCGTAGGACCAGGCCAGGAAGGCGAAGCTGGCGACCAGCGCCCCGAGCCAGATACGCTCGCCGGCGGTGCGGCTGCGATCGGCGAGCTCCCCGGTGGTCTTGAGGCTCAGGAAGACGGCTCCGTGCAGCCCGAAGAGGAGCAGGAAGGTGAGCCCGCCGAGCAGCGCGTAGGGCTGGAGCAGGTCAAGGGGGGAGCCGGTGAAGTTGCCAGTGGCATCGATCGGGACGCCGTGCAGCATGTCGGCGAAGGCCACCCCCCACAGGAACGAGGGCACCACGCTGCCCCCGAAGAGGGCGCGGTCCCACCATCGCCGCCAGCGGGCCTGGTCCTGCTTGCCGCGGAACTCGAACGCCACCGCTCGCAGGATCAGGGCCACCAGGATCACGAACAGGGCCAGGTAGAAGCCGCTGAACAGGGTCGCGTACCAACCCGGGAAGGCGGCGAAGGTGGCGCCCCCCGCCACCACCAGCCAGACCTCGTTGCCGTCCCAATGTGGCCCGATGCTGTTGATGAGCACCCGACGCTCGACGTCGTCGCGGCCGACCCAGGGCAGCAGCATGCCCACCCCGAAGTCGAACCCCTCCAGGAGGAAGTAGCCCAGCCAGAAGAAGGCGATCAGGAAGAACCAGAGGTTCACCAGCGCCACATGACTCATCTCAGGTCCCCCGTCAAAAGCTCGGCGCGGGCAGCGCCTCTGGCTCCTCGGTGGCCTCGCCGCCCGTCTCCTCGTCGAGGCCGCCCCTCATCGCTCGCAGCATGAGCCAGCCATCGACCACGGCCAGCAGGCCGTAGAGCGCGGTCAGCCCGGCGAAGGAGAGGGCGACCGACCAGCCCGGTACCCCGGGAGACACCGCGTCCCGAGTCTTGAGCAGGCCGAACACCACCCACGGCTGCCGGCCCATCTCGGTGAAGATCCATCCCAGCCAGTTGGCGACGAAGGGCAGGAAGACGGCCACGATGGCCGTCCGGTGAAACCAGCCCGTCTCCTCCAGCCGGCGCCGGTAGACGAGCCATAGCCCGAGCGCGCTGAAGCCGAGGGCGAGGAAGCCGAGGCCGACCATGAGCCGGAAGCTCCAGTAGGTGACCGGGATGAGAGGGGCGTAGTCATCGGGCCCATACCGGTGCTGGTACTGGGCCTGGAGGTTGTCGATGCCCTCGACCCGGCCGTTCCATGTGTTGGTCGCCAGCAGACTGAGCAAGTGGGGCAGGGTCAGGTCGAAGACCAGATGCTTGCCGTCAGGCGTGCCGACAGCGAAGAGCGAGAACTCGGCCGGTCCCTGGCTCTGGTAGAGAGCCTCGGCGGCCGCCATCTTCATCGGCTGGACCCTGGTCATCACCTGGGCCTGGGCATGCCCGGTGAAGGTGAGCAGGAGGGCGGCGATGAACGACCAGAGCAGCCCGACCTTCGCTGCTCGCCCGAAGACGTCAACGTGGCGCTGGCGCAGCAGGTACCAGCCGGCCACCGCGAGCACGAAGAGCCCGCCAGTGAGGAAGCTGCCGAACATGACGTGGGGAAAAGCCACCAGCAGCACCGGGTTGAGCAAGATGGCGGGGAAGTCGGTCATCTCAGGCCGGTGGGTGGTGGGGTTCATGGCGTACCCGACCGGGTTCTGCATCCAGGAGTTGGCAGCCATGATGAAGAGGGCGGAAAGGGCGGTCCCCAGTGCCACCATCCACATGGTGAGCGCGTGCAACCTCTCGGGGAGCCGGTCCCAGCCGAACATCCAGAGCCCGAGGAAGGTCGACTCGAGGAAGAAAGCGAGCAGTCCTTCGATGGCCAGGGGAGCGCCGAAGACGTCACCCACGAACCGCGAGTACGCCGACCAGTTCATGCCGAACTGGAACTCCTGCCAGAGGCCGGTGGCGACGCCCATGGCGAAGTTGATCAGGAAGAGCTTGCCGAAGAACCTGGCCAGCTTCAGGTAGGCAGGGTTGCGTCCACGCAGCCAGGCGGTCTCGAAGATGGCGATGAGCGGGGCGAGCCCAATGGTGAGGGGGACGAAGATGAAGTGGTAGAGGGTGGTGGCTCCGAACTGCCATCGAGCCAGGGTCAAGGCATCCACGGGCACACCTCCAGGGTTATGCTCCAGCGCCGATCTCCCACAACGACCATGCTGGCCGCTGCCCTCGCCTCGGCACAACCGGGAAATCCCTCACCCCAGTGGCTGGGAGGCCCTCGACCTCGGACCGCGACCTGCCAGGTACCCGGGGCGTCGGTTCCCCCGGGCGAGGCCATCCGACGCCCGTGTCCTGCCCTGCAGCCGGGAAGCGTCAAGGGCCCGGCTCCGATGGGATCGTGGATAGAGCCTGGCGACCGTGGGATGGCGGCTCCCGCTGGTCGACCCGGCCCCACTTGTCGTCGGGGCTCTCACCCGTCAGGTCTCCGGCCCCGGTCCGGGGCTTCCAGTCGTGAGCGCCGCCGCGGGGCGCCTCGAGCTGGTGGGCTCAGAGGTGGGGGCGGCTGGATCGGGCGCACGGCCCGGCGGGTCACCTCAGGCACGGGTGTCGGCCCATGACGGAGCGACTCCAGGCCGAGCGGGCCGGGCCCTCGTACTTCCCCGGTGACTGAGCTCACCGCCGCCGATGGTTGGGCCGACCCGGGTCTCCGAGGCCATGAGGCTCGAGGGTGGTCGACCGCGATGCGGCGGGCAGCGTTCCTCTGGGCCTGATGGGGGAAGCGCGATCGGCTAGCAGTCCGCCCGGGCCGCCGTGCAGCAGCTGGTGACCACGGCCGTCGGCGGGTCCCCGGGCCGCTTCCCCGACCGCGGCTCCCCATGGCCTCGGGCACCGACCGGACCATCATCTGCCCACCGCCGGCCCGTGCGTCCGCGCTCTCGCCGCAGGTGCCCTCAGCGGTTGCGGAAGTAGTCGGCGTTGATCTTGATGAAATGCGTCCACTCGGCCGGGACCTCGTCCTCGGGGTAGATCGCGTCCACCGGGCAGGGATCAACGCAGGCGCCGCAGTCGATGCACTCGTCGGGGTCGATGTAGTACATCTCGGCCTCGTCGTCGGTGTGGATGCAGTCGACCGGGCAGACTTCCACGCAGGAGGCGTCCTTCACGCCGATGCAGGGCTGGGTGATGACGTAGGCCATCGTTATCCCTCCTTCTTCTTTGCTGGCTCCTCGCCGGCCAGATGGGCATGGAGGGCGCGGCGCTCGTCGGGTGAGAGCCGCGCCAGCAGGGGGAGGTACACCGTCTCCTCCTCGTCCAAGTGGACCTCGACCAGGGTCTGCAGGGCGTGGAGGAGCCGGCGCGCCTGCTCCCGGTCGGGCTCCTCCAGGAACCGGTCGGCGACCTCGGCCAGCGACTCCACCAGCCGGGCGATGTGGCGGTGGTCGGCCACCATGGTCGCGGTGGCGCTCCCCCACACGCTCAGCACCCGCTCCACCGCCGGGTAGACGGAGCGCTCCTCCTCCTGGGCATGGGGGAGGAGCCCCTCGCGCAGGAAGCGGACCGCCTTCTGGAGGCGGGCCCGGCCGTCCTCGGGATCGAGCCTGGAGATCAGTTCCGCCAGCTCGCCCAGCTCCTCCACCTCCGCGTGCAGGTGACGGTGCTCCTCGCGGATCAGAGATCCGACGTCAGGCGCAGGCTCCAGGGGCGGCCAGGCGGCTTCGGGCTGGGGCGCATGGTCGGACTCGCTCGGGGGTGGGCTGACCACGTTCAGCGCCAGGAGCCGCCCGCCCTCGGCCCGCAGCCCGCGGGCGGCTCCGGCCGGGATCACGGCCACGTCTCCGGCTCGGACCCAACGCGTCTCCCCGCCCGCCGCAAGGCGGCCCGTCCCCGTCAGCACGGAGACGACCAGGTCCAGATCGGGGGCGTGGATGGGGATCTCTTGGCCCGGCTCCAGCGCCACCAGCACCGCCCGCATCCGATTGCCGTCGAAGAGCACACGGCGGCCGAAGCCCCCGGCGGCGAACACCGCCAGCTCTTCCGCCGCCCCGATCAGAGCGGTGGCCGTCATCTCGGCGTGCCCTCCGGACCGGACGCCGGAAGACGACCCGGTAGTCGCCGCCCCCAGCGACCAGAGCTGGTGCTGGAAGCCGCATGCCCCCGGCGCCTCGTAGCGGGGCACCAGCTCCAGCGGCGCCGGCAGCTCAAGCCCCTCATGGGGGCCGGCCCCTCGACCACCCGCACGATGGCGCCGAGGGAGGCGCTGCCCTTGGCCATCATCGGCCGCACGTCCAAGGTTGCCATGGATCCTCCTCCGTTGCGGGAAGCCAGATCTTCCCGGCCTCCCAAGCTGGTGTCGTAGCCCGGACGGGATGCCCGGGTCGACCGGCTCCAGGACGGCCCCGGCCCTTCGCGGTCCCGGCTCTGCCCCGCCCGTCCAGCTGGGCCCTCCCAGCCATGCCGTCACCTGCCTCGCCGGTTGACCGGCCGGCCTTCGGCGCCAGGACGTGAGGGGTCTCAGAGATGGCGGGCAGGTCGGTGGCCAGGTGAGGGGTGGGCAGCTCGGCCGCGCTCTGAGGGAGGGGGAGCGCCGGTACTGGCTCAGCGGTTTTATCTCTCATAATCGTGAAAACCATGATAATGATCTCGGGTGGCTCTCGAACCGCTCCTCGCCGAGCGCGCCAGCGCTTCTCGGCGCGAGGCCTGCCGCAGCCAGGCCCGGGCGAAGCCGAGGGCGAAGGCGGCCAGCCCCAGCCAGGTCAGGAGGTCGGCGAGGCCGAGCAGCCCCTGATACCAGCTCGGCGCCGTCCCCTCCAAGGGCGCCGCTGCTAGCCGCGACCCGGTGCCGGCCAGCAACGTCAGCCAGATCAGGCCGAGGGAGCGCGACCTCCCACCCGGGATGGCCCGGGCGACGGCGAAGACCGGCGCCAGCAGGCGGGCCATGCCCACGATCAGGGTGGTGGCCAACCCCAGGCCGAGGCCGTGGAGGGCGGCGTCGTCGAGACGGGCAGCGACCCCGCTGCTCCAGGCGCTGGAGAGCGCTCCCGCGATCAGGCATCCCCCCGCCAGCAGCGCCCAGCGGTTGGCGGTGATGACGAAGCGGGCGGCGGGGCGGGAGGGCGGGCGTAGGCGGTACGGGCGTCCCCGGATCGCGCCTGTCAACGGCGCCAGCCAGAGCACGCCGGCGCCGGCCAGGCCCAGGCCTGGCTGGTGCAGGGCGATACCGGGAGGGGTCGCGGAGACCAGGACCAGGGTCGTGCCCAGGTTGTACAGGCCGAGCGCGGGCGCCAGCCGCTCGGGTGGCTGGCGGCCGTAGAAGACGGGCACGCTGCGGGACTGGATGGCCCAGATCACGTTACCGATCGCTCCCAGCAGCACCGCCCAGATCGAGGCTTGGTCGAGAGCGGGAGGCACCAACCCGCCTCCGAGGGCGGCACGCGCCCCGGCCAGGGCGGTCAGCGCCGCCCACATCGCCCACCAGCCGGTGGCCGCCCAGGCCGCCCCACGCCAGCTCTCCCGCTGCCCCCGGCTGCGGGCCAGGGTCCAGGCCAAGACGGCGGCCACCATGCCGAGGCCGGCGGCCTCGAAGCCGGCGGCGCTCAACAGCAGGAAAGGGACGCGGAGACCCATCCCGGTGAGCAGTCGCAGCACCGTCCCCGAGACCATCAGCCCGAGCGGAGGGAGGGTCAGCGCTGCCGGCAGGGGCGGGCGGTGGGCGAGGCGGGGTACCAGCCGCAGGGCCATGCCCGCGACCATCAAGCCCAGCCAGCCCTGGAGCTGGACCCAGCCATGGGACTGGATCAGGGCCGTCTCATCCAGGTCCCAGCCCAGGTCGGGGGCTAGAGGGATGAACAGGGCGAGCACCAGCCCCGCACCCAGGGTCAGGGCCAGGGCCGCACCAACGAAGAGAAGGTAGGAGCGCTCCTCAGCCGGCGGGGTAGGGCGGCGGGGCGCGGTGAGGGCTGGCCCCCCCGGGCCGGCCCTGGCGTCGAGGCTCGCCTTCCCGGGCCGGGGCCGGTCCCATCCCCGCCCCCGGGGTCCTCCCAGGTCTTCCCCAGAAGCACTGCCCGAGATTTTTATCATTTTCATACTGTAGATATGATGATCTACGTGAGAGATGGCGCTTTCGGCCCCCCCGCGGGAGGTTGACGTGAACGCTTACCTGCACACGGTTCACGTGCTCCTGGCCGGGGTCTGGCTGGGCTGCCTGGTCTTCACCACCCTGGTCGTCTCGCCCGCCCTCCGGGCCATGGAGTGGCCGGAGAGCGAGCGGGTGCTGGTTCGTTCCCGGATCGGTCGCCAGTTCATGCGGCTGGCCAACCCGGTGCTGGCCCTGTTGGTCGTCTTCCTGCTCCTGGACGGCATGACCGCGCCCCTGCCCCTCGCCCGGCTGGCCCGCCTCCTGCTCGAACTCGGCCTGGTCCTGGCCGTGGCCACGCTGGCCGCGAGCCATGGCTTCGTCTTCGGCCGGCGGCTCCGAGATCTCGCCGCCCGGGAGCGGGAGATGCCGGCTGACGCCGCCCGGCTGGCCTCGGCACGCCACCGCGTTCAGCGGGTGTCGTTCGGGGTTTCGATGGTCAACTTGCTGGCCAGCCTGGCCGTCGCCGTCCTGGCGGTGAACCTGTAGGGGTGGTCGGGGGACACGCGAGGAGATGAACACCGTGACCGATCGGGGGCCGCGATCGACCATCGACGACGAGCCCGGCGGTCGCCGGGCCGACTCCGGGAGGGCGCCGCGTCCAGCCGGATCGGGCGCCGAGGAGGGAGTGAAGGTCGAAGCCGACCCATCGACGGCCCTCTCCCCTCGACCGGCGATGGCCGCGATCCCCGACTCTGACGCCGCCGCGGCCCTCCTCCAGCGGCTCCATGGCCCTCTGCTGCGCGTCGCGGGCCGAGTCGAGGCGGCGCTTGGCCCGCTGCCCCCGGGAGCTCCAGCTCCCACCTCGCCCGACCGCTTCGGATGGGTGCCGGACCTCCTCATCGGCGAGGTGGTGCCGCGGTTCCAGGCCGAGGAGGAGGTGCTTTATCCGATCGTTGAGGAGGACGCCGATGTGGCCTTTCTCAGGTCTCAGCACCGGACCATCAGGGGGTGGATCGAGAGCGTATCGCTCCTGACGCGCCGCCTCCAGCTGAGCCGGTGTCCGAGCCGGTCCGCCGAGCGGGTGCTCCGGGGGCAGCTTCATGACCTCTGTAGCCTCCTGCGACGCCACGTACACGACGAGGCCCAAGCCTGCTCGCCGGCGCTGCGACGGGTCGGGCCGGAGCGGGGAGAGGAGCTGTGGGGGGCCCTGGCCGATTCAGGGCGGAGGGCGCGGCGGGAGGTCAGACTGGTCATCGCTCAAGCACCGGGCGCGACGGAGGCCGTGGTCCTGCGCTCCAATCCCGGCGCGGGACGGGTCCACGTCGTCGAGCTCGGTCAGCTCGACCTCCAGGTCGAGCCTCAGCGCGCCGGGCTCAGCGAGGTGGAGGCTCGGACCGCATCTGAGAGCGACTTGGCCCCTCCGTGACCGGTCTGGCCTCCGTCAACCGGGATCTCGGCCCCGCTGATGAACGAGGATTCGTCGGAGATCAGGAAGACGACCAGCGGGGCCACGTCGTCGACAGTCCCAGCGCGCCCGAGCGGCGTCTCGGCCACGTTGGCGACGCGGAAGGCCGCGGGCGCCGAGGCGGCCATGGGCGTCTCGATGTACCCGGGGTGGATGATGTTGACCCGGATGCCGAGCGGCCCCAGCTCCATGCTGGCGACGCGGGAGAGGCCGCGCAGCCCCCATTTGCTCACCGTGTAGGCAACCGGGTAGTGGGCGGTGAGGGCGGCCACCGAGCCGACATTGACGATCGAGCCGCCCTGGGGCATGAAAGGCAGGAGGGTCTGGATGCCGAGCAACGCCCCGGTCAGGTTGACGCTCAGGACTCGGTTCCAGTCCTCGAGGCCGACCTCGGCCAGACGAGCCCGGAAAGGGATGCCGGCATTGTTGACCAAGCCGTGGACGTGCCCAAAGCGCTCACCGATCCAGGCCCCCAGGGCGCGCCAATCCTCGGGTCGGGAAACGTCAAGCCGGCGGTAGACGATCCGGTCGGCTAGGTCGGCGGCCGCCTCCGCCAGCCCGGCCGCCTGCTCCGGCAGATCGAGCGCGATCACCTGTGCCCCTTCCCTAGCCAAGGCCACGGCCTCAGCTCGACCCTGCCCACTCGCCGCCCCGGTGACCACCACCACCTTGCCATCCACCCGTCCCATGTCAGCCCTCACCTCCTGGTCGACAAGGTCGGCCTCCGGCGGCCCGATGATCGCCGGGCCGATCCCTTCCGTCGGCTCCATTTTCGTGGTTCGCTCGTGCCGTCATCACGTCGACCGACGACGGGGCTGGAGCGGAGCGCTCGACAGGCCAGGGCCGATCGAGGTCGATGCGCACGTCGCTTGTCGGCAGCATATGGGGCGAGGGCACGTCGCCACCGTGTCCCATCGGTCGGGCGGGGAACTCACCCTCCGGGGTCTACTGCCCTGCCCCAGCAGGCGCCGCGGGCTCACCGATCCGCTCCGGCGGTGATCCTGCGGCGTGGACAGCAGGGTGAAAGGCCAGGTCGCGATCATGCCAACGGCTGCGGTGGCCTGGCCGGGTCATGGTTCGCTGCTTCCTCTGGGAGGGAATGCGGGTGGCAACCGCGACCATGAGCACGATCAGGCGGTTGCGCTCGCCTCCAAGCTGGAGAGGACCATGGCGGTGGCCGTGGACGTTGCCAGCCACGAGTCCGCCGTGGTGAGGAATCACGACCGCGGTCGAGCGATGGGGACAGGTCGACGTGCTGGTGAGCAACGCCGGCGTCGCCGGGCTGACCTGCCTGGTCGTCGATTGCCTGGTCGAAGCGTGGCGGAAGGTACTCGAAGCGCACCTGATCGACGTCCTCGACGGTGCGCGAGCCGTCCTCCCCCACGTGGTCGCTCGGGGCTACGGTCGTATCGTCACCGTCGTCTCGGTGGCGGGGAAAGGTCTCAACCCAAACATGCCTGTCTACTCGGCCTCCAAGGCGGGGGTGACGCCTTCACTCGGTCGGTTGCCGGTGAGGTGACGGCACGAGAGTGCTGGTCAATTGTGGTGTCCAGACACGGGTTCCGATGGGGACCCCTTGGTACGGCTCGGAGCTGGTGGAGGCCGACCGGTGCCTCCCCAACTCCAAGAGGTGTCATCGCTGCGGTGGCATCCAGGCCATCGGCTGGGCCGAGCCCTGGAGGTGCGACGGCGATGGGAGGCGTCACCGGTGCGATGACCACGCGGCGATCAACCTGGCGGGGTACTCGCCCGGGGCACCCCACGAGGCCGGCTTTGTGGGGCGCTCCGCGAGGGGAACCCCGTGAGGGGTGCCGCTTGAGTGCTATTGATCACTCGGCGGCAACGGCATGGCCTTCTGCCGACCGAGCGCTGAAGAGGGTGATGAGGCTCGTTCAGGAGGTGATGGACCTCCAATCGGCAACGAGGGGAAAGGAAGTCCTCCCCAGGAGGCAAGAGCGCCGAGCTGGTTTGCCTGGCCGTGGTCCAGACCCTGCTCGGTCACCTCCGATTTGGCTTTCCCTGTCCCGGCAGGCTGCCTTCGACCGGCACCAGGCCTGGCCCAGCACCTCCAGCGTCCAGGAATCGCCGGGGGCAGGCCGTCCTGCCTCGCGTGCAGGTCGGCTCTCACCCAGGTGAGCGCCAGTAAGCGAGGCGCCGTACCCGAGGTGGGGGCAGATGCGCTCAGGATCCTTCGGCCCTCGCCCTCGAAGCACGCTCGGTCGTTCGTCCTCGCCGTGCAGCGTGCAGCCGCCGGTGGGCTCAGAGACCTCTGCCGCTGGTGCCCGCGTCGGCATCATGACGACCACGGCACCATCCCTCGTGGATCCCCTGCGACGGTCTGCTTCACCCGGTCGACGGGGCATGCGTGCTCGGTCGCCCGGGTGACACCTATGACGGCCTGGCGACCCAGGCCCCACACCGCTCGGCGGAGGGCCCCCGGGCGAAGACGAGGGCGCTCGCCCAGGGAGGCATCGAAGCCTCCAGGTCCCCGACCGGGATGAGCCCGCCCATCTCGGCGGCCGGGAGGGGGCTTGGCCGTGTGGGAGCAGCGGGAAGCCGTCTGGGGCATGGGTACCTTGGGCAATGGCTGGAACCCCAGCACCAATCCCGGTGCCTCCGAGGTCGAGGCACCCCGGCTCAGCGGCTGGCCCGCTCCCCAGGACGTCCAGGCCAGCGGGCCCGGCGGTTCCTACGGACACGCGCGGTGGACGGGGCGGGGAGAGGCGGCCTGCGCACCGTGCCGCGGATGCCGCCCAGGATCATCCTGAGGCTTGAGGTGAGCTCTGGGGTCGATCCCTGGCCTCCTGTTGGTACTCCATCCGCCAGGCCTCGCCTGCCGCGTACACCAACCTCGCCCATCTCACCGCTAATGGGGGCAGGAGAGAGACCTCGGCTTCAGCCGCGGAGTTCATGATTCCCGCACGCTTCCTCATAAACGTCTGTCGCGGTCGGCGTAGTCGCCGAGTGCAGCTCGGATTCGGTCTCGATACTCCGCGGCCTGCTCCTCCGACTCGTATTTGGTGCGGGGCCAGAAGAAGCCCCGCAGTCCGTCACCGCGCCGACGTGGCACGACGTGGATGTGGACATGGGGGACGCTCTGGCTAACTCTGTCGTTGACAGCGATGAAGGTCCCGTGTGCATCCAGCGCCTCCATCAACGCAACCGCGAGACGCTGGACAAGCTGCATCAGAGGCAGTAGCTGCCCGGGAACGAGGTCGAGGATGGACGAGATGTGCGCGGTTGGTACCACCAGGCAATGGCCGAGGAGGAGCGGTCTCCGGTCCAGGAAGGCCATCTTCTCCCCGTCTCGCCATACTTCGTGGGCAGGGGCGACTCCCGAGATGATGGCGCAGAAAGGGCAACCACTCGTCCCCAGGAGCGACGAGGAGGCTTGCCCGCCGGGACTCACACCCATCCGTTCAGGCCACCGCCCTGGGAGGGCGCGGGGCGAACGCCTGACGCAGGGTGAGGATACGGGCTATGTCGGAGGGGGACACGATGCCGACCAGCTTCCCATCGGCGAAGATCAGCACTCGGCGATCCAAGGCGCCACCGATGCGTTCGATCATCTGGCCCAAGCTCTCGTCCGGATGGGCACGCGGCATCTCGGCGATGGGCGTGGCCAGGTCGCGCAACGTCATGGTCGCTCGGTCCGCGGCCGAGGCCCGCAACAGGTCTCGCAACCGCACCACACCGGTCACCTCACCAGAGAGGGCGTGGAGAGGGTAGGTCGTGAAGCGGTGGTGAGGGGCGACCGAGGTGAGGAAGTCCTCCACCTTGATCCACTCCGGCACGGTGGCCACCGGAGAGGTCATTGCCGCCGAGACCGGAATTGACTTGAGCGCTGCTCGAACCTCCATCGCCGTTAGCTCGGCCCCCGCCGCCGAGAGCAAGAACCAACCGATGAAGGCGATCCAGATGCCGCTCACGATTGAGCCCACGAACAGTTCGACCAGGCCCAACCCGATCATGAGCAAGGCGACGATGCGCCCCACCCAGACCGCATCACGGACGCCACGCTGTCGATTGCCGGTCCGCCACCAGAGAAAGGCCCCGAGCAGACGACCACCGTCGAGGGGAAAGGCGGGGACCAGGTTGAAGACGGCCAGGACCAGGTTCAAGAACGCCAACCACCCCACAAGCTGGGTGAAGAGCACAGGCGCCCCTGTTATCGCTCCGGCCAGGGCCACCGCGTAGGCCATGCCCGCCATCACCAGGCTGGCCAGCGGACCGACGCCAATGATCAGGGCCTCAGCCCCCGCGCTCGGCGGCTCACCCTCCAGCTGGGAGACGCCACCGAACAACCATAAGGTGATGCCGCCCACCCGCATCCCCCGCCGTCGGGCTGCGATCGCATGTGCGAACTCGTGGACCAGCAGGCAGGCGAAGAAGATGACGGCACCCACCAGCCCGGTCAGCCAATAGGCCAGCATCGGCTGGCCAGGCGCCGCGGCCGGCAGGACGGAGCTGGCCAGGGTCCAGGCCACCAGCACGAAGATCACGATCAGACTCCAGTTGAAGCCGACCTCGATCCCGAACAGCCTTCCCAGCCGGATGGTCGGTGTCATGATCAGCCACCCTATCGAAACCGAAACTCGCTTGTTGGCTCAACCCTCAGCCTGCTCGATGGATGCTCCACCACACAGGGTCGATCGACCTCTCGCCCGAGAGCCCCTCGGCAGCTCGATGGTGCCCACGCCAACCAACCACCGCCTCCTGAGCACCATCCCAACCTCCAGCGACCAGAATCGCCGGTCGAAGCAGAGCTTACGGCAGCCATCTCGCCGCCGCCCGCCCTTCGACCGCCGGCGCTGGATCGAGGAGCCAGGGGATCCACCGGTCGCCGCACAGAGGAGCGTCTCCACCTCAGGGGAACGTCTCCATCTCATGTCCATCTCATGAGACGCGAGGAGGCGGGACCATGTCCCCTGGGGGGCCGCAACAGTTGATCGATGAGGGAACCATCACCCGCAACCGCGAGCCTGGAGGAGTGGGCGGGGACCCACGGGGTCCATCCCAAGACCGCCTCTCGCCATGATCGGGAGGGCACGACGCCGGTCCCGAGAGGGCGTGGGGACGTTCGCTCCCACAGGGGATGCCCCCGCCCCCAAGGCCGGCCGCGGGGCCGGGCACGCCCGGGTGCGCCGAGCCGGCCCGATCCGGACTGGCAAGGGGCGGGGGTGATGGCCCCGCTGGCGGCGCAGGGGCGGGTGGTGGAGGTCGATCCCTCCGAGGTCGATGACGATCCCCACCCTCACGAGGCCGGCTTGGGGACCCCATGGGAACCGGTTCCGATGGGGCGCCCGCGAGGGCAGCCCCGTGAGGGGTGCCGCTTGACGGGACGATCGCTCCCTCGGCGGCGACGGTCGAAGCCAGCTGGCCAGATGGCGTTGGGTGCCTGCCCAGATGATGACGGCTTGGCCCTCTTGTGGTTGAGCCAGGTTGGGGCTGGAGCCGACCGAGATGAGAGGCTCGAGACGAAAACCGAGGCAGGGGCTTGCCTCGATCTTGGGGGCGGGCAATCTCCGGGGAGGGCGGGCTGAGCAGGAGAGCGTCGAGGGCCCTGCTCTTGGGACCATGAACCACGACCCGGAGGAGGCCTCACCGCATCCCAGGGCCAGCTTTGCCGTTGCCGCTGAGTAAGCGATCGTCTCATGCGGCACCCCTCACGGGGTTGCCCTCGCGGGCTTCGCGCTTCCTCGCCGCGTGCCCGGGAAGCCCGGGTCTCACCGGGGGCCCCACGAGGCCGGCCTCGTGGGGCCCCCTGACCGCGGCTCTGCGCCTCACGGAGGCTCCAACTGAGCCGACGGGGTCCCCACGAAGCCAGCTTCGTGGGGCGCCCCCGACCCGGCGACCGTCGAGCTTGCCCGCCCGAGACTGCTGCCAGCGCCAGCGGAGACCGGAGCACGACGGCGGCTCCTTCGATGCGCCGGTCTCGCGATAGGCGTCGAGATCGGCCTTGAGGGTCCGGACCGCCCAGTTGGAGGCGGAGCGGCGGCCGCCCCACTGCCGCCGGATGGTCTGCCACTGCTCCGGGGTCGGGTCCAAGGCGAGCTGGAGCGCTCGCAGCGTCCAGCCGTCCGGGGCCGCGTACCTACGGGGCTCCCCACGAGGCCGGCCTGGGGACCCCATCGGAGCGTGCTCCGATGGGGAACCCTCGTGGGGCACCCCTCCGGGCCATCGTGCGGGAGCGCGGCCATCGCCCGGGCCCCCCGATGGGCGGCGGCACGCCGGCCGTCGTGCCGGGCACCGAGGCCGCTCAGGAGCTCGCTTACGTCTCGGACCAGGTCCTCGTCGACCTCGGAGGGATCGACCCCCACCAGCCGCCCTCCCTGGGCGGCGAGCGCAGCCTCCACCTCCTCGGCCCCGAACCGCGCCAAGCGGTCCCGAGGCTCGACCACGATCGTGGTCACGGTCGGGTCACGCCGCAAGGCCAGGAACCTCCGACGCGTTCCGTTCAGGGCCGAGCCGATCTCGGTCAGAAGGCGCCCGACGGCGAGCCCCTCCTGGGCCGCCCAAGCGGCAGCACCCGCCACCTGCCGGTCCAGATCGGAGCGTTGATCGGCAGCGGACACGCGGGCGGTCACGCCGGGGCGTCCCCCGGGATCAGGTGACCGGCTCGCCGGGCCGGGACGGGAAGCGTGCCCGACGGGAAGCACCTTCCCGAGAGCGACCCGGGCCTGTCCACAGGCCGGCATCTCCACCTCCCTCGTTCGGGCGCCAGGGTCGCGGTCGTCGAGGAGCCCCTCCAGGATCCGCAGATCCCCAACGAACCGGAGGGGCTCGCCATGAGGGTCACCCGAGGGATGCGCCGCAGGTCCACGGAGCGGGGGCGCCGGGCTCAGCTCGTCACCTCGGACCCCCTCATCGCCGGCGTCGACCCGGCCAACAAGAAGAAGTCGG
>Ga0209061_1003182_pt1 | contig 18391 bp, 14 predicted proteins | sample Coa_R1_10_FD_187157 | JGI IMG/M metagenome (GOLD analysis project Ga0209061, IMG submission 187157) | Surface soil microbial communities from Centralia Pennsylvania, which are recovering from an underground coalmine fire - Coalmine... | ecosystem: Environmental > Terrestrial > Soil >...
GACGACGACCGGCGCGGTCTCGAAGGCGTACGTCGTCGCGCCCGCCTGCATGCCGGTCGCGCCGCACTGGAAGACCCATGCGGGAGTGAGGCGCCTGACGTTCTGCGTGTTGATCTGCTCCAGCGGGCTGTAGCGCTGCCCGTCGTAGGCGCCGTAGTAGGTGAGCCAGTTGTGCGGCTCCGAGCGGGCCCGCAGAATGCGCTCGTAGGTGACGTTCCTGGCCACCGGTGGCGCGCTGCCGGCCACAAACGCCAGAGATGACTGATTGACGGCACGCCCTGCATCGACGTACGGTTCCGCCGTTTGTGTCATGTCCTGCTCCTTTCCGCGGTCGCGGCGGGTGGGGCGGCCGGTCTACGGCCGGGGCTGCTGCGGGCGGTCGAGGCGGGCTTCCTCCGGGACCTCCCCCATGACGACGATCGCCCCGGTCAGGCCACGGCCTTCGTCGTTTCCTGTCGGCGAGCCGTACCAGTAGTAGCCGGGACCGTCGAGGTTGAGGGTGGCCACCCCCCGTGAATGGTTCACCAGCCAGATGAACTGGCTGTCACCATTGCTCGGCAGGAGCGCGCAGTGGGTGTTCTTGTCGTCGTTGATGAGCTCGAGCTCGAGGTCGCCTCCATGGGGCAGGACGAGGACCGCAGGGTCCCAGGCCAGCTCATCGGGCTGGATCCGGACCGTGGCGTGCATGCGGCCGTCCGGCCCCTCCTCGGCACGGCCGAGGTTCCCGTTGGCGAGCAGCCGGCCTATCGTCGCCCCGTTCTGCCTCCTCAGCCCCGGCAGTTCTTGCATCACTCCGGTTGTCATCGGCTTGACCTCCTCATACGGTCCCCTACCGAAGCGGATGGAATGTGATCCCCGGCGGTCACGGCCGCGCTCCCGGCAGGCGTGCCCCGGTGCCCGCCGGGCGTGACGCCGGCTGTCATCGGACCTCCCTGGAAAGCTGCTGCCCCCCGCTCCAGCTACGTGCCGGTCCTGGCCGGCGGCATCGCCGCCGGCCCAGATGGCGCCGGCCACGGGGTGGCCGGGCGATGCCGCTGCTGCCCAGCCGTGCCCCGTTCATGCCGGCGGCGACGGTGATTTGCCGTCTTTCTTGCACGGACCCGGGTGACCGGCGCGATCACGCCGCCTGGCTGCCCGATACGGCAGCCGGGGCCTTCGTCACCGCGGCCCCGGAGCGCACCCGGCGCCCCCCTGCCCGCGTGCACGCACCACCCCCATTCCGGGCCGCCGTGGCTCGTTTGCGCCCGCCGGGCACCGTTACCTGGCGGCCCGGCCTGGCACCGGGCCCGGGCACGGCAGCGCATTGCTGGCGCGTCAGCCAGTCCCGGCTGGTATCGATCCTGGGACGCTCCTTCCTCATCACTCAAGCGTGCCGGGGCGAACGGCGCCTGCAGCCGGGCGAACGGCGCCGCATCCGCAACGAGCGGGACCGCACCTGCAGGTGACAGCGCAGGGGGGGGCGGCAGCAGGGGCCTGGGCCGCATCGGGCAGCGTTCGCCCGGTCATGGCACCCGGGGCACGAGGCGGGCGTGCCGCCCAGAGGGCACATGCAGGCGGGGAGGACGCGCCCTGGGCGGCTGCAGCGCTAGTCAGCCAGCACGGCCCGCACCGCGGCGCCGAGCGCGGCCGCGACGTCCCCGACGAGCAGGTGGGTTCCTTCGGCGACGATGAGGCGGCCCCCGGCGACGACGTAGGCGACGTCGGCTGGCGAGGCCGCGAAGACCGCCGATTCCGCCAGGCATTCCACGCTGGCCCCGGCCAGGCGCGGGGAGCGCAGCCGCAGCGCCACCAGGTCCGCCCGCGCGCCGGGCGCGATGCGCCCGTCGCCGGCGGCGCCGAGAGCGCGGTGGCCGGTTTCGGCCGCCGCCGCCAGCAGCTCGCCCGCCGCCCAGTTGCCCCGCTGCCCGCTGGCCAGGCGCTCGTCCATCTCCATGGCCCGCATCTCCTCGAACGGGTCGATGACGGCGTGGCTGTCGCTGCCCAGGCACAGCGCCGCCCCGGCGCGGGCCAGGGCGCGGGCGGGGCCGATCCCGTCGGCCAGGTCCCGCTCGGTGGTCGGGCACAGGCACACGCCGGTGCCCGAGGCCGCGAGCGCGGCCACCTCGTCCTCATCCAGGTGGGTGGCGTGCACCGCCCACGACCCGGCGCCGAGCGCGCCCGCGCGGCCGAGCAGGGTGGCGGGGCAGCAGCCGTACGCCGCCAGGCACGCCGTCACCTCGGCCGGCTGCTCGGCCAGGTGAAAGTGCAGGGGGACCTGGCGCTGCGCCGCCCATTCCGCCACCGCGCGTGCCGCCTCCGGCGGCACGGCCCGCACCGAGTGGATCGCCGCCCCGGCGCGCGCCCCGCCTGCCGCGAGTTCCGCCACCCGGCTGGCCCATGCCCCGGCGCTGCCGTCGCTGAACCGGGCCTGCACGCCTTCGGGGGGCCGGCCGGGTGCCGACTCCAGGTAGCAGGTGTCGAGCAGGGTGACCCGCACGCCCGCCTCGTCGCCGGCGTCCAGGAGCGCCCGGCCCATCTCGTTCGGGTCGGCGTAGCGGCCGCCGCCCGGCGGGTGGTGCAGGTAGTGGAACTCGCCCACCGCCGTGATCCCGGCCAGCGCCATCTCGGCGTAGGCGGCGCGGGCCAGGTCCCGGTAGCTGCCGGGGGTCAGCCGCTCCGCCACCTGGTACATGACGTCCCGCCAGGCCCAGAAGTCCCCCGTCCCCCGTTCGGAGCGGCCGCGCAGCGCGCGGTGGAAGGCGTGCGAGTGGGCGTTGGCGAAGCCGGGCACCACCAGGCCGGGCAGCAGGATGTCCCCCGGCTGCCGGGCGGCGCCCGGCGTGACGGCCGCGATCCGCTCCCCCGCCACCGTCACCGCCACGTCACGGCCGATCCCGGCCTCACCCAGCCACGCCGCGGAGCAGAGGTAGCGCTGGCGCGGGGCCTGCCCGGCGCCGCCGCCGCTGCCGCCGTCAGGAGCCACCGGCATCCCCGGCTCGCCTTTGCGTGGCAGGCTCCGGGCCGCCGGGCCTCCCGTGCCGGGCCATCCCCCGGGGGGCCGCCCGTCCCCGGCCGGTCATCGCGCGGCCAGCTCTTCGAGCACGGCGGCGAGACCCCGCACCCCGGCCAGGCAGTCCTGTTCCGCGGCCCGCTCGGCCGGGCAGTGGCTGGCGCCGGTCGGGTTGCGGACGAAGATCATCGCGGCTGGCACGCGGGCGGCAAGGATCCCGGCGTCGTGGCCGGCGGCGGTGGCCAGGGCAGGCGCACCGCCGAGGGCCGCGGCCACCCGCCCGGTCAGTGCCTGGCTGAACGTGACGCCAGGGCTGCGCGATTCCTGCGACACCCGCAGCTCCACGCCATGCTCGCCGGCGGCATGACGCGCCGCCCCGGTCACCTCGGTCACCAGGGCGCCCAGCGCGCGGCTGCTGGGAGCGCGGGCGTCCAGCCACGCCTCCACCAGGCCGGGGACCGTGTTCACCCCGCCAGGCTGCACCGACACCCGGCCGACCGTGGCGTGCCCGCCGGCGCGCCCGGCGGCCCGGCGGGCCGCCAGCACCGCCGCGGCGAACGGCAGCATGGGGTCGTGCCGGCCGGCGAGGGGCGTGGTGCCGGCGTGGTTCGGCTCCCCGCGGAAGGTGAGCCGCCACCGGCCGTGCGGCCAGATGCCGCTGGCCACCGCCAGCGGCGCCCCGAGGTCCGCCAGGCCCCGGCCCTGTTCGATGTGCAGCTCGACGAAGCAGCCGATCCGGGCGAGCGTCTCCTCGCCGGGGCCGAGGCCGGCGGGGTCCACGCCGCAGCCGGCCATGGCGGCGGCCATGCTCACCCCGTCCGCGTCGCGCAGCGACGCGGCGACGTCCGGGGCGAGGGCGCCGGTGAGCAGCCGGCTGCCCGCGCAGGCCACGCCGAACCGCGCCCCTTCCTCGTCCGCGAACGCGGCCACCGCCACCGGGCGGGCCGGCCTCACGCCCTTCTCCCGCAGGCAGTCGATGGCGAGGAACCCGCTGACGACACCGAGGGGCCCGTCGAACGCTCCCCCGCCCGGCACGCTGTCCAGGTGGCTGCCGGTGACGACCGCGCCCGGGCTGCCGGGGCCGGGCCGGCCCCACCAGGCCCACAGGTTGCCGTTCCTGTCCTGCCCGGCGTCCAGGCCGCGGCGTCCGGCCTCGCGGCGGAACCAGGAGCGCAGCTCGCGGTCGGCCGGGGTCCACGCGAACCGGTCGTAGCCGCCGCCGGCGCTGGCCCCGATCGGGGCCAGCGCCGCCCACATGGCCGCGAAGCGGCCGGCCAGCCCCGCGCCAGCACGCCCGGCTGGAGTGCCCGCGCCGCCGCCGGGAAGGCCGGCCACGGCGGAACGCCCCGGCCTGCCGGGGCGGCCGGCCGTGCCCGCCCCGCGTCCGCGCGCACCGCCTCCGGCCGTCATGGCACCATCACCGCGTCACCGCCCCGGGCGGGCACCGCGCGGCAGCCGGGTTTCCCCGTTCACCGGTGCTCCCCGCCCACCGGGATGCGGATGCCGCGCCGGCGCGCCACGTCCCGCGCCCCGGCGTAGCCCGCGTCGGCGTGCCTGGCCACCCCGATGCCCGGGTCGTTGGCCAGCACCCGGGCCAGCTTCTGCGCGGCCAGCGGCGACCCGTCGGCTACGCACACCTGGCCGGCGTGGATGGACCGGCCGATGCCCACCCCGCCGCCGTGGTGGATCGACACCCAGGACGCGCCGCTGGCCGTGTTGAGCATGGCGTTGAGCAGCGGCCAGTCGGCGATCGCGTCGGAGCCGTCGGCCATCGCCTCGGTCTCCCGGTAGGGGGAGGCCACCGAGCCGGCATCCAGGTGGTCCCGGCCGATGACGACCGGGCCGCGCAGCTCGCCGGAGGCCACCATCTCGTTGAACCGCAGCCCGGCCCGGTCGCGCTCGCCGTAGCCGAGCCAGCAGATCCGCGCCGGCAGTCCCTGGAAACGCACTTTCTCCCCCGCCATCCGCAGCCACCGCGCCAGGGGCTCGTTGCCGGGAAACAGTTCGGTCACCGCCCGGTCGGTGGCGGCGATGTCGGCGGGGTCGCCGGACAGTGCCACCCACCGGAACGGGCCCTTGCCCTCGCAGAACAGCGGCCTGATGTAGGCGGGCACGAAGCCCGGATAGCCGAAGGCGCGCTCGCAGCCGCCGAGCCTGGCCTCGGCGCGCAGGCTGTTGCCGTAGTCGAACACCTCGGCGCCGGCGTCGGCGAACCCCACCATGGCCGCCACGTGCGCCGCCATCGACTCCCTGGCGGCCGTGACGAAGCCGGCCGGGTCCTTCTCCCGCCGCCCGGCCATCTCGTCGAACGCGACCCCGCGCGGCAGGTAGGTGAGCGGGTCGTGCGCGGACGTCTGGTCGGTGACCACGTCCGCAGCCACCCCGCGGGCGAGGAGCTCAGGCACCACGTCGGCGGCGTTGCCGACGACCCCGACCGACAGCGGCCGGCGGCCCGCCTTGGCGGCCAGCACCCGGCGCAGCCCGTCGTCGAGGTCATCGGCGGCCTCGTCCAGGTAGCCCTGGTCCAGGCGGCGCCGGACCCGGGACGGATCGCACTCCACGCACAGCACCGCTCCCCCGTTGAACGTCACCGCCAGCGGCTGCGCCCCGCCCATGCCGCCGAGCCCCGCGGTGAGGGTGAGCGTGCCGGCCAGCGACCCGCCGAAGCGTTTGGCGGCGACCGCGGCGAACGTCTCGTAGGTGCCCTGCAAGATCCCCTGGGTGCCGATGTAGATCCACGAGCCCGCCGTCATCTGGCCGTACATGGTGAGCCCCGCCTGTTCCAGGCGGCGGAACTCGTCCCAGGTGGCCCAGCCGGGTACCAGGTTGGCGTTGGCGATCAGCACCCGCGGCGCCCACTCGTGGGTGCGGAACACCCCGACCGGCTTGCCGGACTGCACGAGCAGGGTCTCGTCCCCGGCCAGGCCGCGCAATGCGGCCACGATCGCGTCGAACGCCGCCCAGGACCGGGCGGCCCGGCCGGTGCCGCCGTAGACGACAAGCTCGCCGGGGCGCTCCGCGACCTCCGGGTCCAGGTTGTTCATCAGCATGCGCAGCGCGGCCTCCTGCGGCCAGCCCCGGCAGGAGATTTCGGTCCCGCGGGGGGCACGGACAGGGCCGCGGCCCGGGTGACCAGTCATCAGCTCACCTCCGCCGGTCCTCATGAACGGTCTTCCACCCTTATCCCTTGCACGGCGGCCCCGGGGCGACCCCGACGTGGATGGCCCGGGAACGCTGTTCAGGGGCCTGCCGGGCCGGCCTCGGCGCGCAGCACGGCGGCGGCGGCGGTCATGGCCGCCAGCTTGCCGTAGGCCGCCTCGCGCGGCAGGTACTTCATCCCGCAGTCCGGTGCCAGCACCACGCGTTCCGGGGGCACGTGCTCCAGTGCCCGGCGGGCCCTGGCGATGACCTGGCCGGGGGTCTCGACGGTGTCGTCGCCCAGGTTCAGCACGCCCAGGATGATCGTCTTGCCGTCCAGCAGGGAAAGCACCTTGCAGTCCAGGCCGGGCTGGGCGGTCTCGACCGATACCTGGTCGCAGGCGCACGCGGCCAGCTCGGGAAGGAAGGAGTAGCCGGACGGGCGGTCACGGACGATCGCCGCGTACCCGAAGCACAGGTGCACCGCCGTCGTCCCCGTGATCTGCTCCAGCGCCCTGTTGATGACCCTGACGCCGTAACGGCGGGCTTCCTCCGGGCGCGCCTGCAGGTAGGGCTCATCGAGCTGCACGATGTCGGCGCCGGCCGCGAACAGGTCCGCGGCCTCCTCGTTCACCGCCTCAGCGAAGGCGAGAGCCAGGTCCTCGGTGCTGGCGTAGTAGTCGTTCTGCGCCTGCTGGGCCATGGTGAACGGACCGGGAACCGTGATCTTGACGACCCGGCGGGTGTTCGCACGCAGGAAGGCCACGTCCGCCACCTCGACCGGATGCCGCCGCCGGACCGGCCCGGTGACCCGCGGCACCGGCTGCGGCCGGCCGCTGCGGCCCGGCATCGTGCCCGGGTTATCGAGGTCGACGCCGTCGAGCGCGGTCGCGAACCTGTTGGAGTAGCTCTCCCGGCATATCTCCCCGTCGGTGATGATGTCCAGCCCGGCCCGCTCCTGCGCCAGGATGGCCAGCAGCGTCGCATCCCGCTGCGCCTGCTCCAGGTAGGCGGGATCGACCCGCCACAGCTCTGCCGCCCGTACCCGCGGCGGGAGCCGCTGCCGCAGCCGCTCCCGGTCGATGAGCCAGTCCGGCTGCGGGTAACTGCCAACCAGGGACGTGGGGAACAGCATGACAGCCACGATGCCACATGGATTGCGGCAGCGCATCGCCCCGGAGGGCTCCGCCGCCGGATACGCGCAACCGCCGGGCCCGGCGCCGGGCCCGGGCGCCCGGGATCGCGCCGGGTGCCCCGGGCGCCGCGCGCCGCGGGGTTATCGCGGGGGATGCGGGGGTCATGCCCGGGCGGCTGCCCCGCAGCGGCGGCCGCGCCCGCATACGGCGGGTCAGGATGGCAGTGACCAGCGCTCGTTGGCGTAGCTGCCGCAGGCCCAGATGATGAGCTGGGTGCCGTCGGCCGTGGAGTAGCCGGGGTCGTTCAGGCACAGCCCGTTGTAGGCCAGCTTGTACTGGGCCGCCGGGGTGCGGGCCCAGTGCTCGTTGGAGTAGGCACCGCACGTCCACTGGATCAGCTTCGTGCCCTGCCCGCCGTAGCCCGCGTCGTTCAGGCACATGCCGCTGGCTGAGTTCCGCAGCTCACCGGAGGGGGTCAGCGTCCACGTCTGCGCGGCCGACCCGTTGCAGGAGTAGATGTCGATCTTGTTCCCGCCCGCCGTGCCGGAGTGGTAGTCGTCCACGCACCTGCCCGCATATCCCGTGATCGCCCCGGTACCTGAGGGAGGCGGCGCGGGCCGGGCGCGGGCCACGTCGATCTGGTCGAAGTCGCCGTATGCGTTGCGGACCCCGCCGCCGCCCGACCACTGCCACATCAGCGCATGCGGGCTTGAGCTGGTGACCCCGCCGAAGAACTCCGCGCAGGCGGAGGTGCCCGTCAGGCACCAGCCGGACGGGGCCTGGCCCAGGTTCGCGGTCTCGGGCTCGTAGGTCCACTCGTCGGCGCCCGGGATGTCGCTGGCGCTGCCGGTGCCGAAGATGGAACTCCAGGTTCCCGGGGAGGAGTAGACGCCGGGGGTGTAGCTGGAGTGGCTGGTGATGTAGTCCCAGAAGCCGTTGAAGTCCGCGCGGTCAACAGACGGCGCGATGTAGCTGGCCTTGACCTGGCCGCTGCACGGGGAGGTGTAGACGTCGTTCCAGCCGTTGTCCGGCGCGGGCGCGATGCCCGGCAGCTCGACGTCGATGAAGATCACCGGGTAGGTCACCTGCGTGGCCGTGATGTCGGACAGCGCCCGCGCCGCCTGGCGCGCACCCCAGCCGTAGGCTTCCCCGGTGGTGCCGTTGTAGTCCGGGTCGACGCCGGGGCCGCCCATGAACCAGTAGGCGCCGGTGCCGATGCCGGTGCCGTAGCCGCGGTAGTTGGTGTTGGCTTCCTGGCTGTTGGCCGCCGACCAGGCGATGAAGCTGCCGCGGCAGCCGTACCAGTAGGCCCAGTTGCCGATCATGCCGATGTAGCCGCCGTAGCTGCCGCCGGTCACCGGTTCCTGGTAGGGCGCGCTGCCGCGCACCGTCACCGGCCAGCTGTCGGTGCCGTACACGAACCCCGGGGCGGTCTCACCGGTAGCGTTCACGCCGGCGCTGCGCACCCCGGCGGCGCGGGCCGGCGGCCCGGTCCCCGTGGCCGTCCCGGCGATCCCGCCGGCCAGCGTCAGCGCCGCGGCCGCGGCAACCAGGCGCACAAGTTTCACGGCATCTCCCCTCCGGCCGGCTGTTACGCCGGCGTCCCCGTGCCCGCGCTGGAATGCGCTGTCCACCTGTGAGACGCCGCACGGCGCGCCATGGTTGGCCGCGCCCGCCTGGCGCGCCCCCGCGGATCACCCCCGGGGCGGCCGCTGCCTGCGGCTGGCATCTGCCGGGCCGGCTGAGGATGGCCGCGCGGCCGGCCCGGGTAGTGATGTGATATGGCCAGTTGCACACCATTTGCCAGGCGGCGGTGCCTGCTGTACGGCGGCGGAGGTGACGCGTGAGTATCGGCGCGGCGCTGGCCGAAGCGCGCCGGCGGTCTGGTCTCAGCGTCAGCGAACTCAGCCGCCGGACCCGCATCCGTGAAACGATCATCCGGGCAATCGAACGGGACGACTACTCCGCCTGCGGTGGCGACTTCTACGCTCGCGGGCACATCCGCGCTCTCGCCCGCGCCGTGGGGGCCGATCCCGGCCCCCTGATCCAGCGGTACGACGCGGTGCACCGGACCACGGAAGAGATCACGGAGACGGTTGCCCTGCACCCCGGCGCGCCGGCGGGAACCCGCGGGGCCGCGCCGGCGGGAACCCGCGGGGCCGCGCCGGCGGGAACCCGCGGGCGGCACCGGACGCGCGGGCAGCACCGGGGGGCGTGGGCCGCCGCGGTCGGCCTTGCTGCCGTGGCCGTCCTCGGCTCGGCCGCCTATTACGCAGCCGCGGGCACGAAACCTGCGGGGCCCGCGGCGGGCGGCAGGGCCCCTTCCGCGGCTGGCCGCGCTGCGGCTCACCAGCGTACCGGGGCGGCCCGCCATCCCGCCGGGCACGTCAGCCCCCGCCCCGCGCCGGCGCCCACCCACAGCGCAGCTTCCCCCGCGCCCCGGGCCGGCCCGGTGCGGGCACTGGCCCCGGTCAGCGCGGCGGCGTTCGGCCCTGGCGGCGTGGGGCAGGGCGACAACCCGGAATCCGCGGGGCTCGCGACCGACGGCAGCACGGCAACCTGCTGGCATACCGACTGGTACACCACCGCCGAATTCGGCAACCTGCAGCCGGGCACCGGCCTGCTGCTGGACATGGGCCGCCCGGTGGCGGTCACCGCCGCCCGGATCACGCTCGGCAGCACCCCGGGCGCCGTCCTCCAGGTGCGCGCCGGGAACGTCCCGGCCCTGGCGGACCTGCACGAGGTGGCGAGCGCGGCGGACGCGGGCGGCGTTGTCCGGCTGCGGCTCACCGCGGCCGCGCCCGCCCGCTACGTGCTCATCTGGTTCACCAAGCTGCCGCCCGACGCCTCGGGTACCTTCCAGGCGGACATCTGCAACGTCGCCCTGCAAGGCCGCCCCTGACCCGCGTCCCGGGGCAGGCACGCGGCCGGGAGCCAGCCGGGCATGCGGCGGCGCGGGCGGTCCCCGGCACGGCCCTGCGGTGCCTCAGCCGCCCCGGGGGCGCCCCTCATGCCCCGACAGCGATGAGGTCGCGCGGGGCGTTGTTGAGGCGCTCGCAGCCGTCGTCCGTGCAGACCACGATGTCCTCGATCCTGGCGCCGTGCGGGCCCGGGTAGATGCCGGGCTCGACGGAGAACGCCATGCCGGGTTCCAGCGGCTCGGCGTTGCCCGCCACGATGTACGGGTTCTCGTGGGTTTCCAGGCCGATGCCGTGGCCGGTGCGGTGGAAGAACGCCTCGCCGTACCCGGCCCTGGTGATCGGCTCACGCGCGGCGGCGTCGATCGCCTCGGCCGCCACGCCGGGCCGGACGGCGGCGCACGCGGCCTCCTGCGCGTCCTTCAGGACCCCGTAGTAGGCGGCGAGCTCGGGCGGCGGCTCGCCGATCACGTAGGTCCGGGTGCAGTCCGAGCAGTACCCGGACGGCATCGTGCCGCCGATGTCCACGACCACCGCGTCACCGGGCGCCAGCACCCGGTCAGACAGCTCGTGGTGGGGGCTCGCCGCGTTCGGCCCGGAGGCTACGATCACGAAATCCGCCTTCGCATGCCCCTCGGCGACGATCGCTTCCGCGATGCGGGAACCGACCTCCCGTTCGGTGACGCCTGCCCTGAGCCACCCGGGGACACGCGCGTGCACGCGGTCGATGGCGGCGCCGGCCTCCCGGAGCGCGGCCACCTCGGCGGCGGTCTTGCGTATCCGCAGCGGGCGCATCGCCCTGCTGGCGAGCACCTGCCGGGCCGACGGCAGCGCCTCGCGCAGCTTCAGCACCATCATTGCCCACATGTGGTCGGCGAGGCCGACCACGGCGACGTGGCCGAGCCGCCCGGCGATCAGCGCGTAGGGGTCCTCGGTTTCCTCCCAGGCGATGATCTCCAGGCCGAACCCGGACGCCGGGGACGCCTGCGCGGCGGGCAGCTCGAGCTTGGGGACCACCAGCACCGGCTGGTTCCCGGCCGGTATCACCAGGCAGGTCAGCCGCTCGAGCTGCGTGGCGTCGTAGCCGGTCACATACCTCAGGTCGGGCCCCGGGGTCAGCAGCAGCGCGTCCATTCCCGTGGCGCGCACCCGCTCCGCGACCAGGTCGAGCCGGTCCGCCGGGTACAGGGATGGCGTGGCCGGGCTGGCGGGCCTGGCCGCGTTCCCGCCCAGCGCCGGGCTCTGCTGAGTGGCCGCTCGCCCCGGGCCCCGTTGCCCATCGATCGTCATAGAGCGCCTCCCGATCTGTTTCCCCCTTATATATCGTCCGCGCCGTGCCGGTGACCAGCCGGGAAATCCGGAAGCCTACGGCTTGGGCGGTATCCAGGGACGCGGGTCGGCCGGGCTGGCGGGCGGGTCGGCCAGCGCTGGTCCGGCGGCGGGACACGCCCCGCTGGGAACCGCCCGGCGGCGTCCTGGAACTCGATGAGCCCATCCACGCCGGGCTGTGCCGTGAGGTCAGGGAGGAGAGCGGGCTCACCGTCGAGCCGGTCACGCTGAAGCAAGGTTCTCGGTCTGGCCGGACTGGCTGTCGTTGCGCTGCTCCCGGGTGAACCGCCATGGCCGCCGAGCGGCTCATGCCAGCCGGAGGGCTGACCGCGTGCCGACCTCTATCCAGCGTGAAAATGCTCCGGTCCGGGCTTGAACCTGGAGCCGGGTCCAGGTCCTACCGTGAGGACATGAGCGCGCCGCAGGCCCGTGGCGGGCTGTCGATCACCCAGCTCGCCGCCCGCGTCAGTGTCCGGCCGGACACCATCCGCTACTACGAGCGGACCGGGCTGCTGCCCGCCCCGGCCCGCACCGCCGGTGATCATCGCCGCTACGACGAACGGGCGCTGGACCGGCTGCAGTTCATCCGCGGCGCCAAGAGGCTCGGGCTGCGGCTGGACGCCATCGCCGAGCTGCTGGAGCTGCGCGACGCCGGGCAATGCCCGTGTGAACCCGCGGCGGAGATGCTGCGCAGCCGCCTGGCCGAGATCGACGCGGAGATGGCCCGGCTGGCAGGGCTCCGCGGCCAGCTCGTAGCCATGCTCGCCGCCATCCCCGGCCCGGCCTGCCCCGACCCCGCTCCCGGCACGTGGTGCCCGGTCAGCGCCCCGGACGGCGGCACGGCGATCTCCACGGCCAGCACGAGCCGCCCGCCCGCTCCGGCACCGGAGGGAGGTGAGAGCTGATGGGATGCCCGTGCTGCGGTGACCCCGCCTGCTGCGGCTGCTGCTGCGACCCCGATAGCTGCTGCGGCTGATGCCGGGCAGCCGCCGCCCTGCCCCGAGGCGCCAGGGCAGGCCGGCGGCTCCGCCCCGCTGCCGGCCGGGGCTGGCAGAAACACAGCATGCGAGCCGGGCAGCTCCCCATCGGCGAGCAGATAGCGCACTTCAGGGTGGCGCTGAGCCGCAACCGCACGCTGACCGAGGTACGGGCCCGGGCCGCCGGCATGGACCTGCCCGGGTGGTACCTGGTCGCCGGGTGCTTGTATCAGCCAGCAGCCACCAGCCCCTCCGGCACGACAGCACGCTGACGACCATGGATGGCGAGTGATTCCAGAGCGGAGAACCTGAGGGGCGAAGGTCACGGCTGGGGTGGTGTCCAGGGACGCGGGCCGGCCGGATGAGCGGGCGGGTTGGCCAGCGGCAGGTGCCACCAGCCGACATCGTGCCAGGAGCCGGGGCCGTCCCGGAGATCCTGGCTGCTGACCGGGAGATCTCGGCGGGCGAGTACCACACGCTGGACGAGCTGCGGGCTGCGCTCGAAGAACGCCAGCGCCAGGAGGACGCTGACGCGTGAGTGACGCTTACCCGGCCCGGCTCGCGCCCGGGGTGCTGCGGACCCTTCAGGCGGGGCCGCCGAGGGGAATCCCGCTCAGTGCCGCGCGGGCGATTTTCGAGTTCATCCATGGGCCGCTCAGCCAGGAGCCGTGGAGGGTTTCCAAGCCGTTGCATGATGAGCTGGAAGGTTTCCGCGGTGCCCGGCGCGGCGAGTACCGGGTCGTCTTCCGCATCGATGAGGAGCAGCGAGTGGCCCGCGTAGTCCGGGTTGACCACCGGTCTGACATCTACCGGCCAGCATGAGGCTGGCAACGGCAGTGACGACAGGCCGAGCCGGATGCGTGCCAGCTCATCGGCGTTGCGCGCCGAGTACAGGAGCTCTGCCTGCGACACGACGCATTCGGCCCTTTTCGTTCTTGACACGACACGGACAGTGGGCGAATGTGGTGGACGATGTCTTGGCGGGCGGGCAAGGCGCCGCGCCCACCGGGAGAGCACCGGAGCAGCGGGAGGCAGCCTGTGAGACGCGCCATCGCCACGTTCGCCGCGGCCGCGGCGCCGGCCCTGCTCGCCGCAGGCCTGCTGGCCGCCCCCGCCACAGCCGCCCCCGCTACGGCGGCGCCCGCGCGGGCCGCCAGCCCCGGCTTCTCCGCCCCGGCGGCGCCCGGCGGGCCCGGCGCCACGTCCTACCTGGACCTCGGCCGCAAGGACTGCCTCGGCACGGCACGGAACCGGGCATCGAAGGTCTGGTACACGGTCGCGGACGGCATGCTCTCCGACGTGTACAGCCCGACCACCGACAACACCAACCTGAAGACGCTCCAGTACATCGTCACCGACGGGCACAGCTTCACCGACCTGCAGGCGCGCGACATGACCTACACCGTCCGCGCCATGGACCGCACGGGGATGGCCTGCCAGGTCACCGCGACCGCGAAGAGCGGCCGGTACGAGATCGTCACCGGCTACATCACCGACCCGCTGCGCGACAGCGTGGTGATGCGCGGCAGGTACGTGCCGCTGACGCCGCAGGCCCGCCGCTACCACGTCTACGTCCGCTACGACGCCACGATCAACGGCAACGGCGGCGGGGGCAGCCAGAACGGCGGCGCGGACTCGGCCACGATCGACCCGGCGACGACCGCGCTGGTCTCCTACGACACGAACGCGGCCAGCAGCTACCCGCCCCGGAACTATGAGGTCCCGCTGTACGGGGCGCTGGCGGCGAACCGCCCGTTCACCGCGGCCTCCAGCGGCTTCGTGGGTACCGCGAGCGACGGGCTCACAGAGCTCGGCGCCCACCACACCCTCACGCCGTCCTACCGCAACGCGGCGGACGGCAACGTCGAGCAGACCGCGGAGATCGACACCAGCCACGGCAACACGTTCACCCTGGCGCTCGGTTACGCGCAGACCGAGGCCGCGTCCATCCGTGCCGCCGAGGCGAGCGCCCGCACCCCATTCGGCCTCACCTACGCGCGCTACCTGGCCGGATGGCTCCGCTACGACGCGGGCCTGCGCCGGCCGCCCGCCGCCTTCCCCGGCCTGACCGCCGCACAGGGCAGGAAGGTGGACGCCGAATACTGGCTGTCGGCGAACGTGCTCAAGGCCACCGAGGACAAGGAGTTCGGTGGCGCGGTCGTCTCCTCGCTCGCCGGCCCGTGGGGCCAGGCGACCGCCGCGAACACCGCCTCCGGCGGCAAGCCCGATGTCGACACGAACTACCGGGTGATCTTCGCACGGGACTTCTACGAGACGTTCACCGGGTTCCTCGCCGACGGGGACATGGCCACGGCCCGCGCTCAGGTCCGGTTCATCTTCGCCCATGTGCAGCTTCCCGACGGCAGTTTCCCCCGCGACTCGCTGGTCAACGGCGCGGTGGCCTCCGACAACTACGTGCTGGAGCCGGACGAGCAGGCGTTCCCCGCGATCATGGCCTGGGAAGCCGGCCTGGGCGGCGACCACAGCCTGTACGTGAACCACATCCGCCCCGAGGCGGACTACCTGGTCGCGCACGGCCCGGCCTACGGCGACGAACGCTGGGAGGACCAGGCGGGCTACTCCCCCTCGACGATCGCCACGGAGATCGCGGGCCTCGTCGCAGCCGGCCAGATCGCGGAGCTGAACCACGACCCGGCCCGCGCCGCCCTCTACCTGGCCACCGCCGACGACTGGCAGCGCAGCGTGAAAGGCTGGACGGTCACGACCACCGGGCCGTACAGCAGCAAGCCGTACTTCATCCGGCTGTCCAAGAGCGGCGACCCGGACGCCCCCACCGTCTACAACCTGGGCAACGGCAGCATCAGCGCCGACCAGCGCAGCGTCATCGACGCCGGTTTCCTCGAGCTGGCCAGGTTCGGCGAGCTGCCCGCCAGCGACCCGGACATCCTGAACTCCCTCCCGGTCGTCGGCCACGTGCTGGAGACGGACACCCCGAGCGGGCCCGGCTACCACAGGTACGGCACGAGGTTCGAGAGCGTGAACGGGCACAACGTCCCGATCACCGGCAGCACGGACGGGTACGGCGACTGCTACGCGCCCGCCCCGATGCACTGCCCGCTGACCGGCCGGCCGTGGATCCCGTGGTTCACCGGAACCGGGCACGTGTGGCCGCTGCTGAACGGCGAGCGCGGCGAGGAGGACCTGCAGCTCGGCAACCGGGCAGCGGCATCGCGGCAGCTGCTCACCATGGCGAACCTCGCGGACGGCATCGGGATGATCCCCGAGCAGGACTGGGAGGACCCGCCCGTCCCAGCCTCACCGTACGGCAGCGACCCCACGACGGCGTCGATCGGCTTCACCGACGGCAAGGGAGCCGGCTCGGCCGGGGAGATCACCTGGGCGCAGGCGCAGTTCGTCCGCCTCACCCAGGACATCGCGCAGAACAGGATCACCGACCAGCCGTCCATCGTCCGCGACCGCTACGTGACACACGCTCCCCCGGTGAAGGCGCCGCTGGCGATCACCTCGCCCTCCGGCGGCGCGCAGGTCACCACCCCCACGGTGACGGTCACCGGCACCGCGGCGCCAGGCGTGGCCGTCGTGGTCGCCGCCACGCTCTCCCCGCCCGGCGCCACCCAGCCGAACGGCACCGCGCACTCCGCCCCGGTCCCGTCCAGCATCACCACGGTACGGGCGGACGCCAGCGGGCGCTTCGCGGCCACCCTGCCGTCGCCGCCCGGCACCTGGGTGATCACAGCCGCGACAGCCCGGCCCGGCTCGAGCGGCCACGCCCGGGTGAGCATCACGTCGGCTGGATAAGCCGTCCCGCCCGGCGCGCGGCCAGCCCCGTCGGCCGGCGCCGCACCGCACGCATGTCACCGCTGCCCACCGGCCGCCTCCCCGGTGACCGCCGCACGGAACCTGGCCAGCGAGGAGCCGAGACCCCACCGTGAGCCAAGATCATCGAGCCGAACGGGTTCGGGTGGCAGGGCCGGCAGGCGCCCGCCGGCGGGGGGCAGCGGCACGTCGGTGACGGCGCGGACCACGGACGGCGCGACCTCCAGGTAGGCCCGCGCGGCGGCGAGCTTCGCGCGGCTGCCGCCGGGAAAACCGCCGTGCCCCTTGTCCAGCGCCGTGGTGATCGCCTCGATGCTGCCGAACGCGCGGATCAGCGCGGCCGCGGTCTTGTCCCCCACGCCCGGCACGCCGGGCAGCCCGTCGCTCGGGTCGCCGCGCAGCACCGCGAAGTCCGCGTAGGCACGCCCCGGGATGCCGTACCGCGCGGTCACCGCCGCCTCGTCGATCACGTCGGGCTTCCCCAGGCCGCGCGCGGCGGTGTAGACGACGCGGATCTGGCGCGCGTCGTCGACGAGCTGGAACAGGTCCCTGTCCCCGGTGACGATGTCGGCCGGCTGGCCGGCCCGCGCGGCGAGCGTGGCGATCACGTCGTCGGCCTCGAACCCCGCCGCGCCCGCGGTCGCGACGCCTGCCGCGTCAAGCACCTGGCGGATCACCGGGATCTGCGCGGCGAGCGCCGGGGGCGTCAGCTCAGTCCCGTCCCCGGCCGCGCGGTGCGCCTTGTAGGAGCCGATCGCCGCGACACGGAACGCCGGGCGCCAGTCTTCGTCCAGGCAGGCGACGAGCCGCTCCGGCCGCCGCTCCCTGACCAGCCGCGTGATCGCGTCGAGCAGCCCCCTGACCGCGTTGACCGGCGTCCCGTCCGGCGCGGTGACCGTCTCGGGCATCCCGTAGAACGCCCGGTAGTACAGCGACGCGGTATCCAGCAGCATCAGCGAGCCCACCCCGCCATCCTGCCACCAGGGGGCGAAACCGGGATCGCGAGGCAGAACCTGTGCAGGCAGCCATGCAGGCGCACGCTTCGCCGCCGTGTGCTCCTGCACCTTCATCGCCGTTCCCGCAGGCAGGTTCGGCAGCCGGGGCTCCCAGCCTGGAACCGCGGCGCGGGATAATGGCGGCATGACGGTCCAGGGGGCGGGCGCCGGCCGCGCCGGCTGGCGCGATGACCGCTGCACGGCTGGGGTGCTGGGCCCCTGACCGGTACCGCGGCGGAGGCGCTGTCCGCCTTCCTGCTCGCCGCCATCCTGGTGGCCGCGATCGCCCGCCCCCGGTGGCTTCCCGAGGCCGCCGTGGCGGTCCCCGCGGCGGTCATCGTGATCGGGACCGGCGCGCTGCCGCTGCCGGACGCCGCCGCCGAGTCGGCGCGGCTGGCGCCGGTTCTCGGCTTCCTCGGGGCCATTCTCGTGCTCGGCCAGCTCTGCGAGTCCGAGGGCCTTTTCACCGCCGCGGGGGCACGGCTTGGCAGGCTTTCCCGCCACAACCCCGTTCGGCTGCTGTGGGGGACGTTCGGCCTGGCCTCGGCGACGACGGCGGTGCTCAGCCTGGACACGACGATCGTCCTGCTGACCCCCGTGGTGCACGAGACGGCGACCCGGCTGCGGCTGCGGGCCAAACCGCACGTGTACGCGTGCACGCACCTGGCCAACTCCTCCTCGCTCCTGCTGCCCGTGTCGAACCTCACCAACCTGCTCGCGTACTCCGTCATCGGGCTGACCCTCGTCGGCTTCACGGAGACCATGGCGCTGTCCTGGGGGGCCGCCATCGCCGTGGAGTACGCCGCGTTCCGCCTGTTCTTCTCCGCCGATCTCGCCGCAGCCCCCATGCCGGAGACCGGGGAGGTCCCCGCCACGGAGAACACCCCGGGCCTGCCCGCCGGGGAAGCCGCGGACGTGCCCGCCACGGAGGATGCCGCAGGTTTCCCGGCCGCGGAGACGGCTACGGCGGACACCGCCGGAGAGCACGCAGGTCCCGCGGCGGCCAGTTCAGCGGCCCGCGGCGACGCCGGCGTGCCGGCGTTCCCGCTCGCGGTCGTCGCGGCGACGCTCGCCGGGTTCGCCGTGACCTCCTTCACCGGGGTCTACCCCG
>Ga0209061_1003183_pt1 | contig 18383 bp, 9 predicted proteins | sample Coa_R1_10_FD_187157 | JGI IMG/M metagenome (GOLD analysis project Ga0209061, IMG submission 187157) | Surface soil microbial communities from Centralia Pennsylvania, which are recovering from an underground coalmine fire - Coalmine... | ecosystem: Environmental > Terrestrial > Soil > Unclassified...
ATATGAACTGCTGTCCGTGCTGGACGTCAATTTGACCTTTGTGCTGCTTCATCAATTGTTCCCATCGAACGCGGCGCGCATTGGGCGAGGACGAGAGATCATCGGGATTAAAGGTGGTGTCTTCGGCGAGTACTTTGGGATCGCTCGCGAAGTTCGAGCCGACAAAGTATCCATCCCGTGTGCGCCAGACGCGATATGCCTTAAGTCCCAGCTCAAATTGCGCAATCTCGCCTGTTTTGCAATCCCCCAACAGCCAATCGTTGGCGTAGCCGCCGTTGTTCCCATCGAGCATGATGCGGACGTAATCATCAATCGACGAAGAGTATTGCATGGCTTTGCGCGCGCGAGAGAATTCAGGTTTGCCGTCCGGATTCCAGCCCTTAAATTGAGTGATGGTCGTTTCCGTGATCATGATGCCGTTCGAGTTGATTCCGAAATCGTCGTCACTGGCAATGATGCCCGGGAAGCCGTCCATCAGAATGCGGTAGCCATGACGCGGCACGATGTCGAAAATCATATTCCAGCGTTCGCCATGCAGATAGCTGGTCCAGGTGTTATGAGCGATTACAATTCCGTGATCTCGAGTCCAGCTTCCGGTGGCGACAAAAGCGCTGCAATTGCCCGGGCTCAAGATGGGCCGGGCTTCCGCCACCTTGTGCTGAGCGTCGTACCAGGGAACGTAATAGTCCGCCAATTCTTCCATCGCATTCAGCCAGATCACGTCATCGAGGCTCATGGCGACGCCACGCGCTTGAAGCCCTTTATATATGCCCTCGATTTCCTCCTGATATTCAGGTTCAACCTTGGTCCAGAGCATTTCCCGCGCCGCGCGGCGAAAGAACTCCTTGCTCTTTCCCGTGCCGCGACAATTGGTGAGCGCGACGGATTGAAAGGCGTCGTCGATTTCAGACGCCAGCAAATATCCATGCTGAAATCCAATTTCGGACGGCGTTCCTTCCAGATGAACATAAACCCATCGGCCACGTGAGAAACGATAAGCGCCTTTCAGCCGCGGGTCAGAGGAAGGATTGGCGCCCACGCCGGCCGAGGGCATGGCAAAGCTTGTCTCTTCCCGCAATCGGTCTCGAGCCCACTCTAGAAGCGCTCCAGCGCCCGCGATCTTTAGAAGGCCTTTGCTGAACTCTCGACGTTGCATATTTTTTTCCTCCCGCTGCATGGCGAAGCTGGCGACTCGCGGAACAGGTTCTGGATGTATACCCTGGCTTATCGCCCTGCCTGCAAAATTTCCGCAGCCGCAGTGTACCCGCTCTTGACCGCGCTTTCAATGGTAGCGGGCAACCCCGTCCGAGTCCAGTCGCCCGCAAGATAAAGTCCCCTGACAGGCGTGGAAGCTGAGGGGCGCGCCACAGCCGCCTCAATGCTGGGCGAAAAAGTGGCGAATCGCTCCTTGATCACCAGCGAGTGCTCAAGCTTGGCTTCCCGGGCGGCCGGAAACAACTCCTTCAACTCTGTGAGAGCCAGTCTGAGCAAGTCTTCTTTGTCGCGTTGAATGTAATCGTGAGCGCCGCTGATCACCAGGCTCACATAATGCTCGCCGGAATTCAAAATCTTCCCGCGATTAAAAAGCCATTGAATTGTGGTGCCGCGCAAGCCCACAAATTCAAGGTCAGTAATATCGCGGTCGAACCAGAGATTCAGAGAAATGATTGGTGTTGGGCGCATCAAGGCGAGGCCGGCAAAGAAAGATGTGCTGCGAAGCAGACTTTCCGGGAGCAAACGGGTCAGTTGGAAACATGGAACGGCGCTCAGCACTGCCGCAGCCTCAATGACTGTGCCGTCGGAGAGCTGAACGCCGCGACACGCAAGGGGCTGGTGAACGTCGATAGCGCCATTTTCTGCAGAATCGAACGCTGAAGAATCAACCTGTGGGTTGCCGTCCGGCGCCGCTGAGAGAATCAGTCCCGTGACGTTTCGCTCCAATTCGACCGTCCCTTGCCTTGAACGGATGTAGGCGGCTGCCGCATCCGTGTAGCACTCGCTCAAGCCGCTTGAAGCAAGACCAATCCGCGAATCAGCAGGCGATTGGAACAACGTCAACCGGAGAACCGGCTCAAAGAGAGAAGCAGCGGCAATGGATGGGTCTTCATTCAGCGCGGCGATACAGAGCAACCCCCAGAAATTTCGCCGCAGCCTTTCCGATTGGCCCAGCCTTGCCATCCAACGATCAACCGTGAGCCGTTCAAAATCCTGAGGCGGAATTCCGGAATCAGCGGCGCGCAGGGCGCGACCCAGACGCAGCACCTGGAGCTTCTCGCTGAGCGTGAAACTATTCGACTTAAGCACTCCCGCGATCAGATGCCAGGGCGCGGAGAGAGAAGGGAACTCGAGAGATGTAAGACCGCTTTCCCGATCCGCAAAATGGACCATGAGGCGCGGCTGAAAACGAACGCGATCCGAAGTTCCAATCGTTTCGAGGAACTCCAGCGTGGAGTGATAACATCCCATGAAAATGTGCTGGCCATTATCAACGACGGAGCCGGTTGGAGCGTGGTAGAACGATCGCGCGCGCCCGCCCAGATAGGGCTTCTGCTCAAGCAACCGGACTCGCCGGCCCGCTTTGGCAAGCGCCACCCCTGCCGCAAGGCCCGCGAATCCACCGCCAATAATGAGGATTTCGTCCGACATAGCAAGCGTTCAATTTTCGGTTCTCAGTAGAGGATATTACCAGATGCAGCCGCTACTTGAGAGTCTTGTGCCATGCCGCGGCTATCTCTTCGTAAATCCCTTGCGCACTCTCAGAAACCAGCCTTCAGCCGCATTTCAAAACTACGAGGAGCGCCAATGGCCGTGCCTGAAAACAGGCTGTCAAAATTGATGACGTTAAGATGTTTGGTGAGGTTTGAGATCTGAACTTCAAGGGTGAGGGCCTTGTTTTCTTTGCGATAAAGATCAATGCCCGAGGAGGCGTCGAGAGAATAAGCGGGTCGCACTCGCCCTCGCGCGAAATCCACCTCGTTCAGGATGCGTGGCCCGTATTGCGCAAGGAGAAACTGATAGTTTGTATCCCCGGTATCGAGTTCTACTGCTCTACCGGAGGGAACATTGGCCTTTGCATGAGGAACTCGCGCTTTTCGCTCGATTCCGGATTCTGGCGCGCAGCCTATTCTTTCAGGCGAGGGAATCGCCGGGGCGCCACGCCTACTCCTTCCTGAATGGTCACTACCTGGTTCGCTGGAAGGTTTTTAATTCGGTCCACCGCTCCGCTGGGCCAGCGGACTTCGATCAAGTCTATGCGCGACTGAGTTCCCAGACCAAAGTGCAATCGCGGGTCCTGGGCGGATTGATAGCTCATGCCTCCTTTGCGTTCGTCGTATTGAATCAGGCCCCCTGCCGCTACCTTCACTTTCGCTCCCACGCCATCACGATTGGAGCGGACGCCGATCAGGAAAACCTGAAGCCAGTGGTTCGCATGGTTGCCTTCGTTTCGGAGCAATTGGGGCCGCTCTCCGTTGTTACTGACGAGGATATCCAGGTTTCCGTCGTTATCGTAGTCCCCGACGGCTGCGCCCCGGCTGACGCAGGGAAGGGAGAAGTCTGGGCCCAGTTCCTGGCTTACGTTCTCGAAAATGCCATGACCCCGATTGCGGAACATCAATTTAGGTTCTTTGTAGCGGGTGTCCTCATGATAAAGCTGAATGTTGTCGAGAATGTGGCCGTTCACCGTCAGGATGTCGCGCGCGCCGTCGTTATCATAATCCATGAAACGTGTGCCGAAGCCGCTGTAATGCCAGGTGGCATACCCCAGCTTGGCGGCGAAAGTCGCGTCTTCAAAGCTGCCATCGCGCAGATTGCGATAAAGCCGCGCCTGCTGAAAGTCGAGATGAGTCACAATGATATCCGGCCAGCCGTCGCCGGTGGTATCCGCCGCATCGGTTCCCATGCCTGCTTCCGTCGCGCCATCCGCGCTGACGGCGACCCCGGCGAAATAGCCAACTTCTTCAAACGTTCCATCGTGCTTGTTATGGAACAGGAAATTGGCCATGGAGTCATTGGCGATGAAGATGTCCTGCCACCCATCCTGATCGTAATCAAACGTCACCACACCCAGGCCATTGCCGGGTTTCAGTCCCACCCCTGACGATTTGCTGACATCGGTAAATGTTCCGTCGCCATTGTTGTGGTAAAGCGTGGGCGGCTCCCCTTCGTAAACGTCCGGATGGCAATATCCGCGATAACCCGGCCGGTGCTCACCGCACCAGACATTGTGCTGGGGCGACCAATCGACGTAATTGGCCACAACGAGGTCTAATTTCCCGTCATTGTCGTAATCAAACCAGGCGGCGCTCGACCCCCATTTGCCCTGGTTGCCAACCCCCGCCCGCGCGGTCACATCCGTGAACGTCCCATCGCCGTTGTTGTGGTAAAGAATGCAGCGGTTGTAGCCCAGCACGTAGAGATCGGGGAATCCGTCATTATCATAGTCTCCGACGGCGACACCCATACCAAATAAATCTTCGGCTCCGACGCCGGCCTTGGCGGTGACATCGGTAAAGCTTCCATCGCCGTTGTTCCGATAGAGAGCGCTTCTCAGAAGTTGTTTGGGAGTGTAAATGGGCGTGGCGGCTCCGTTGACCAGATAGAAGTCCATGAAGCCGTCGTTGTTGTAATCGATCCATCCGCAACCCGCTCCCATGGTTTCGATTAGGTACTTCTGTGGAGTTGCCGCATTGTCGTGGACGAAATGGATCCCGGAGCGCTCCGCCATGTCGACAAATCGAATAGCGGGAAAGCTGTTTGAGAATGCCATGGACTGCCTTGCGCCGGACCAAGCAAGGGCGCCTGCCCGCCCAAGTTGCTTCAGGCACTCGCGGCGTGAGACTGGGCTTTTCATGGGGTTCCTGGTAGGGATAAGCGCGATATGCGAATCATGATGGAGGGCGTTTTCACGTTCGATGGCACAGTCTGAGAAGTCTTCATTGGCTGGCTCCGCGCAGGATGGTGATCAATCTGCGGTTCTTGTACTGGTTGCGCTCGGTGGACTTGAACTTTTCAAACTCTGCCAGATATTTTGCGGCAAGCTCCTGGTTTCCGAGCTTGCGATAGGCGCGCGCCAGCCCGTAGGCGGGCGTTAAATCGTCCGGATCGAGCCGCAGCGCAGCTTGCAGTTGCGCGACGGCCTGCTGAACTTTTCCCTGGCCGAGCAGCAGCGTTCCAAGAATGGCGCGCGAACGGGCAAAACCCGGATTCAGGCGCACCGACTTCTCAAGCGCCTGAATGGCTTCCTGCGCCTGAGGACTGCCGGGCGTCGTTCCGGCGCGATTGAGCGCTTCCCCCAAGGCATAAAGGAGAAGATAGTCGTTGGGATTGATGGCCACGCGTTGCCGCAGGATTTGAATGGATTCCTTCATCCGGTCGAGTTCCATCAAAGCCATCGATTCGGCGAAGTAAGGCAGGTCTTTGCCGGGTTGCAAGGCTGCGGCGGCATGAATATCCCGCACCGCATCCTCGTATTGCCCCTTCATGGCGTAAACGGCGCCTCGCTCAAGCAGCAGGCGGTAAGATCCGGGAACGTGCTGGAGTCCAACGTTTGCAATGCGAAGGGCCAGGTCATAATTCACGTGATCCACGGATAAGGCGACCAGGTCGAGGTAATTATTCTCGTTCTTGGGATCAATCAGCGTCGCCGCGCGCAGCGAGTCATAAGCCTCCACCGGCTTCCCGGATTTTTCATAAGCTTCTGAAAGCAATTGATAAAGTTCGCTGGTCTTGCGCCCTTGCGAAATCAGGCTCTGCGCGGTCTGGATGGCGTCGGAATAATCCCGGCTCTTGAGATCGGCGAGCGTCAGGTTGTAACCCACTTCGTAGGAATCCGGCTTCTCCTTCCAGGCGATTTTAAACTGGCGCGCTGCATCCGCATAGCGGGCGCTCTGCGCCAGAAGAATTCCGGCGCGAAAGTGCAGGGGAGCCTCAGCGCTATCCGGGAGCTTTTCGATGATTCGCGCAGCCTTTTCGCCCTGGTTCGACTGCGCGCAACTGGCGGCATAATCGAGAAGCGCGCGAGGCTGGCGGAAAAGCAATTCCTGGCTCAGGTTAAAATGCTTCGCCGCTTCCTGGAAGCGTTTTTCTGAGTAGTAGATTTCAGCCAGGGAAAAATTTGCGACGGGATCGTTGGGAGAAAATTGCAAAACCTTTTCCAGATGAGCCGCAGCATCCGCCGGGCGGTTGAGTCGAAGTTCATTGAGCGCCAGGTTTTTCAGGGCCGGATAGAATCTGGGATCATGCCATGTCGCTCTTTCGAAATATCGGTTCGCCTCGATAAGTTTCCCTTCTTCTGTCAGGGCGATCCCCATCAAGTTTTCAGCGCGGACATCATTCGGCGACCTGGACAGAAATTCATTGAGCAGCTTCACGGCGGAATCAAGCTGCCGGCTTGCAATCAGCGAAGCAATCTCGTCATAAGGGGCGCTGTGAGAGGTCGTCTGACTGAACAATAATGTTGATAAAAAGATGCCCCAGCAAAGCAGAGATGCCGCCACGACCCGCCGGTTCGTCAAAAAAAGGGAGCGGAGGAAGTCACGCGGAGGGCTATTTCGTACGAAGCTTTGTTCTAATCTTGAGCAGGGTCTGAGCGCAAGCATGCTTACATCGGTGGCTGCAACGCGGGGTTGAGTCTCTGCGCGATGCGAAATTCCTGTTCTGCGGCTTTTTCATTCCCGCGCTGTTCCAGGAAAAGTCCGTTTATAAAATGCGCGTCGGCCGGGTTCTCGAGAGGGGCATCGGCAGCCCGAAGCTCGGAAATAGCCTCCTTCCAGCGTCCCACATGGGCCAGACTGTAGCCCAGCATCCGCCGCGCATTGTTATCTTTGGGATTCCAAACGAGAATGCCCTGAAACTGCGCCACAGCAAGTTTCCAGTTCCGAGCTTTGAAGGCTGACAAGCCCAACGCTTTGTGGGCTTCCAGAAGGCTCGGCGCCCGTTGCGCAGCGTATTGGATTTCCTTCAATCCGACCGTTTCTTCGCCGTTTGCCTGCATCAAGCGGCCCAGCTCGAAGTGAGCGCGGGCATTGTTCGGGTCTAACTGAATTGCCCGCCTGAAGGCCTGAAGCGTCGCGTTTAACGGCGAGCGTTCTTTTTCCATGGCCAGGGCGAGCCTGAACCGAGCTTCGGGAAAATCAGGCGCGAGGGCAGCGGCCATTTTGATTTGGGAGAATGCTTTCTTGAGATTTCCTTGAGCCTCGTATTGTGACGCAGACTGAAGCAGGATTCTCGCCCGGCCCACATTCGCTTTCTTTGTGTCGATCTGCTGCGCTTCAACCTGCTCCTGGCGAGCTTCCGCTGTTTTCCCTTGTCGCCGCAGGGCCTCAGCGAGGCTTAAATGCGCTCCCGAAAGGAACGGATCAAGGCGCGCTGCCTCCTGAAGTTCGCGGGTGGCCTCGGGAATTTGATTCAGCCGCAAGAGCACTGATCCCAGGCTGTAATGCGCCATGGAGTCTGCTGGCGCCTCCGTCACAGCCCTTTGCAACTCCGTCCGAGCGCCCTGGAGATCGCCCCTTTGCCGCAGGATCAATCCCAGCGCCCGGTGAGCCAGCGCAAACTGAGGATTTTCCTGAAGAGCGCGGCGAAATTCCGCCTCGGCTGCGTTCAGATGGTCTTGCGCGCGCAGAGCGAGGCCCAGATCGTAGTGGCATTCCGGGTTCTGGGGCGCCATCGCCACAGCCTCTCGGAGATCGGCGACGGCCTGGGAAGTCTTTTGCTGGCTTGCTTCAATCTCGCCCAGGGCCAGATAAAACTTTGGATCATGGGGCTGGAGCGCGGCTGCTGAACGAAGTTCGCGGACGGCGTTTGCAAGGTCGCCTTGCTGCTTAAGCCCCATTGCCAGGTTATACCGGGCTTCAACAAAACCCGGCTTCGCCTGGACAATTGCGCGAAGTAATTCCACGGCTCCCTGCACATCCCCCAGTTCCCAGCAAACCTGGCTGAGCGCGTATTTTGCTTCAACAAGGTCAGGTTGCAGGCGCAAAGCGGTTTCAAATTCTTCGACAGCCTGATCGAGGCTTTTCGCCTGGTTATAAACCAGACCCAGATGATAATGAGCGACCGCGAAACTGCTATTCAGCCCGATGGCATGCTGGAATGCCTGGATGGCCTGCTGCGGTTGCCTTAGCTCAGCGAGTGATATTCCCATGCCATCCCAGGCTTTCTCATCCCGAGGATGTTGTTCTACCGCGGCGCGAAAAAGTTCGAGGGCTCGTTCGGGGCTTCCTTGCCTGAGGTATTGAGCGGCGCGGGCAAGGGCATCGCTCTCAGGCTGGCCTTGGGGTGTTTGCACAGACTGGCTTGTGACGCCCTTTGCGCTGCACGCGGCCAGCGCCAGCCAAAGCAGAACTGCGAGCATCCAGAAGTGTCGGTCTCGAATCCGCATTCTTACTTATTGGAGAATCTGTGTTATCCACGCCACAATGTTCGGTCAGGCTTTAAAGTTACTGGGCTAGGCTTCGTTTGTGCTCATTAGGATGCGGTTTAGCCTGTGCCGTAAGCGCCCTCACCCACCACGGCGTGGTCCCCCTCTCCGCATGAGCGGGAGAGGGCTGGGGTGAGGGGGTGGACTGCGGCCCGTCAAAACTGAACCGTCGTCGCCTCGCGGTTCAGGGATATGAGCCTGCTGGAGCGTTGGGGCAAAATCCTCACTCTGAATCGCGTCCTGTGCTGGCGCTTCATTCCTGCCAGTGTCAAAGTCAGCCTGCGATCACTATCTTCCCAGATTGCACGGGTCCACGTAAACTCTCCGCGACGGAAATTGAAAGTCAGGCCGTCATCTTCGTAGAGGTTCATCTGAGCGTCCGCGCCGGGATAGACGACCAGGTCAATCGGTTCCGAAAGGTGTTCTGTGGCAAATTGCTTTACCGGGCCCATCGGTAGGATTGCGCCTGCCCGCGCGTAAATGGGCATCGTCGCCAGATCGACAGGGCGAGTAATTTCCCGACCACCATTGATTAATTCCTCGGTCCAGACATCGTACCACTTACCCTGCGGCAGATAGAGTTTTCTCGCCTGAGCGCCCTTCTCAACGACAGGAGCGATCAGCAGACTCGGTCCCCACAGGTATTCATCGCAGCGCTCAAGGGCGTGAAGGTCTGCCGGAAAATGGAACCAGAGCGCGCGCATAATGGGCCACCCCGTATCGTGGGCTTCGCGCACCAGGGTGTAAAGATAAGGCAGAAGACGATAGCGAAGATTCAGGTACTTCCGGCAGATGGGTTCCACCTGAGAGTTGTGAAGCTCTTGAGGGGAGGGGAGTGCTGAGGCGGGAACTTCAGCGGGCCCGTAACTGCCGGTATCCCAGCCCCAGGGCAGTCGCAGCTTCCAGGTTCTGCCGTGGGAGCGAAAGAGCGGGCAGAATGCGCTGAATTGGAACCACCGGACGTAAAGTTCTCCGGTCAGTTCCGGCGTGGTCAAAAAGCCCCCTGTATCCGTTCCCCAATAGGGCATTCCGCTCAATCCGGTGTTGATCCCGACGGCGATTTGGGCGCGCAGCGTTTCCCACGTGGAATCGATATCGCCTGACCACAGCCAGCCATAGCGCTGAATTCCAGCATATCCGTTGCGATTCAGCACGTAAGGGCGAACGTTGGGGCGAGCCATCTGCGCGCCTTCCCAATACATGCGGTTTCTTACCAGGCAGGAAAGGTTATCCAGCCAGTCGCCCTCATCGGCCCACCAGCCGTCAACGCCAAGGTCGAACACTTTCAGATGTTCCCGCCAGTAGTGAGCGGCATCCTCCGGGTTTTCAGCCGCCGCCCCGGAATCGCTGACGCGGCCATGCAATTGTTTTGGAGGCTTATCCTCGTGAAGGACGATGCGGAAATCCTCGGCGTGCAGCCGCTCAATCATGGCTTTGGGGTCGGGGAAGACACGGGGGTTGAACTCGTAGGAGCCGTGACCCGTATTCCAGCCGGAAGGGCAAAATCCTGTGCCCAGGTAGATCAGGACATCGCAGGGAAGTTTCTTTTGGCGGAATGTCGCGGCTTCAGTCAGCACTTCGTCCCTGCTTGCTAAGGTGCGATGGGATTGCTGATAGCCGAGCACCCAAATGGGCGGCATGTGGGGAAAACCCGTCAGGCGAGCATACTCCTGAAGAATGTGCTCAGGCTTTTTCGCCGCCACACAAAAGATATCCAGTGGAAGCGCTTGGGCGGTTGAGCCAGGTTGAAAAACCCCAACATCAGTTCTGAGGTCAAAAGTCCCGAAGGGAACATGGAAGAACAAGGCCCATCCTTCGGAACTTACCAACCAGGGAATGGGCATGCGCGCGCCGTTTGTTCGCAGGTCGGGGACACGCTCGCCATGATGCATGGGATAGAAGGCGCCGCGGCGGTCAAATTGGCGCCCGCCTTCGCCCAGGCTCCATACCGGCTGCTGATGCAGCAAGAAGCTGACGGAACCACTCTGCGGGTTGACGGTAAGCTGTTGGATTTTTCTGCCGTCGTGGGATTCAACCAGAAGCTGCGGTGGGCTTCCAGACATGTGCAGTTGATAGTCGCCCCAGGAGATGACTCGCGATTCAGCGACAGAACGGAGCTTCGCCGCGGGAGAAGGCCACTGGCGTGGAGTGAGGATGATGCTCTCTGAGATTGGCTGGACGCCTCCATCCTCACGAACGGGAAGCAGGCTCAGACGCAATGTGTGCGGGCTGACAAGCGCCACCTGCATTTCAGCTTGTTGGCTTGCGATCCGGAGGGAGTTTGCTTGCCGGGCTGGCGCGCCTTGAGGCTTCAGAAGCGCGGCAACTCCCGCCGCGCTCATCAGGCTCAGGGCTTTGCGGCGTGAAAGGTGTGACAGCCTCGCGGTCATGAGGGTACAAGGATTCCTGCAGGGCGCTATGCGATTCCGGCGCGCGCTTTTGCCCGCTGGATGATTGCCGCCATCACGCGCTGGTAACGGTCGAAGGTGTCATCCACCACGGTGATCGTTGGAATCTGATATCTGTTGAGTCCGAGAGTGGCGGAGTCGAAGTCATGGAAGCCTGACTCGTGAACCCCGCTGCTGCCTCTTCCCGGAGCCGGATGGCTGAGATGCTGAAAGGCGCGGGCATATTTGTTGAGGGCCGCGGGATAGGCAAATTCTGAGAAGGCCTGATAGAGCGGAATGAACGACATCAGGGCGTCGTAGTGCATTTCACCGCATGCCAGCACGCCTGGAAACCTTTCGCGCAGAGCCGTCACCAGTTGGCGCGTTCCCTCGTGCATATCGGCCCTGGGATTGTTCACCCAGCCGCCCGCGATATCGAGAAAATAGGAGTCCACATGGTAGCGTTCCACGAAGTCTATGATGCGCCCGTAAAGCCATTGCCGCCACGATTCGACTCCAAGGTTCATCCACGGCATCCATCCTTCCATATGCCGGTCGTTATCCCAGTCCACCCAGTTCAGATAAAAAGGATCGCCGTCAATTTGGGCGGTGACTGCATCCAAAAAGCGGGGGAACACGGAAAGGCGATCGTTGGACGAATTGGCGCCAAACATCGGCATAAAATGGAATCCAAGCCGTTGTCCTTCCCGGATCAGGGCTTGTAGCCCTTGCTCGCCTCCCATTCGCGCGTCGGCCCGATAGAGAGGATAATTCCAGTAATAGCGGCCATCCCAGGCGGGCAGAAAAACCAGCACTCGTTCTCCCGGTATCTGCGTCGCCACCCACTGGAGAATCTTCAGCATTTTGGCGTAGTCATTGAAGATGTATCCCGTCCAGTGCATTCCATGAAGGGAAACAACCAGAATCACATTCCGAAACCACGGAGGGACATCTTCGCGAGTTTCCCAGTCTGGCAGGCTGAATGAGCGCTCCAGATGCTCAAAGTGGGGCCGGAAAGCGCTCTCGAGCGTCGTAGTGCGACCAACTCTCCACACCGGGCTTTGGATGTGCGATGCCTTTTCCCATCCTGGCCGTTCATAAACCAGTTCGACACGGTAGCCCTTTTCGCCTGGCTGAAAATAAAACCGGTTTGCTCGCACGCGATCCTCAAGCGAGGAAAGGAAGAAATAATCCTGATCGCCTGCGCGAATCACAGTCAGCGGGGTCGTCATGCTGCGGGCGATAAACAGGTCGCCGCCGCCAAAGGGATAGCCCAGCAGGATTTCGTCATCCTTGGCGTCGAAAAACTGGCTGCCGCCTGCGGAAATTCGCCCTCGCGGGACGCCGCGAATGATGGCTGCGATGGACTTGATGGGTTTGTCTGCGGTGGCTTGGGCGTCCCACTCGATGAATTCTTGGTTCCTGCGAATGCGCGCCGTGAGTTTGCCCGGGGCCTTTTCCTGATTTCCTGCCCAGACAAATTGGGCACAGTTAACTTCGAGGCTCTCTGCATGCTCCTCCGTTGTCATGTGAGCCATGTCGAGGCCGTAGGTGTTCTCGAAGGTGTACAGACGAAAGGAAAACTGTAATCCGCCAAACTCCACCGACGGCTCCGGGAAATCGAAGCTGAACTTCATGAAGCTTTTGCCGCGTGGTGGGATATAGACTCCGCTGGTTGAAGTCAAAGGCAGGATGCGCGGCCCGGCGGCAGAGGTGGTTGGCGAAAGTGGAAGCAACGTGCCGGCGCCAGAGGCTCCAAGGGCCTTCAGCAGTGTGCGGCGGGAGATGCGATCAGGCATGGATTTTGCGACCCTGGCTTTTCGTCGTTGTGGGGAGAGACGAAACCGCGATGGGGGAGATCAATGAGTTGGCCTCATTCTGCGCGATTCAGGCTGAGGCGGAATTCACCTTCCAGTAGACTACGTATCGCTCGCCCGCAAGCTGATAGAGCGGCGTTAGTGTGACACTCTGATTCTGATGGACAGTTTGGAAAGTGAGCGGATGATCTGGAACCGACTCAACCCAGTTCGCCTCATTTCCGGACTGAGCCTGGATTTCGGGCGCTGCCACGGGCTTGCCGCCCGGGCTGGTCTTGTACCCAATATAAGTATCCGAGTGATTCAGCCCTTCATTGCCAAGCTGCCCGGCCAGCACCAGCGGGCCATACATCACCGCCTGCTGCGTCTCATCACCCGGCAGAGGTTCAATATATAAGCTCATCGGCAGGCTCAATTCCACCCGGTCGCCGTCTTTCCACGTCCGCTTCAGCGTCAGATAACTCCCGGGACTGGCGAAAATTGGCAGCTTTTCGCTGTTCAACCTGACGATTCCTCCCTCCGTCGCCCACCACGGAATGCGCAGATTCAGCGCCATCTCCACCGGTCGCTGCGCCCGAATGCTGAATGCTGACCGCGCCTCCTCCGGAAACTTCGTCTCCTGCCGCAAGCGAATCCCTTTTTCCGGCCAACTCACTTCCGAGGCGATGAACAGGTTCACATAGAGGCCGTGATCGTCATGGAAGTAGATCGTGTTATTGAACTTGGAGAACTCTTCCGCCCCCGTGCCCGTGCAGCACCAGAAGGAGTCATAGGGCGTGTTGTAGTATTTCCACCAGCCGCGCCCCAGCGGCAGAAAGTAACTCTTTAACCCCTGGCCGTCCTGCGTCCCCAATCGGCTGTTGAAGAGCGTCCGTTCGTAGTAGTCCATCACGCGCGGGTCTGCCGTCCAGCCGAAGATGTGCCGCGTCAGCTTCAGCATGTTGTAGCTGCAGCAGCACTCTTCCATGTTCTGTCCCACTTCGTGGGCAAGTTTGCCCGGATCGCCGAGCCAGTGCTCTTCATAGCTCGTTCCGCCGGTGCAATAAGTCCGCCGCGCCGTCACTTCCTGCCAGAAATAGCTGGCAATCTTGTGATAACGCTCGTCGCCGGTCACTTCATACTGGCGCGCCGCGCCGATGATCTTGGGAATGTTGGTGTTGGCATGCAGCCCCTTCAATTCGTCGCGGTATTGCGCCAGCGGATCAAAGACGGCATGGTGGTCAAAGCGCCGCGCCGTACGAAGGTATTGTTCCTTACCCGTTACCGCATACAGATTGCAGAGCACCTCCAGCATTCCGCCCTGCTCAACCTCCAGCACACGTTGCATGTGCTCATCGCTTAAAGGTCCGGTCCATCTTCCCACCCAGCTTGCCATGCCTTCCGCGGTTTCAAGCGCTTGCTCGTTGCCGCAGTGTGTATACATATCGAGATGGCCGGCCATAATTTTGTGGAGGGTATAAAACGGCGCCCAGACTGGCTTGCCTTCCCGGAGACGGTCAAAGAATTCCTCGGGGAAGGCGCTCAGGTATCCATTCCCGTGCTTTTTCTGACATTGCGCCAGGTCGGCGACCAGCGCATCAGCCTTCTTCTTTAAATCCTCATCGCCAGTGCTGCCATACATCAGCGCGGAGGCCGACAGATAATGGCCACCGCAGAAATGCCCGCGCAATTCGCAATCGGGCTTTTCCCAGCCGCCAAAAGGCTGAGCCGTGGAGGGCAGACCAGCGGTCAGGCGAAACATATGCGCCAGGCGGTCATTGGGAAGCATCTTTAAATAGGCGCGATTAGCCTCCATCTGTTCCTTGAAGATGCCATCCAACAGCCGAACCTGGCGGTTGGGGAAGGGAAGAACTTTCCAGGAGACTTTCTCATGGCTCACCGGCTGACCATTCTGCATCACCGTGTCGAGAACGGGATTTTGCAGCGGGGACCCCGGGGCAGCCTTCGGCAGCATGGAAGCGCCGGCCGCCGCCATCGTCAGTTTCACAAACCGTCTTCGGCTGAAGGAATGCGTAGTTTCCATAAGGCAACCTTCTGTTGGGCTTTGGGGAATTGAATAACGCACACCCCGATAGATTGTGGCGCTCAACATCATGCCCGGCGCACCGCCCCTGAAGGGCGGCGCGCCGGTTAACGTTTTGCGCCAAACGCGCGCCGTTCAGAATGAAATGTGCGCTGCCAGATTGATGTTTCTCGCCGGAAAAGTTGAGGTTGAGCTTCCAAACAGCGAGTCTGAAATATTACCGTCCGGATTCTGCAAGTTGACGCGGTTAAAAGCATTGTAGAACTCGGCACGAATTTCGAGCGTTGCGCCCTCCTTGCCGATGAACCAGGGAATCTTCGTATCCTTGAAGAGGCTCAAATCGGTGTTGGCGAAGCCGGGGCCGATAAATGTGTTGCGTCCAAGTGTCCCATCCTGGCCGAGCCCGGGCCGGCCAAAATCCGTTGAACTGAAGATTTTATGTGGAAATTGGAAAGCTGACCGATTGCCGCTTTTGAAGTTCCCGAAGCTGGGCTCATTCGGAAAATCATAATTCCAGCCGTCGGCGTTGAAGTCGCAACCGTTGTTCCCCACAATTTGTCCGGCGCCGTTATAAACAGGCTCGAAGGGCAGTGAACAGAACACGCTGTAAGGCCCGCCGCTCTGAAGAATCGTGATGGCGCCCACATTCCAGCCGCCAAAAAGCTTTCTTACTGCGCCGCTCGTGGTGAAGTGGGTGGCGACATTCGGCAAGGCAAATGTCTCACTGAAGGCCAGCTTTTGCCTGATATCGAAATCCGCCAGGCCTTTATTTAACTGCAAGTTGCCGACGTCCACAATATTGAGTCCTGTGCCAAAAGAGCTCGCCGTGTCAATGGCCTTGCCAAGCGTATAAGCGGCCTGCAAGGACAGTGTCCTGCCCACGTGGCCCTGGATCGCCGCGTCGAAGCCATTGTACGCGGAAAAACCATTGCTCTGGCCATAATCGATCTGGCCAAAGCTGGTATTGAGCCTTGTGAGCACGTCATTGGTCTGAATGAGATTGCCGTCATAGCGGTTTACATCGTAGCCTTGCAGCAGGTCACGGCCTGCCGACCCTACATAGTTTGCCTGCACCATCCAATTGGTGTTTAAGGCATACTCAATCCCGAAGAAGTAATTCTCGGAGTAGCCTAGACCCAGACTCGGATCTTCAACAATGACGTCAGAAGGCACACCGATTAAACCGTTTTTGGGATCGAGGCCGGCTTGAAGTGGCGGATAGGGAAAATTCCACGGCGAGTGGTGCAGGGGCGCGAGGCCATAGACCGGCTTCACCGCTGTCTGCTGGCTAACTGTGGCCGTGGCAAAGAGAGGAAGGTAAGTGCAGCAGTCGTGGTAGAACTGGCCGCCCGGGCGGTCCGTAAAAAAGCCGAATCCCGCGCGGATAGCCATTTTGCCTTTGTGCGTGGGATCCCAGGCGATGCCGATACGCGGTTCAAAGCCTTTATAATCCGTTCCCAGCAACGGATTGCTGACGTGTTCCATATGAGCGTTTGCAATCCGCTCGCTGAAATTGTCGCCGCCAAAGAAGCGCAGATTGGTGAAGCGATTGTCTTTATTGTAAGGATTGAAGTAGACCTCCCAGCGTAAGCCGTAAGTGAGGCTGATGTTGGGACGCACCTTCCAGTTATCCTGGAAAAATACGCCTAAGTCGGGCATTTCCGGAGCAAAGCCCAATCCCAGGCGCTGCCCATTCGCGGGATTAAATCCGAGGTTCGTTTCGGAGAAGGGCTTATCCAAAGCAAAATCGTAAAGGCTATTGAAATTGAATTGCGGACGCGTAAAGACGTTCTGAAAGTTGGCCACCGAACCCCAGCCTTCGTCGATGGCGAAACGCACGCCGGTCTTGAACGTGTGCGTGCCGCGATTCATGGTGAGCACATCCCGCCACTCCGGATTGTTCTGAATAAATGTTGCGTCGGAAAAGCCCACGCCGTAGGCGGCAATTCCTGGAACATTCGATAAGGGCACATATCCGTTCACCGCCGGGTCCGTCCCCCAGGAGCGGGTGGCTCCAAAAGCTGCTTCATTCAGCACCGTGGGAGAGAAGATGTGCGTGTAATCCAGGTTGAAATATTCCGTGTATTGCGGTCCGACTCCGGTGAAGGCTGGATAGACGTTGGGCGCGGCAAATTCCACGGTCTGCATCGTGGTGCGGTAGAAATTCCCGTAGATGCGGTCTTTCTGGTTGTTGAATTCATGATCGATCCGCGCGTTCCACTGAATGCCGTTGCGGAAGACGGTCTGCGAGAAGATGCCGTTCTCCGTCAGAGGAAAATTGCAGGGAAGCTGGCCGACCGGAGTTGAGACCGGCGTGGAGGGACCGCCCGCAAGCGCGTCGCAAGGCGCAGAACTGGTTGCGTCTGGAGCGCCCATGGCCAGCGGGCCGGCAAGAAGACCGGGACCCGTGGGCGTCACCGCCGCCGGGAAGGAACTCATATCAAAAGTCGAAATGTTATTCGGATAGGCGCTCTTCATGTAGCTGATAAACTGCGGACTGGGAACGCTTGTGGCAAAGCTATCGCCGACGCCGGAGCGGAGCACGTCCATGGAGGCGAAGAAAAACGTGTTGTCTTTCTTGATGGGTCCGCCCAAACTCCAGTTAAATTCATTGCGCAGAAAGGACGGAAGGCTGCTCTCAAAGACGGTTCTTGCCGCCAGATGATTATCCGTCCAGTATTCTCCCAGCGTTCCATGGAACTGGTTGGTTCCTTGCTTGGTGACAATATTCACCACCGAAGAGGAGTTGCGGCCATACTGCGCCTCAAAGTTGTTGACGAGCACTTTGACTTCCTGAACGGAGTCTGCATTGGGCGTAAGGTTTGTGACGCCGCCGCGCGGAGTTCCATTCACATTGGCTCCGTCGACCAGGAAATTGTTGGCCTCAGCACGCTGGCCGCTGGCGTTCAGGTTCACCCCAAACTCCGCGTTAAAAATATCATTGGTGGCCTGGGCGTAAGCCTGCCCGCCGCCCGAAGGCAATCCGGTGACGCCCGGCGTCAGCACGACGAGGTCATAAACGTTGCGGCCTACAAGCGGCAGATCCTCAACCTGACGGGGGCTGATTAAGGAAGAAACTCTTGCCTGCGTGGTGTTCACCGGGGGAGGCGCTGCTGTCACGGTGATCCTCGTTGAGGTTGCGCCCACGTGCAGCGTCACGTTGACATTCCGCGTCTGCGTGGTTTCAAGGACGATATTCTCCTGTTCGACAGTTGAGAATCCCGGCGCTGAAACCGTCATCGAAAACTGCGCGGGAGGGAGAGAGTCAAAGCGGTAAAAACCAGAAGAGTTGGTATGTGTTGTTCGCGTCTGGCCGGTGGCCAAATCCTTGACGGTCACCGTGGCATGGGGCACTACCGCCCCCGAGGGATCTGTGACCGTTCCTTCGATAGCGCTTGAAAATGTGGCCTGAGCCTTCACCAGGCTGGGGAAGGCCGCAAGCGCTGCCGCTGCGATCACCATTGCCATCCAGTTTCTGAAGCTCATACTCACGCTCCTTTCTTGACGATTAACCGCGTCCTAACCTTTGGCTGACGCGCCGCCGGCGCACAGCCTTCTCTGCTCATCAAGCGCCCATGGGCATCACAGCCCGATCAGCCGTCCGCGAATTTCGAAAAAAGCGCCAAATTTGACCTCCAAAGTGGTAAAACGTTTCATTAGAAGTACTGCAAGTCCTTCGAGATGTCAAGTATTTTTTAATTTTTTTGATATTACTCCATCCGATAAACGAACCC
>Ga0209061_1003185_pt1 | contig 18373 bp, 16 predicted proteins | sample Coa_R1_10_FD_187157 | JGI IMG/M metagenome (GOLD analysis project Ga0209061, IMG submission 187157) | Surface soil microbial communities from Centralia Pennsylvania, which are recovering from an underground coalmine fire - Coalmine... | ecosystem: Environmental > Terrestrial > Soil >...
AGGCCAGGAACCTCCGACGCGTCCCGTTCAGGGCCGAGCCAACCTCGGTCAGAAGGCGCCCGACGGCGAGCCCCTCCTGGGCCGCCCAAGCGGCACCACCCGCCACCTGCCGGTCCAGATCGGAGCGTTGATCGGCAGGGGACACGCGAGCGGTCACGCCGGGGCGTTCCCCGGGATCAGGTGACCGACTCGCCGGGCCGGGACGGGAAGCGTGCCCGACGGGAAGCAGCGGGAGGCGGTCACGGGAGGGATGCCTTGCTGGTACGCCCACTGCTTCGAGTTGACGGAAGTGAATTGTAGTATGTAGGTAAGTCAGCTGTCGTTACCCCCCACCCGCCGCTCGCGCAGGAAGCGGCGGCCCTCCTCCTCGGGCCGGGTGCAGGCCTGGTGGCGTGGCGCCACGTCGGGCACGGTCATGGCCGTCGCCAAGCGGAAACCGGCCCGGCCTCCGAGGGCGCCCCTCCCGCAGCCGGCGGCGGAGGCGTCGCCCGCCCGGGCGTTCCCGTGCCCGGGCCCTACCCGGAGGCCATGAGGTCGCGCAGCTGGGCCGGGCTCAGGTTGGCCCCAGTGCAGATCAGCGCCACCTTGCGCCCCCGCAACCGCGGGGCGAGCCCGGGCGAGAGCGCTGCCGCCAGGGCGGCGGCCCCGGCCGGCTCGACCAGGGTCCGGGTGGCCTCGATCATCAGCCGCGCCGCCCGGAAGAGGTCGACATCCTCGACCAGGACGAAATCGTCGAGCAGGCGGCGCATGATCCGCTGGGGCAGCTCGAAGCTGGTGCCGGTGGCCAGGCCCTCGGCCCGGGTGGCGTTGGGCCGCTCCACCGGCCGCCCCTCACGCCAGGCGTCGTGGGCGGCCGGGGCCTGGGCCGACCCCACCGCGTAGACAGCGATGCGGGCGTCGATCGCCTTGGCCACGATGGCGGCGCCCGCCGCCCCGCTGCCGCCGCCGACCGGGACCACGATCGCCTCCACGTCGGGCTGCTCCTCGAGCAGCTCGAGGGTGTGGGTGCCCACGCCGGCGATCAGGTCGGGCTCGTCGCCGGAGTGGATGTACCGATGGCCGCGCGCACGGGCGAGCTCCTCGCAGCGCTCCCGGGCCTGGTCGTAGTCGCGTCCGGCCAGGACGACCTCGGCACCCAGCTGGCGCACGCCCTCGACCTTGACCGGGTTCGCCCGCTCGGGCACGCAGACGACCGCCCTCACCCCGAACCGGCGGGCGGCGTAGGCCACCGACTGGCCGTGGTTGCCGGTGGAGGCCGCGATCACGCCGCGTCGGCGGGTGTCCTCATCCAGCTGCGAGATCAGGTTGATCCCGCCCCGCACCTTGAAGGCGCCGGTGGGCTGGAGGTTGTCGTGCTTGACCCAGATCTCGGCGCCGACCAGGCGGCCCAGGCTCGGGTAGGGCCGAAGGGGCGTCGGGGCCAGATGGGGGCGGATCCGCCGCTGGGCCGCCAGCACGTCCCGGAGCGTCGGCTCCCACAGCCCCTCCCCGGCTGTCCCCGACATCAGCCGCCGGCCCCGATCACCGCCTCGGCGAAGCGAGCGATCTGCTCCCGCCGCTCCGGCCAGCGCGGGGCCATGAACTGCAAGGCCAGATGCTCGACGCCGGCCCGTCGCCAGCGCTCGACCGCCTCCGCCAGCTGGCCCGGCGAGCCCCGCAGGCGATCCGGCTCCTGGGGCACGTCCCCGTCCGTCACCTCCACCTGGGCGCAGGCGGCCAGGCGGACGGCGTCGGGGTCCCGGCCCGCCTCGACGGCGAAGCCACGCACCTCCTGGTGGAGGAGGGCCAGCTCCTCGGGCACGATCCGCACGAAGTAGGGGAACCACCGGTCCCCCAGCCGGCCCGCCCGGCGCCGTGCCGCCCGTCCCTCGCCCCCGACCCAGATCGCAAGCGGCGCCTTGGGCTCGAAGGCCACGTCCCGGAACCGGTAGTGGCGACCCTCGTAGGCGGCCTGGGGCTCGCCCCAGAGCCGGCGGAGGACCTCGATCTGCTCGTCGCCGATCCTCCCCCGCTCCTCGAAGGGGACGCCGAGGGCGGCGAACTCCTCCCGCATCCAACCCACCCCCACCCCGAAGAGGAAGCGACCCCGGGAGAGGCGGTCGAGGGTGGCGACGATCCTGGCCAGCCGCAAGGGATGATGGTAGGGCAGCACGGTGACGCCGACCCCGAGCCTGACGTGGCTCGTGCAGCCGGCCAGGAAGGCGAGGCAGGCGAGGGCGTCCAAGAAGGGACGGTCGGGCGGGGCGATGAACTCGTCGCCCTCGGCGTAGGGGTAGGGGGTGTCGATCCGCCCCGGCTGGACGATGCGCTCCGCCGACCAGACCGCGTCGAAGCCCTGGGCCTCAGCGCTGAGCGCCGCCTCGCGCAGCGTCTCGGGGCCGGCCGCGCGCCCGGACACGGGAAGGAAGACGCCCAGCTCCACGAGCCGGAAAGGGTAAGACCTCCTGGGAGGCGGGTGGGGACCGGAGGCGCGCCGGGCCGGGCCAGGGCCGGGGGCCGGCAGGTCAGAATGGGCCATGGCCACCGTGGCCGAGCTGCTGACCGTCCCTGGGCTGGCGGGCCTGGTCGAGCCGCTCACCGCCGTGGCCCTGGACCGCCGCGTCGAGTCCGTCACCGTGCTGGAGGACCTCCACGCGCTGAGCACGTCCCCACCCGACAGCCTCGTCGTCGTGACCGAGACCGCCTCCCGGGACGCGGTCGGCTATCGGCTGGACATGCTCCTGCGCCAGGCCTCCTCCCGCGACGTGGCCGCGCTGGCCCTGGTCCGCGAGCCGCTGCCCCGCCTCAACCGCACGGCGGTGGAGCTGGCCCAACGCGGCAACCTGGCCCTCCTCCGGCTCGCCCCCGGCCTCGGCCTGGCCCGGGCCGTGATCGCCATCCACCGGGAGCTGTCAGGGGGGATCGGTCGCCTCCTGGCCCGGGCCCAGGCCTGCCTCGCCCTGGTCGACGAGGCGGAACGGCTCCAGCTCAGCCTGCCCGCCCTGGTCGAGCGCGTCGAGGAGGCGCTGGGCGCCGAGGTGCGGCTGGGGCCGCCCCCGAGCGGCCGGCGGTGGCTGTCGACCCCCATCCTGGTCGACGGCGACCCCGGCCTCGCGGTCTCGACCCCGGGGGACGGCACCGACGCCGACACCATCCGACGCCTCCTCCTGCACCGCCTGGCCGCCGCCGCCGAGCGACTCGAGCGCGCCCGGCAGCGGGCCGCCGAGGTCCCGGTGCAGACCCGGGCCGAGCTGCTCACCGAGCTCCTGGTCAGGGAGCCCCAGGCCTCCCGGGACCTGGTGCGCAGGGCCCGCCAGCTGGGCATCCCCATCGACGGCTGGCACGTGGTGGTCCGGCTGGAGCTGGAGAACCTGGCCGAGCTGCGCCCCAACGACGAGGTGGGGGCGTTCAACCTGGCCCAGCTCGCCACCAGGGTGGCGATGGAGTCGGCCCGCAGCACCGGGGGGACCTGGAACCGGGCCGGGACGGGCTCGACCATCCTCCTCGTCCGCTCCTGGCAGACCGAGGTCGGGCCCGAGCTGCAGGCCGAGGTGGCCGCGGCCGCGGACCTGGTCATCGGCCGCATCCGCGCCCGGATCCCTCGCCTCGCCCTCCGCTGCGGGGTCGGCGGCGTCCACGTGGGCAGCACCGGGCTGCGCACCTCGGCCATGGAGGCCAGGGCGGCGATCGCCGCGGCGCTGACCACGGGCCGCCAGAACGCCGCCGTGCGCTTCGACTCCACCGGGCTGCGCCGGGTCCTGCTCCAGTGGTACGCCCTCGACGACGCCCGCGACTCCGTCGCCCGCCTGCTCGAGCCCCTGGACCGGCTGGGCGAACGCCGGAGCCGGGAGGCGATCCGGACGCTCCGCGCCTACCTGGACGCGCACCTCTCCATCAGCCGGGCGGCGGAGATGCTGGGGCTCCACCGCAACACCGTCGCCTACCGGGTCCAGCGCATCCTCGAGCTGCTCGGCGTCGACCCGCAGGATCCCGAGCAGTGCCTGATGCTGCAGCTCGCCTGTCGAGCGCGACAGTTGTAGGGCACGCACAGGGTCGGCCGTGATTTGGTCATCCCGACCGAAGACGGGTCGGGCCGAGCCCCCTATGCTCCCCTCGTGACCCTGGGCGAGCCAGACCTGGAGGCCCTCGCGCGGGGCTGTGCCATCTTCGGTGGCGGTGGAGGTGGTGACCCCACCTTGGGTTACGTCATGGCCCGGGAGGCCATCCGCCGCCACGGCCCCGTCACCGTGGTCGACCTGGACGAGCTCCCCGACGACGGCCTGGTCCTGCCCGTGGCCATGGTGGGCGCGCCCACGGTCATCGAGGAGAAGATCCCCAACGGCTCCGAGGGAGGGCGGATCCAGGCCATCTACGAGCGCCACCTGGGCCAGCCGGTGGTCGCCCTGGCCGCGGCCGAGCTGGGGGGGATCGAGGGCATGCTCCCGGTGGCCTGGGCGGCCCACGCCGGCCTCCCCCTGGCCGACTGCGACCTGATGGGCCGGGCCTTCCCCGAGATCCACATGTGCACCCCTACCCTGCACGGGCTGCCGATCGGGCCGGTCGTGGTCACCGACGAGCGCGGCAACGTCGCCACCTTCACCTCCGTCGACGCCGCCTGGGCGGAGCGACTGGTGCGGCCGACCTGCGCGGCCATGGGCAGCTGCGCCTCCCTGGCCATCTTCCCCATGACCGCCGTCCGGGCCCGGGCCGTGGCCGTGCGCGGCTCGGTCAGCCGTGCCGTCCGCCTTGGCCGGCGGCTTGAGGCCGAGGCCGGCGACCCCCTGGCGGTGCTGGCGGCGGAGCTCGGCGCCGTCCGGCTGATCGAGGGCAAGGTGGCCGACGTCGAGCGCTGGACCACCGAGGGCTTCGCCCGGGGGAGCGCGGTGATCGAGGGGTTCGGCGAGGACGCCGGCCGGCTGCTCCGGCTCGAGTTCCAGAACGAGAACCTGCTCGCCCTGCTGGACGGCGAGGTCGTGGCCTCGGTCCCCGACGTCATCACCATCCTGGACCAGCACGGCGCCGGCGCGGTGGTCAGCGAGCGCCTGCGCTACGGCCAGCGGGTGAGCGTGGTCGCCTTCCCCTGCCACCCCGCCTGGCGGACGGCGGCCGGCCTGCAACTGGTCGGACCCCGCGCCTGGGGCTACGACCTCGACTACGTGCCCGTGGAGCGCCTGCATGCCACGCACGGTTGACCTCCGGCTCGGGATCGACGTGGGAGGCACCCACACCGACGCCGTGGTGCTCGACCGCCAGGACCGGGTGCTGGCCGCCTCCAAGGTCGCCACCACCCCCGAGGTGACCTCGGGCATCGCCTCGGCCATCGCCGAGGCGGTGGGGCGGGGCGAGATCCCGCCCCACCGCATCACCCACGTGATGCTGGGCACCACCCACGCCACCAACGCCATCCTCGAGCAGCGCGACCTCCAACGGGTGGCGGTGGTGCGCATCGGCAGCCCGGCCACGCACGCCATCCCCCCACTCGCCACCTGGCCCGATCACCTCCGGCGGGCGGTGTCGGCGGGCGAGGTCATCGTCCGGGGCGGGCTGGAGTTCGACGGCCGCGAGCTGACCTGCTTCGACCCGGACGAGCTGGCCAGGTTCCTGGCGACGCTCAAGCCACCGGTCGACGCGGTGGCCGTGACCAGCGTCTTCGCGCCCGTCTCCGACCGCCACGAGCGCGCCGCCGAGGAGGTGGTGCGCCGGGTGCTGGGCGAGGTGCCGGTCTCGCTCAGCGCCGAGGTGGGCTCGGTGGGGCTGCTGGAGCGCGAGAACGCCACCGTGCTCAACGCCGTGCTGATGCGGGTGGCCCGCCGGTTCGCCGAGGCCCTCGAGCGCTCGCTGGCCGCCAACGGCATCGACGCTGTCACCTACTTCACCCAGAACGACGGCACCCTGATGGCGCTCGACTACGTCCTGAGCCACCCCGTCCTGACCATCGGCAGCGGCCCCGCCAACAGCATGCGCGGCGCCGCCCACCTGACCGGCCTCAGCGACGCGGTGGTGGCCGACATCGGCGGCACCTCGACCGACGTCGGGGCCCTGACCAACGGGTTCCCGCGCCAGTCGGCGATCCCGGTCGAGGTCTGCGGCATCCGCACCAACTTCCGCATGCCCGACATCCTCTCCATCCCGCTGGGGGGCGGCACCCGCATCCACCTCACCCCCGCCGGCCTTCGCCTCGGCCCCGACAGCGTCGGCTACCGTCTGCGGCACGAGGCCTGCAGCTTCGGCGGCCGTACCCCCACCATCACCGACGCGGCGGTGTTCGTGGGCCGCGCCGACCTGGGCCTCCCCCTCAACGGGACCTGGCCACGAGGGGTGCCCTGGGCAGAGGCGATGGCGCGGGTGGACGAGACGCTGGCCGAGGCCGTCGACCGGGTCAAGATGTCCCGGCGCCCGGTCCCCCTGGTCGTGGTCGGCGGTGGCAGCATCATCGCCCCGGATCGGATCCCCGGGGTCGGCGAGATCGTCCGCCCACCGCACTTCGAGGTCGCCAACGCCATCGGGGCGGCGATCGCCCCGGTCAGCGGCCAGGTGGAGCGGATCTACCATCTCGGCACCCGGAGCCGGGAGGCGGCGCTGGCGGAGGTGGGCCAGATGGCCGTCGACGAGGCGATCCGGGCCGGGGCAGACCCGCAATCGGTCCAGGTCGTCGACATCGAGGAGTTGACGATCGCCTACCTGACGGGCCCCGCGCTTCGCATCCGAGCCAGGGCGGCCGGCGCGCTGGGGAGCCTGTGATCTCTGGGAGGGAGACGACATGAACGCGGCGGCTGAGCTGGAGGGCAACCTCCACATCGGGAGGGACGACTTCGCGCTGGCCCGGGTGCCGGAGGCGGAGCGACGTCACTGGTTCGTGATCTGCCTGCAACGCTGGGGCCAGCTCTCGGCGCTCTCCCAGTTCCTCCTGGGCGCCACGCTCGGCTTCGGCATGGACCTCTGGCCGGCGTTCTGGGCCTTCACCCTGGGCGCCGTGATCTTGGAGATCGTGGGCATCTTCACCGGCATCGCCGGGATGCGCGAGGGCCTCAACACCTCGCTGCTCACCCGTTGGACCGGCTTCGGCCGCATCGGCTCGAGCCTCCTCGGCCTCATCATCACCATCAGCCTGATGGGCTGGTTCGGGGTCCAGAACGCCGTCTTCGCCTCCGGCATCGACTCCCTGCTGCCCCACCTGCTGCCCCTTTGGGCCTGGCAGATCCTGACCGGGGCGGCGGTGATCCTGATCGTGATCTGGGGCTTCCTCTCCATGAGCTGGACGGCGTACGTCACCGTCCCCGCCTTCGTCCTGCTCTGCTTCTACTCGATCGGGGTCGCCTTCACCCAGCACCCGCTGGGCCAGCTCCTGGGCTCGCCCCACCCCGGCCCGGCCCTCACCATCCCGGCCGGGGCCACGCTGGTGGCCGGCGGCTTCATCGTCGGCGCCGTCATCACCCCGGACATGTCACGCTTCAACCGCTCCGCCGCCGACGTGGTGAAGCAGACCATCGCCGGCTTCACCCTCGGCGAGTACACGATCGGCATGATCGGGGTCCTGCTCGCCCACGCGGTCAAGACCTCGAACGTGATCGGGATCGTGACCACCACCTCGGGCGCGATCGGGGTCGTGATCCTGATCGTGGCCACGCTCAAGATCAACGACTGGAACCTCTACTCGGGCTCGCTGGGCCTGGCCAACTTCATCGACACCCTCAGCGGCCACCGCATCCACCGCGGCCTCCTGACCCTGGTGGTGGGGATCGTGGGCACCTTGCTCTCGGCCCTGGGCATCCTCCAGCACTTCGTGGGCTTCCTGACCCTCCTGGGGGTGGCCTTCCCGCCGGTGGCGTCGATCATGGTCATCGACTACTTCGTGCTCAAGACCCACCGCCGGCAGCTGGCGGCGTCCGCCGCCCAGGGCGGCGCCATCCCGGCCCGGGTGCCGGCCTGGAACCCGGTCGGCCTGGTGAGCTGGCTGGTCGGCTCCGTCGCCGGCTGGTACCTCCAGTGGGGGATCGGCTCGGTGAACGCGCTGGTGATCGCCGCCATCGTCTACTTCCTCCTCTCCAAGGCGGTGGCGATGGTGAGCAGGCCCCAGGCGCGCGAGGCGGCCGCATGAGGATCGGGGTCGACGTCGGGGGCACCAACACCGACGCCGTGCTGATGGACGGCCGTCGGGTGCTGGCCGAGCACAAGACCCCGACCACGCCCGACGTCACCACCGGCATCGTCGCCGCCCTCGAGGGGCTGCGCCGCACGGCCGGCTTCCGGATCGAGGAGGTGGGTGGGGTCATGATCGGCACCACCCACTTCACCAACGCGGTGGTGGAGCGGCGGCGGCTGGCGCCGACCGCCGCCATCCGCCTCGGCCTGCCCGCCACCGCCGCCCTGCCCCCGATGGTCGACTGGCCCGACGACCTGCGCGCCGCCCTGGGCGGCCACGTCTACCTCTGCCGAGGCGGCTTCGAGTTCGACGGCCGTCGCATCGCCCCCCTGGACGAGGACGAGGTCCGGCGGGTCGCGGACCGGATCGGCGCCCTCGGCATCCGCAGCGTGGCCATCTCCTCGGTCTTCTCCCCGGTCAACGCCGAGATGGAGGTCCGCGCCGCCGAGATCGTGGCCGAGGCCCTGCCCGGGGTGGCGATCAGCCTCTCCCACGAGATCGGCCGCGTGGGCCTGCTGGAGCGCGAGAACGCCACCATCCTCAACGCCTCCTTGCGGGAGCTGGCGGGGCGCATCACCGACGCCCTGGAGGCCGCCGTGCGTGGCCTCGGGATCGAGGCCCCGCTCTACATCAGCCAGAACGACGGCACGCTGATGAGCGTGGACTACTGCCGCCAGTACCCGGTGGCCACCTTCACCTCGGGCCCCACCAACTCCATGCGGGGCGCGGCCTTCCTCTCCGGGGAGGCGGAGTGCGTGGTGGTGGACGTGGGCGGCACCACCACCGACGTGGGGGCGCTGGTGCACGGCTTCCCGCGGGAGGCCTCGCTCGCCGTCCACGTGGGCGGGGTGCGGACCAACTTCCGGATGCCGGACGTGCTCTCCGTGGGCCTGGGCGGGGGGAGCCTGGTGCGAGGGGGCGGGCCCGAGCTCGAGATCGGGCCGCAGAGCGTCGGCTACCAGATCACGGAGCGGGCGCTGGTCTTCGGGGGCGACACCCTGACCGCCACCGACCTGGCCGTGGCCGCCGGCCTGGTCGAGATCGGCGACGCCGAGCGCGTGCGCGGCCTGGACCAAGCCCTGGTCGAGGCCGGCATGGGTCTGATCCAGAGCCGGCTGGCCGACCTGGTCGACCGGGTCAAGACCAGCGCCGAGCCCCTGCCGGTGGTGGTCGTGGGCGGCGGCAGCGTCCTGGTCAGGGACGACCTGCCCGGCGCCTCCCGGGTGGTGAAGCCGGACCATTTCGCGGTCGCCAACGCCATCGGGGCGGCGATCGCCCAGGTGGGGGGCGAGACCGACCGGATCTTCTCGCTCGCCGACCTGCCCCGCGAGCGCGCCCTGGAGGTGGCGCAGCGCGAGGCGGTCGACCGGGCGATCGCCGCCGGCGCTGAGCCGGGCAGCGTCCAGGTGGTGGAGGTGGAGGAGGTGCCGCTGGCCTACCTGCCCAGCAACGCCGTGCGCATCCGGGTCAAGGCGGTCGGGGACCTGCGCCTGGGGGTCGTCGATGCGGCTCGTGCATGAGACGGACCTCGAGGACCTCGCCCGCGGCGCCGCCGTGCTCGGGACCGGCGGCGGGGGCAACCCCTACATCGGCAAGCTGCTCGCCCAGCAGGCCATCCGAGAGCGAGGCCCGGTGACCATGGTCAGCGCCGAGGAGGTCCCGGACGACGCCCTGGTCGTGCAATCGGCGATGATGGGCGCCCCCACGGTCATGATCGAGAAGCTGCCCGCCGGGGACGAGCTGGTGCGGGCCTTCGAGGTGCTGCAGTCCTACCTCGGCCGTCGGATCACGCACACCATCTCGGGCGAGGCGGGCGGCCTCAACTCGACCGTGCCCTTCGTGGTGGCGGCCCGGATGGGCATCCCCCTGGTCGACGCCGACGGCATGGGCCGCGCCTTCCCCGAGCTCCAGATGCTGATCCCGAGCCTGGACGGCATCCCCTGCACGCCCATGGCCCTGGCCGACGAGAAGGGGAACACCGTGATCCTGAACACCGTCGACAACCACTGGACCGAGCGCCTGGCCCGCTCGGCCACCGTGGACATGGGCTGCACGGCCATGATCGCGCTCTACGCCATGACCGGTCGCCAGGTCAGGGAGAGCATGGTGCTGGGCACGCTCAGCCTGGGCCAGGAGCTGGGCCGGCTGATCCGGGAGGCCCGGGCCGCCCATCGGGACGCGATCGCGGCGCTGTGCGAGCGGCTGCAGGGGCGACGGCTCTTCAAGGGTCGGGTGACCGGTGTCCGCCGCCGGACCGAGGCCGGGTTCGCCCGGGGCTGGACCGACCTGGAGGGGGTCGAGGAGTTCGCCGGCTCGCGCCTGACGGTGCAGTTCCAGAACGAGCACCTGGTGGCGATCCGCGATGGCCGGGTGGTGGCCTCGGTGCCCGACCTGATCATCCTCCTGGATTCGGAGAGCGCCGAGCCGGTGACCACCGAGGAGATCCGCTACGGCTTCCGGATCACCGCCATCGCCGCCCCCTGCGACCCGCGCTGGCGCACGCCGAGGGGCCTGGAGCTGGTCGGCCCTCGCTACTTCGGCTACGACTTCGACTACCGACCGGTGGAGGACCTGAACCCATGAGCTGGCAGCTGGAGCTGGAGCACCTCCCCGACCTTGCCCGGGGGGCGGCGCTGCTGGGCTCGGGCGGGGGCGGCGACCCCTACGTCGGCCGGCTGATGGTCGAGCGCGCCCTGCGCCAGGGCGCGCGGGTGACCGTGTGGGACCTCGAGGAGGTCCCGGACGAGGCCCTGGTCGTGCCCACGGCGATGATGGGTGCCCCGACGGTGATGGTCGAGAAGATCCCAGCCGGGGGCGAGGGCGTGCACGCCCTGCGCGCCCTGGAGCGCCATCTGGGCCGGGAGGCGACCGCCACCATGCCCATCGAGTGCGGGGGGATCAACTCGACCATGCCCCTGGTGGTGGCGGCCCGCACCGGCAAGCCGGTGGTCGACGCCGACGGCATGGGGCGTGCCTTCCCCGAGCTGCAGATGGAGACCTTCCACGTCTTCGGCGTCCCCGGCAGCCCGATGGCGATCGCCAACGAGCACGGCGACGTGACCCTGGTCACCGCCCACGACAACTGGGCCATGGAATGGCTGGCCCGGGGCATCACCGTGCGCATGGGCGGGGCCTCCCTGATCGCCGAGTACGCCATGGAGGGAGCGACGGTGAAGCGGGTCTCCATCCCGGGCACCCTGAGCCTGGGGATCCGCCTGGGCCGCGCCATCCGCGAGGCCCGCGAGCGCCACCGCGACCCGATCGAGGGGCTGGCCGAGGCGCTGCGGCCCAGCGGCTACGGACCCCCCCGGGTGCTCTTCGACGGGAAGGTCGAGGACGTCCTACGCCGGACGACCGAGGGCTTCGTGCGCGGCAGCGCCCGCATCCGACCCTTCACCTCCGGGCCCCCGCTGGCCATCAGCTTCCAGAACGAGCACCTGATCGCCGAGGTGGAGGGGGAGGTGCTGGCCGTGGTGCCCGATCTGATCTGCATCCTGGAGGCGGAGTCGGGGGAGCCGATCACCACCGAGGGGCTGCGCTACGGGCAGCGGGTGCGGGTGATCGCCATCACCCCCCCGGAGATCATGCGCACCCGGGCCGCCCTGGAGGTGTTCGGCCCCCGGGCCTTCGGCCTGGCCCACGACTACGGCGCCGTGGCGGAGGTGGCCTGAGCCATGGACCTGGTGATCCGGGGCGGCACCCTGGCGACGGCGGAGGCGGTGTTCCAGGCCGACCTCGGGATCGAGGACGGCCGCATCGCCGCCGTCGCCCGACGGCTGGAGGTGGACGCGGCCGAGGAGATCGACGCCGGCGGCCTGGTCGTGTGCCCGGGCGCGATCGACGTCCACACCCACTTCGACACCCGCCTGGAGCAGGGCGCCACCGCCGACGACTACGAGAGCGGCTCGCGGGCGGCGGCGGCCGGCGGCATCACCGCCTTCATCAACTTCGCCTTCCAGGCCCCCGGCCAGCGGCTGAGCGAGGCGGCCGAGGTCGAGCTGGCAAAGTCGCGGGGACGCTCCCACCTCGACTACGGCGTCCACCTGGTGGTGTCCGACCCGGACGTCCCCGGCCTGTTCGAGGAGCTGCCCGAGCTGGTCGGAGCCGGGTTCTCGAGCCTCAAGGTCTTCACCGCCGTGGGCGACCTGGCCCTCACCGACCGCGAGCTGCTGCGCGTCCTCCAGGCCGCCGCCGGCCTGGGGGTGATGGTCAACGTCCACGCCGAGGACGGCGCCCTCATCGACCACCTCACGGGGCGGCTGCTGGCGGCCGGCCGGCGGTCGGTGGAGCACCTGGTCGAGGCCAGGCCGCCGGCGGCCGAGGCCCTGGCCACGGCCCGGGTGGCCGAGTACGCGCGCCAGGTCGGCTGCACGGTCTACTTCGTCCACCTCTCCTGCCGCGCGGCCCTGGAGGCGGTGCGACGGGCGCGCGGGGACGGCGCCTACGTCTACGTGGAGACCCGGCCCGCCTACCTCTTCCTCGACCAGAGCCGCTACCGGCTGCCCGATCGCGAGGGGAACCGCTTCGTCTGCTGGCCCCCGCTGCGCGCCCCGGACGACCAGGTCGCCCTCTGGGAGGGGCTGCGCAACGGCGAGATCCAGACCTACGCCACCGACCACACCACCTGGCTTGCCGCCCAGAAGACCGACCCCTCGCTGAGCTTCGCCGAGGTGCCCGGCGGGGTGGCCAACGTGCAGACCAGCGTGGGCATGCTCTACGCCGAGGGCGTGGGCCGGGGTCGGATCTCGCTCAGCCGCTTCGTCGAGGTGATCTCGACCAACCCGGCCAAGCTGTTCGGGATGTGGCCGCGCAAGGGCAGCCTCTCGGTGGGCGCGGACGCCGACCTGGTCCTGATCGACCCCTCCCGGCGCTTCCGGGTCGAGGCGGCGCGGATGGAGTCCCGCTCCGACTTCGACCCCTACGAGGGCTACGAGTCCGCCGGCTGGCCGGTGCTGACCGTCTCCCGGGGCGAGGTCATCGTCCGCGAGGGCGAGGTGCTGAGCACGCCCGGACGGGGTCAGTTCCTGCGTCGGAGGACCTACCAGGCACCATGAGCGCCACCGAAGCCCGACTGGAGCGAAAGGCCGCCTACCGGCTGCTCGCCCACCTGCTGGCCAGCGCCGAGATCTGCGCCGTCGAGCCCGGCTACTACGGCACCTTCCGCCTCCTCGACGCCGCCTCGCGCCTGGCCGGGGCGCTGCTCGAGGCGGGCCTGGACGACCCCTGGCTGGGCCGGCTGCGCGACGACATCGAGGCGAGGAAGACGCTGCTGATGTCGGACCGGGAGGCGTACTTCGCCTTCCTCCCCGAGGCCGCCCGGAGGGTGGCGGAGCGGCTCCGGGAGGAGGAAGAGGGACGATGAGCGCGGTCCCGGGCGGGCTCTCGCCGGTGGAGGCCGGCAGCCTGCTCGAGCTGCTACGCCGTCGCCGCGTCTGCCGCCGGTTCTCCCCCCACCCTGTGGACGAGCGGCGGCTTCGGATGGTGCTCGAGGCCGGCTGCTGGGCCTCGAGCGCCAGCAACAACCGCATCCACCGCCTCCTGCTGGTCCGCGACCGGCGCCGGATCGACCTGGTCCGGGCCGTGTCGCCGGGGATGCTAGGGCTGCCCACGGCCTTGGTCGTCATCTGCACCGACCTCGACGCCGCCGCCCGGGCGCAGGTCCGGGTCGACCGGGACACCACCACCTGGATCGACGTCGGCACCACGGCCATGAACATGATGGTCGAGGCCGAGGCGCTGGGCCTGGGCACCTGCCCCACGACCTCCTTCAGCCGGGGCGGGGTGCGGGCCGTGCTCGAGCTGCCGCCGCCGGCCGTGCCCGAGTTCATCCTCCAGGTCGGCTGGCCGGCGGGGACCGAGCCGCCGGCCGGGGCCGGAGCGCCGGCGCTGGCCAGCCGCCGCCTGCGCGCCTTCGTCTACGTGGAGCGGTATGGGACGCCCCTCGTCTGAGCTCGGGCCGAGGGCGGGAGCCACCCGCCGCCTCGGCCTCCTCACCATCGGCCAGGCGCCTCGCCCGGACGGCCTGGCCTGGGAGGTGACGGTGGTGCTCGGCGAGGGATTCGCGGTCGTGGAGCGGGGAGCCTTGGACGACCTGGGACCGGGTGATGCGGCCCGGCTCGCTCCCCGCCCCGGCCAGGACCTGCTGGTCACCAAGCTCCGGGACGGCAGCTCGGTGCGGGTGGCCGAGGAGGCGATCCTCGAGCGGCTCCAACGCCAGATCGAGCGGCTGGAGGACGAGGACGGGGTGGAGGCCACCCTCCTCCTCTGCACCGGCACCTTCCCCACCTTCCGCCACCGCCGGCCGCTGCTCCAGCCCCAGGCGGCGCTCCACGGCGCCGCCCTCGGCATCGCCGGCCCCGACCGGCTGGGGGCGGTGATCCCTCTCGCCGAGCAGCGGCCGCAGATGGCCCGGGCCTGGCGGGAGCGGGGGGCCGAGGTCGTCCTGGTCGAGGCCGACCCCTACGGGCCGGAGCCGGAGGCGGCGGTGGGGCGGGCCGCGGCCGAGGCACGGGCCCAAGGCGCCCGCGTCCTCCTCATGGACTGCTTCGGCTACGACCTGGCCATGCGTCGGGCGGCGGCGCGGGCCTTCGCCGGGCCGGTCCTCCTCGCCCGCTCGCTGGCCGCCCGGCTCCTCGTGGAGATGGCGGCGTGAGTTACCCAAGTCAACCCCTCCCTCCGACGGAGGCGGTAGGCGGCCTGCCGGCAGACGTCGGAGCAGTAGGTGGCGGGGCGGCCCTTCCAGGGCCTGATCCAGAACAGCTTGCCGCACGACGGGCAGGGCCGGATCTCCGGAGGAAGGGGTCGCGGGGAGGGCATGGAGGGTCGGATTTTCATACCGCGAGCACCCGGTCAGGCGGCGGCCCCCTGCTCGCCGCCGTGGCAGACGGGGTCGTCGGGGATGCCGGAGTGCCAGCAGGCCCAGATGACACGCAGCCAGGCGCGCATGAGGAGGCGGATGGCATGCGGGTGCCGCTTGCCGCGGGTCTGAGCGTAGACCTGAGCCGCCCAGGGCGAGCGGTGACGGGAGTGGTCGGCGAAGGGCGGGAGGGCTTTGCGGGCGCGGGTGTTGGCGGCCCAGCGGCAGCAGACGGGCTTGGACGTGCCGGAGGCCTCGGTGACCGGCGAGGCGCCGGGCTCGGCGGCGGCCCGCTCGGCGGCGAGGGCGCGGTCGGGGCTGGCGATGGAGGCGAGCAGGGTGCGCAGGAGGCGGACCTGGGCCAGGACCAGCTCGCGCAGGACCTCGGGGTCGAGCCGGTTGGGGGCGACGGGCGCGCTCTGCAAGCGGGCCATCCGCTGCTCGCCCAGGCGGGCGGCGCTCTCGGGCTTCGGGTAGGACTCCGGGAAGGCGAGCGCGATCTCGGAGTCGAGGCGCCCGAAGATGGCGCCGGCGCCCGGCCAGTGGGCGTCGAGGAGGGCGGCCCGCTGGTTGGTGGCGGTCACCCTGGCCTGGACCTGGTCGTCGCAGCGGACCAGGCCGCTGGGCCGCTCGATGGCGACCGGCAGCTCGGCCGGCTCGCCGAAGCGGCACAGACGGCGCAGGATCGACCCCAGACCGGCCTCGGGGTGCTCGACCCCGGTGTGGAAGACGACCTTGCCGTCCTGGTCGACGACGCTGACGTCGTGGCGCTCGCTGGCCCAATCCCACCCCACGTACATGAGCAGACCTCCGTCGCGGCGAGGGACAATGGGGATGGAAGCGGTGCTGAGGGCCGAAGCCGGATCCCCATTGGTCGGCCGTCCAAGCGGCAGGTACCCAATGCCGATCTGAGGCCCTCGGCCCCCCGGGGCCGGCGGTACTCACGCTGGTCCTGGACGGGCTCGGCCGCTTGGCCGTGCCCCGGTGGTCACCGAAGGTTGCGACCGTCCCTCAATCGGGTCGCAGCACCCATGGTGCGGCAATGAGGCCGCCCCGGGCGACGGCATGACCTGGCGCGCGGTCCTGGACCTCTACGAGGTGCTGCGGCGCGCCGACGTCGACGGCGAGTGGGTGGCGGGGCTGCTCCGGGCGGCGGGGGCGGACGAAGTGACGGTCACCCGGGTCGAGGGAGAGGAGGGGTCGACCGATTTCGTCCGGGCCGTGCTCGCCGGGCGGGACGGGCGGCTGGCCGGCGGCCCCGCCCCCACCCTGGGCGTGATCGGACGGCTGGGCGGGGTCGGCGCCCGCCCGGCCCGCACCGGCTACGTCTCCGACGGCGACGGCGCCCTGGCGGCGCTCTCCTGCGCGCTCGAGCTGGCCCGGCTCCGCGCGGGCGGCGACCACCTCCCAGGCGACGTGATCGTCGCCACCCACGTCTGCCCCCGGGCCTCGATCCGGCCCCACCACCCGGTCCCCTTCATGGTCTCCCCCGTCGATCAGGAGACCATGAACCGACACGAGGTGGACCCGGCCATGGACGCCCTGCTCTGCGTCGACACCACGCGCGGCAACCGCATCCTCAACCGGCGCGGCCTCGCCATCACCCCCACGGTCAAGGAGGGCTACATCCTCCGGGTGAGCGAGGACCTGCTGGACGTCCTCGAGGCGGTCACCGGGCAGCCGCCGGCGGTGCTGGCCATCACCCACCAGGACATCACGCCCTACGGCAACGGGCTCTTCCACCTGAACAGCATCCTCCAGCCCTCCACCGCCACCCCGGCGCCGGCGGTGGGGGTGGCCCTCACCGCCGAGACCGTGGTCCCAGGCCCCGCCGTCGGCGCCGCCCAGCTCCTCGACGTGGAGATGGCGGCCCGCTTCTGCGTGGCGGTGGCGACCGCCTTCGGCGCCGGTGAGTGCCGGTTCTACGACGAGACCGAGTTCGCCCGGCTGGTGGCCCGGTACGGCTCCCTGGCCCACCTCCAGACCCCCGGCCGCGAGCCGGGGGAGGGCGGATAGGCGGGAGCTCGCCCCGGCTCGTGGTCCAGGCCAGGGGCCACACGATCTCGCCCTCGGCGCTCGTCCCCGGGAGCCACGCGCGATCGCCGCTCCCCTACGTGCTCCCCGCCTTCGCCGCCGAAGGGGCGCTCTTGCGCAGCACCCTCGATCCCTGACCTGCGCCCGGACGAGGTGGGCGCCGGACCGGCAACCGGGCCATGCCCGGCACCGCGCCCACCGTCATCGACGCCCTGGGCAACACCTCGCCCCCTCGATCGACACGCTCCTCGGCGCGGACGGCACCCGGCGGCCGCCTCCCATGGGCGCGAGGAGGGAGCACCTCCCGAACGGGGGCAACGACGGCTTCCCCCCTCCACCCACCGCCATCGTCTCCGCACCGGTTCAGGGCGGGCCGAAAGACCCTGTCACGCCTCGACCGGCCGCCGCTCGACGGCGGAGGCGCGCCGCAGCCCGCCTCCGAGGACCACCAGGGCGACGACCATCCACAACACCGCCGCGTCCAGAGCGTACCAGGCAGACTCCTGATAGGGTGAGACGCGCTCGGCGCTGAGGATGACCAGAAAGCCGGTGCTGCTGGCGTGCATGACCTGGGCCAGGAGCACGCTCCCGGTGCTGGTGTAGACCCAGGCGATCAGCACCCGGAGCCCAGCCACCAGGGCCACGAAGGCCAGGAAGAACTCCGGCCAGGCCGGACCGTGGGGGCTGGCAGCGCCGAGCGAGTCCACCACCGGCAGGTGCCAGATTCCCCAGAGGACCCCGAGCACGACCGCGCCGCCCAGGGGGCCGAGACGGACGGCCATCCGGGGATAGGCGAAGCCGGTCCAGCCCCACTCCTCGCAGAAGCCGGCCACCGCCCCGGCGGCGATCCCGAAGAGGTCGAAGCCGGGGGCGAAGGCGGGCGACAGCAGGAGCCGGAGAACGGTCAGCACCAGCAGGATCGCAGCCGGTGGGATGAGCACGGCGGCCGCGTACCAGCGGAGGCCGACCCGCCAGCGCCACCGGGAACCGAGCTCGCGTAGCCCCCGCCTTCCCTCCACCACGCCCGTCAGGGCGACGCCGACCAGCCCGACCACCACCACCATGACCGGGAACATGGCCAGCGAGGCTAGGTTGCGCCGACCTCCGGGTGCCAGCGACGGCGGTCCCAGGACGGCCAGCGCCACCGCGGAGACGGCGTAGGCCAGCACGAAGTAGCTGACCAGCGGGAACCTGCGGACCAGCGCTCTCGGCCTCACGGCCGAGCCCTGGCGCGATGGATGCTCGTGCGCCCGGGGTGAGCACCGAGGTCGGAACCGACGGCCATACCGTCACCTCCGGGCCGGTCGAGGAGGATCGAGGGAATGTCCCTCATTCGAACGCTCCAGCGCCCTCCCAAGCCC
>Ga0209061_1003188_pt1 | contig 18356 bp, 17 predicted proteins | sample Coa_R1_10_FD_187157 | JGI IMG/M metagenome (GOLD analysis project Ga0209061, IMG submission 187157) | Surface soil microbial communities from Centralia Pennsylvania, which are recovering from an underground coalmine fire - Coalmine... | ecosystem: Environmental > Terrestrial > Soil >...
AGCTGGCCGCAGGCGACCGTCGAGGCGTTGCCGGCGATGGTCGGGAGCCTGCGGGCGCAGGGGGCGGCGCTCGTGCGCGTCGACCAGCTCGCGCGGGCGCCCCAGGCCGTCGTCTTCTGATGGCCGCCACGGGGCCGGTCGTCGAGGAGCGGCGGGTCCTCACCTTGCTGGCCGCCGACCTCGTCGGCTCGACCGCGCTCGGCGAGCTCCTCGACCCGGAGGAGGCGCGCCTCGTCGTCGGCGGCGCGGTCGCTCGCATGGTCGCAGCGGTCGAGGAGCTGGGGGGCACCGTCAAGGACCTCGCCGGGGACGGGATCTTCTGCCTCTTCGGCGCGCCGCTCGCCCACGAGGACGATCCGGAACGCGCCGTGCGCGCCGGGCTGAAGATCGCCGAGACGATCGCCGCCTACGCCGAGGAGGTCGAGCACGGCTGGAGCGTGCGCGGCTTCGGCGTTCGGGTGGGGATCGCCACCGGCACCGTCGTGGTCGGCCCGATCGGCGCCGGCGGGCGGGTCGAGTACGGGGCGACCGGGGACGCCGCCAACACGGCCGCCCGCCTCCAGGCTGCGGCCGAGCCGGCGACCGTCCTCGTCGACGAGACCACGCGCCGACTGGTCGAGCCGCTGTTCGCGTGGGGGGAGCCGCGCGCCCTGCAGCTCAAGGGCAAGGAACGGCCCGTGCTCGCGACGCCGGCCCTGAGCCCGCTCGCCGCGAGCCCGCCGCGGCGGCCCGACACGCCGCTCGTCGGGCGCGAGCGGGAGCTCGCGGTGGCGCGGGACGCGCTGGCCGACGTGCTGGCCGGGACGGGCGGCGTCCTGTTCGTCACCGGCGAGCCGGGGATCGGCAAGAGCCGCCTGCTGGCCGAGCTGCGCCGCGAGCTCGCCTCGGCCGCCTCGGTGGGCGGACGTCCGCTCTGGCTCGAGGGGCGCGCCGCCTCCTACAGCGACACCGTGCCCTATGCGCCGTTCCGCGACCTGCTGCGAAGCTGGCTCGAGCTGCCGGCCGGCCAGCCGGAGCTGCGGGCCCGGGTCGCCTTGCGCCGGGCCCTCGAGGCGCTGTTCGGCGTCGAGGCGGCCTCGCTCGAGCCGCCGCTCGCCGTCCTCCTCGGCCTGGAGGTCGAGGAGGCTTCCCTCGCCGCCCGGCCGCAGGACGTCCGGCGGCGCGTCGTGGAGGCCGTCGAGACCCTCCTCGCCCGGCTGGCCTGCGACGGCCCGGTCGTCGTCGCGCTCGACGACGTCCAGTGGGCCGACGCCTCGTCGCTGGAGCTCGTCGAGCACCTGCTCGGCCTGCCCGACCGCGAGCCCGTCCTGCTGGCCCTTGCGCACCGGGTGGAGCTCGCCCACCCCTCCTGGGAGCTGCGCGAGCGGGCCCTTCGCCTCGTGCCGCATCGCACCCGCGAGCTCTCGCTCGCTCCGCTGCCCGAGGAGGCCGACGCAGAGCTGCTCAGCGCGCTCGTGGGGCGCGACGCGATCCCGCAGGAGCTGAGCGCGAGGCTGCTGGCCGCGGCCGCCGGGAACCCGTTCTTCCTCGAGGAGCTCGTGCACTCGCTGCGCGACGCGGGCGCGCTCGTGCCCGCCGAGGGCCGCTGGCGCCTCGACGGGGAGGTCGAGTTCGTGCTGCCGGAGTCGGTGCAGAGCGTGGTGGTGGCCCGCCTCGACCGGCTGCCGGCCTCGGCTCGGGCTCTGCTCGGCGCCGCGTCCGTCCTCGGCCGGCGGTTCCCGCTGACGCTGCTCGAGGCGCTCGCGGAGACCGAGATCGACGAGCCGCTCCTCGAGCTGCAGCGCCTCGATCTGCTGCGGGAGAGCCGGCGCTGGCCCGAACGGGAGTTCAGCTTCAAGCATCCCCTCATCCAGGAGGCCGTCTACCGCAGCCTCGTGCGCGCGCGCCGGCGCGAGCTGCACGCCCGGGCGGCCGACGCCCTGCTCGCGCTCGTCGGCGAGGGGGTCGAGGAGCATGCGGCGGTGCTCGCCCGCCACACGCTCGAGGCCGGCCGGCTCGAGCAGGCGCTCGCCTGGTTCCGCAGCGCAGGAGATGCCGCCGCCCGCGTCTACGCCAGCGAGGAGGCGCTCGAGCAGTACCGGCAGGCGCTCGAGCTCGCGCAGCAGCTCGGTGAGACGGACGCCGTGCTCGAGCTGCGCCTGGCCCGCGGGCGGGTGGCCTATCGCGCCGGCCGGCTCGACGCCGCGCGTGCGGACTACGAGGACGCGGTCGTTCTCGCTCGCGCCGCCGGCCTACGCGGGTTCGAGCTGCAGGCGCTCGAGGAGATCGGCTGGTGCCTGCTGGTCGGCGGGGCGCGCATCCGGGACACGATCGCCCGGCTCGAGGACGCGCTTGCGATCGCCCGCGAGCTGGGAGACGAGACGGCGTCGGCGAGGATCCAGAGCCGGCTCGCCATCGTGCACGCGCACGCGCTGCGCTTCGCCGAGGCCGACGGCTACAGCCGGGCGGCGCTCGAGCTGGCGCGGACGACGGACGACGAGCGGCTGCGCGCCACGGCGCTCGACAGCGTCAAGACGGTGGCGGTCTACCTCGGCGACTTCGTGACGCTCCGGGCGATCCAGGAGGAGCTCGGCGACCTCCTGCGCCGCGTGGCGGACAGCTGGTACCTGCAGTGGATGCTGTTCGAGTCGGCCTTGCCGCTCATGGCCGAAGGCCGCTTCGAGCAGGCGGACGCTGCGATCGGCGAGGCGCTGGAGCTCAATCGCCGGATCGGCGACCACGCCACCGAGCCGTACTTCGTCGCCGTGCGCGGCTGGCTGCACCGCGCCGCGGGCGCCTACCAGCGTGCGCTCGACCTGGGACGCCGCGCCGCCGAGCTGGCGGCCGAGCTCGGTCACCGCTCGTCGTGGCTCGTCTGGAGCGAGACCCAGCTCGGCCAGACCCTGGTCGAGCTCGGAGCCTACGACGAGGCGGCTGCGCGCTTGCGCCGGGGCCTCGAGCAGGCCGAGGGGAGGGCGGGGCCGCTCTACGTGTTCCGCTGCGCGGCCTGGCTGGCCGTCGCGGAGCTCGCGGCGGGCGACAGCGCCGCCGCCTCCCTCGCCTCGGCCCGCGCCGAGCGCATGCTCCAGGGCTTGTCCACCCCGCCGGGACGGGTGTTCCTGCACGGCGCCGACGCCCTGCTCGCGGTGGCGACGCTGCGGGCGCACGCGGGTGCGACCGCGCAGGCGCGGGAGCTCGCCGCGCCGCTCGTAGCCGCGGCCGAGCGCAGCCGCTGGCACGAGCCGCTTGCCGCCGGCTCCCGCCTGCTCGCGCGCCTGCTCCTGGAGGAGAGCGACCTCGACGGGGCGGAGCGGCACCTGCGCGCCGCGCTCGCAGCCGCCCGGGAGGGCGGTCTTCCCGGCGAGCAGCTGCGGGCGCACGCCGCCCTCGGCGTCCTGCTCGCCCGGCGCGGCGAGGAGCCCGAGGCGGCGCAGCACCAGCGCGAGCAGGCGGCTCGCCTGGGCGCGGAGCTCGCGGCCGGGATCGACGAGCCGGCGCTCCGGCGCAGCTTCCTCGAGACCGTCGTGTCCGCCGAGGGCCCGTCCTGGGGTCTGACCCCGCTGTCCGGATAGGGCCCGTCCTGGGGTCTGACCCCTCGGGGGTGCTACGGGGCGGCGCCCGGTCGGCCGATAGCGCTGGGAGACATGGCGTTCTGGGACGGGATCCTGGCGAGGACGAGGCGACCGGGCCGCCTGGGCGTGCTCGCCGGCTCGCTGCTTTCGCTCGCCCTCGCCGTGTCCCTCCTGCTCGCGACCGCGGCGCGGGCGGGGCGGTCGCAGCAGCTCCCGCCCGGGGGCGAGGAGGCCCGGATCGCCTACGTCGTCGACGGCGACACCGTGGCCCTCACGAGCGGCTGGCATGTCCGCCTCGTCCAGATCGACACCCCCGAGGTGTACGGGACGCCGGAGTGCTACGGCCGGCAGGCCTCGCAGGTGACCAAGCGGCTCCTTCCGCGCGGCACGCTGGTGCGCCTGTACCGGGAGCCGAGGACGGACGCGGTGGACGGCTACGGCCGGCTGCTCCGCTACGTCGTCCGCGTCCGGGACGGCTTGGACGTCAACCTCCAGCTCGTCCGGGTCGGCGCGGCGGCGCCGTACTTCTACGACGGGCGGCGCGGCCGCTACGCCCGCCTCCTCGTCCGGCTCGCCCTGCGCGCCCGGGCGCACCGCCTCGGCCTCTGGGGGCGTTGTCCCGGCACCCCCTGGGACCCGGACTCCGGCGTCCAGACCGGCCCGCCGTAGACTCGCGCTCGCGCGCGCCGGGGAACGTGGCGGGTCGCCGTCCTGCGCCGGCCCTTGACGACACGGCTGCCGAGAACTAAGTTAGGACTCCTAATGCAGGCGGCGGCTCCGCTTCCAGGCGACGACTCGGCGGCCAGCCTCGTCACCACCGGCCTGGCCAAGATCGGCCTCGTCCTTCGGCACGAGGCGTGGCAGGAGCGGACGGAGACCGGACTGACCCCGACCCAGAGCCAGATCCTCGCCCTGCTCGGCGCCCGTGGCGGGCCCGCGACCCTCGGCGAGCTCGCCGCCGAGCTCGGCGTCAGCGCGCCGACGGCGAGCGACTCGGTGGCTGCGCTCGCCGCGAAGGGGCTCGTCTCGAAGGCGCGAGGCAGGACGCTGGCGATCGCGCTCACGGCTAGCGGCCGCCGCGAGGCGGAGCGCGCCGCTCGCTGGCCGGACGTCCTGCTCGCGGCGGTCGAGGCCCTTTCCCCCGAGGAGCAGGCCGTCTTCCTGCGCGGCCTGACGACGATGATCCGCGTCCTGCAGGACCAGGGCCGGATCCCGCTGGCCCGGATGTGCGCGACCTGCAGCTTCTTCCGGCCCAACGTCCACGACGACCCCGAGCGGCCGCATCACTGCGCCTACGCCGACGTCGCCTTCGGCGACCGGCAGCTCCGCCTCGACTGCGCCGACTGGCGTGCCCCCGACGCGAAGGAGGAGACCCGATGAGCACGACCTCGATCCCCGGTTACACGTACGGCACGGACGCCGTCCCCCGCTCGCCGCTCGACCTCGACGAGCTGGAGCGGCTGAAGGAGGCGGTGCTGCTGCAGGAGGACGACCTCGCGGCGCTCCGCCGCTCGCGCGAGATCCTCGCCGACCAAATGGAGGCGATCCTCGACGTCTGGTACGGCTTCGTCGCCGATCACCCGCAGCTCGTCCGCTACTTCGGCCGGCGTGAGACCGGCGAGCCGATCCCGGAGTACCTCGCTCGCGTCCGCGCCCGCTTCGGCCAGTGGATCCTGGACACGGCCGCCGCCGAGTACGACCAGGCCTGGCTCGACTACCAGCACGAGATCGGGCGGCGCCACAACCGCGAGAAGAACCGCACCGACGGCGTCGACTCGCTCCCCACGATCGACCTGCGCTACGTGATCGCGCTCGTCTACCCGATCACGGCCACGCTGCGCCCCTTCCTCGCCGCCAAGGGCGCAGCGCCGGAGGAGGTCGACCGCATGCAGGACGCGTGGCGCAAGAGCGTCCTGCTCCAGGTCGCGCTCTGGAGCGAGGCCTACGTCCGCTGAGCCGCTCGCCGCTCGGCCGCGGGCGCAGCCGGGCGGGCTCAGCGGACGACGAGCACCGAGCAGGCAGCTTCGTGGGCGACCCGCTCCGAGACGCTGCCCAGCGCTCTCGGGCCGCGGAGGCCGCGGCTGCCGACGACGAGCAGGTCGGCGGTCGTGGACACCTCCACCAGGGCGGGCACCGCTGCCCGGTCGACCGCCTCGAGCTCGGGGTGGCTGGCTCGAAGCGCATCGAGATCGACGCGCCTGCCCCCGGTGGCCACGATGCTGCGCAGGCTGCTGTGCTGGCTGGCCGCCACCTCCCGTGCGATTCGGTAGGCGTGCTCGGCGGCCGCAGAGCCGTCGAGACCGACGACGATCTCGCGCGGAAACGCCGCGGTGTCGGGCACGGGCCGCGCTACCAGCACCGAGCAGGGTGCCCGGTGCACGAGCTCGCCGCCCACGCCGCCCACGACGATCTCCTCGAACCGCGGGCGCTCGGGTGCGCCGATCGCGAGCAACGTCGCCTCCAGCTGCTGGACCTCGCGCAGCAGGGCGTCTACCGGCAGGCCCTCCAGCTGCCGCAACGTCGCGCGCGGCCCGAGGATGGCCCTTGCCGCCGAGAGCGCGGAGCTCGCAGTGCGCTCGAGGCTGACGGCGAGGTCGGCGGCGCCGAGCGCCGCGGCCGTCGAGGGCGGGAAGAGCGAGACGATGGCGGCCTCGACCGTCGCGTGCGGCGGGGCAAGGCGGCGCACCTGTCGGCAGGCGTCGAAGGACGGCGGGCTACCGTCGACGGCTACGAGGATGCGGTCGAAGACCGAAATCGGCGGAGCGAGCGCCGGCTGCCGGGTTGGATGTGACGTGCTCATGGCTTTCCTCCAGGTGGGTCGGTCAGTGCGCGTAGGGCGTTGAGGATCGTGGCGACGTCGATGCCCTCCTGCAGCAGCGCGCCAGCCACCGGCGGCAGGTACCCGGCTGCGGCGACGGACATGGCCAGGAACGACGCGCCCATTCCCAGCAGGACGCTCTCTTTCGCGACGCGAAGGGCGCGACGCGCGATGCCGATCGCGTCCGCCACCCGATCGACGCGGTCGACGAGGACGACGGCGTCGGCGGTCTCGGACGCGATCGTCGCCCCCGCCGAGCCCATCGCCACCCCGACGTCCGCGAGCGCGAGTGCCGGAGCGTCGTTGATGCCGTCCCCGACCATGACGATCGAGCGCAGGTCGGGGCGCGCCTGGAGCGCCCGGATGACCTCGAGCTTCGCCTCCGGGCTCTGCTCGGCATAGACGCGGTCGACACCGAGCGCCGCGCCCACCTCGTCGGCGACTGCCGCCTTGTCGCCGCTGACGAGGGCTACGTGTCGGACCCCGTTCGCTCGCAACCGGGAGACGAGCTGGCCGGCGTCGGCACGAAGCCGATCTCCGATCACGGCCACTCCCGCCGGCTGGCCGTCCACGGCTACGAGCACCTTGGCACCGCCGTCGCGCCAGGGGGCGGCTGGGGCTTCGATCCCGTGCTCCCGCAGCCAGCTGCGGCTGCCGACGAGCACCTCGTGGCCGTCGACCGTGCCGGCGACTCCGTGGCCGAACGACTCCCTGGCCGCGTCGGGGACGTCGAGGCGGAGCCCCCGTCGCTCGGCGGCCGAGACGAGCGCTCGGGCGAGCGGGTGGGAGGAGAGACGGTCGACGCTGGCCGCGAGGCGAAGCGCCTCGTCGGGGTCGAGGCCGTCCAATGGGACGAGCCGCTCGAACCGAGGCTGGCCGAGGGTGACGGTGCCCGTCTTGTCGAGGAGGACCGAGCGGGCGGTTCCGAGCTGCTCGATCGCGCCCGCTCCCTTCACCACCACACCGGCGCGGGCGCAGCGGGAGAGGCCGGAGATCAGGGCGATCGGCGCCGCGAGGATCAGGGGGCAGGGAGTGGCGACGACGAAGACCGCGAGCGCCCGCACCGGGTCGCCCGAGAGTGCCCATGCCGCTCCGGCCACCACCGTCGTGAGCGGTAGGAAGAGCGCTGCGTACCGGTCGGCGAGGCGGACGAACGGCGCCTGCTCCCGCTCTGCCTGCTCGACGAGGCGGACCAGCGCCGCGTACGCGCTCTCGGCTGCCGGCCGGAGCGCAACCAGTTCGAAGGAGCCGCTTGCGTTCGCGGCGCCGCTTCGTACGTGGCCGCCGCGAGGCATCGTCACGGGAAGCGGCTCGCCGGTCAGAGCGGACTCATCGACGACCGCCTCGTCGCTTGCGACCAGACCATCGACCGGAACGACCTCGCCGGCGCGCACGAGTACGCGGTCTCCGACTTCGACATCGTCCACCGGCACCTCGTGCAGGCCGTCCTCCCGCCGCACGAGCGCGACGCGGGGAACGCGTTCGACGAGCGCCGTCAGCTCTCGTCTCGCGCGGCGCGCGGCCACCTCTTCCAGGGCGTTGCCTCCGGCGAGCATCAGCGCGACCACGGCCCCGGCCAGGTACTCGCCGAGCGCGAGCGCACCGGCCATCGCGACCAGGGCGATGGCATCGACGCCGACGTCGCGGCGCAGCAGAGCCCGCAGCACCGAGAGCGCCAGCGGACCGAGGAGCAGAGCCGTGGTCGCGGCCCAGGCGGCGTCGGCGGCCGACCGCTCCCCGAGCGCCAGCAGGAGGAACCCCGTCAGGACGCCGGCAGCCGCGGCGGCCGCGATCAGGCGGCGGCTGTAGGTCACGACGATCGTCGGATTGGGCAGCTCGGCCATCGTCTCGATGCTTCCCGACGTCGACGTGCCCCGCCTCGGTAGTTGCCCGCACGCGGGTCGCGGGTGGACGCCGAATCGGCGCGGCGCCTCCGCGGTGAGAATCCGGCCATGACGGTCGGTCCGTCCTCGGCGCGCCCTGCGGGCGCAGGTCGCGGGTCACGAGCGTCCGGGGGGCTGTCGGAGGCGGAGGCATCGAGGCGACGGGCGACTCGCGTCCGCCACGTGGGCCGTCCTGCGAGCCGTTCCTACGCGAGCATCGTCCGTGCCAACGTCTTCACGGTGTTCAACCTCATTCTCGCCGTAGCCGGCGCGGCGACGCTCGCCTTCGGGCAATGGCAGGACGCACTGTTCCTCGGCGTCCTGGTCGCGAACGCGGTCATCGGGACGGGGCAGGAAGTGCGAGCCAAACGGGCACTCGACCGGCTGAGCGCGCTCGTCGCGCCGGATGCCACCGTGGTGCGAGACGGCGAGCCGCGACGGGTGCCGGTCGACGTCGTCGTCGTCGGCGATCTCGTCCGCGTCGGGCCGGGCGACCACGTCGTGGCCGACGGCACCCTCACCCGTGCCGAGTGGCTGCAGCTCGACGAGTCGATCCTCAGCGGAGAGTCGCGACCGGTGCGCCGCGCCGCCGGTGCCGCCGTGCGCTCGGGCTCCTTCGTCGTCGAGGGGCCGGAGAGTACCTGGTCGCGGCGGTCGGCGCCGACAGCTACGCCGAGCAGGTCACCGGGCAGGCGCGATCCTTCCGTCATCCTCGCTCGCCGCTCGAACGGGCGCTGAACCGGCTGCTCCTCGTCCTCGTAGCTGTGCTGGTGCCGCTCGGCGTCGTCCTCGGCTACGCCCTCTGGCATCGGCACGCGCGGCTGGGCGAGGCGGTTCCCACCTCCGTCGCCGCTGTCGTGACGCTGATCCCGGAGGGGTTGATCCTGCTCACGAGCCTGACGTACGCCGTCGGCGCGCTCCGGATGGCCAGGCTCGGTGCGCTTGCGCAGCAGCTGAACGCGACCGAGTCCCTGGCCGCGGTGGATGTCGTCTGCCTCGACAAGACCGGCACCCTGACCCAGCCTCGCCTGCGGGTGGCCGAGCTCGTCGGCCCCCAGTCGCTTGCGGCCGAGCTCGGCGTCTACGCTGCCTCGGCCTCGACGCGCAACGCGACGCTCGAGGCGGTTGCCGAGGCCTTTCCGGCGCGCGCTCGCCCGCTCGAAGACGAGATCCCGTTCTCCTCGCAGCGGCGGTTCGGCGCCCAGCGGATCGGCGGCGTCGGGTACGTGCTCGGCGCCCCCGAGCACTTCGCTCTCGGCCGATTCGAGCAAGACGCGGCCCGCGGCGCCTCGGAGGGCCGGCGCGTCCTGGCCTTCGGGGTCACCGCCGGCCCTCTCGACGAGCCCCATCCGGTTGCGCGCGGGCTGCTCCTGCTGAGCGAGGATCTGCGTCCTGAAGCGCGCGAGACCGTCGCCTGGCTCAGAAGCCAGGGCGTCGAGCTGAAGGTGCTTTCCGGCGACCGGCCCGAGACCGTCGCCTCCGTCTCCCACGACGCCGGGATCGAGGGCGCGGCGGTCGACGCCTCGCTCCTGCCGGAGCAGGATGCGGACCTGCGGCGCCTGGCCCTGGAGACGGCGGTTTTCGGTCGCATCGCTCCGGATGGGAAGCGACGGATCGTCGAGGCGCTCCGGGATGCGGGCCGCTACGTGGCGATGATCGGTGACGGGGTCAACGACGTGCCTGCCCTCAAGGCGGCGCAGTTGGCGATCGCCCAGGGCAGCGGGACGCAGATGGCCCGCGCCGTCGCCGACGTCGTCCTCGTCCGAAGCGAGTTCGCGGCCGTCCCGGCGATGGTCTCGGAGGGGCGCAAGATCCTGCGGAACGTCCAGCGCGTCGCCAAGCTCTTCGTTACGAAGTCTGTCTTCGCCGGCTTCCTGATCCTCTCGGTGGGCCTGACACCGATCGCCTATCCCCTCCTGCCGCGCCATCTCACGCTCGCCGCCTCGCTGACGATCGGCATTCCGGGTTTCTTCCTCGCCCTCGCCCCGAGCCGGGGCGGGCAGGCATCGGCAGGCTTCCTGCGTGCCCTCGCTCGCTTCGCGCTCCCGGCTGGCACGGCTGCTGGCCTCGGTGTCCTCTCCGGCTACTTCTTCGCGCTCAACGTGCTCGACCTCTCCCTTCGCGAGGCCCGCACCGTCGCCACCACGACGCTCGTGCTGATCGGGCTCTACCTGATCCTGGCGCTCGAAGCCGAGGGCCGCCGGCGCAGCGGTGCGGTCGGGCTGCTCGTGGCGCTGCTGCTCGGCGGCTACGTGGGCGTCCTTCTCATGTCCCTGGCCCGGGGCTTCTTCCTCCTCGCGCCCCTCTCGCTCGCGGTCGTCTCGCCTGCGCTGGGCGGCGCTGCGCTCGCGGCCCTCGGGCTGGCGGCGCTCGACCCTGCCTTCGTCCCGTTCCTGGCCGCGGGAGACGCTCGCGCGCGGGCGGACTCGTCGTGATGGGCGAGAGTCGCGCGAGCGTGCGCAGGACGGGCAGGCGGCGTCGTCCTGGGCCGCCGCCGGCCCGCAGAGCTGGTCGCGCTCAGGTGAGCAGGCGCCCGCCGTCGACGACCACCTGCGCTCCGGTGATGTAGTCCGCCAGGCCGGACGCCAGGAAGAGGGCGACCTTGCCGATGTCGTCGGGGACTCCCAGCCGGCCGAGCGGGATCCGCCGTTCGAACTCGTCGAGGGCGGACGCCGCGTCCGGTCCGGCGCCGTGCATCGCGGCTACGCCCGGCGTCTGGATGCCGCCCGGCGCGATCGCGTTGACGGTGATCCCGTGCGGCGCCAGCTCCAGGGCGGCGCTCTTCGTGAAGCCCCAGGCCCCGTGCTTCGAGGCGTCGTAGTGGGCGAGGCCGACCATCGAGGGGTGGAGGGCGTCGATCGAGGTTACGTTCACGATCCTGCCTCCGCGCCCCCGCTCGATCATCGCTTCCGCGGCGTACTTCGTGCAGAGGACGAGGCCGCGCAGGTTGACGGCGAGGACGCGGTCGAACAGCGCGGGCGTGAGCTCGGCGAGCGGCGCGGCCGGGAAGATGCCAGCGTTGTTGACCAGGATGTCCACCCCTCCGAGCTCCCGGCTCGCGTAGCGGACGAGCTCTCGCACCTCCTCGTCCTGCGCGACGTCGACCTGGTAGGGGCGGGTGCGGTAGCCGTGCTGGGCAAGGTCGACGCTCAGCTCGGTGGCGGTGGCGTCGTCGAGGTCGGCCACCACGACGCTTGCCCCCGCCTCGGCGAGGCGGCGGCTGATGCCGCGGCCGATGCCGTTCGCCCCGCCGGTGACGATCGCGACCTTCTCCGTCAAGTCGAGGAGCTCAGAGAGCGGAGCCGGGCCGGCCTCGCTTGCGCGTGTTGTCATCGTTTCCTCCCTTCGCGTCCAGGGTCGCGGAGGCGCGGCCAGCGCGCCTCGGTAGCAAGCGGAGGACGCGCTCCGTAGTTCTCCCGCTCTTGCCAGGGGGCGGGGCGGCGGGGAGCGCGGTTGGGGATCGGTAATCCTGCGCAACGCCGACCTGGGTGAACCCCGATGCGGGAGGGCCTCGAGACCGCGAGACTCGCATCGTGGCTAGCGAACCGGCACTCGCGGAGCTCGAGGCACTCAGGTCGAAGTGGCGTTCCGCGCTGCTCTCTGCTCAGGCGGCGCTGCGCGCGGAGGAGGGGTTCCTCGCGGCCGAGGAGCTGGAAGCCAGGGAACGGCAGCTTCGCCACGACTACGCGACCGCCGCCGCAGAGCTCCGCCGGTTCGCGCTCGACGAGGGGCTTCCCATCGAGCTCGCGCAGCCGTTCCTTCCCCGACGGCTCGCCCGCCGGATGCTCGGGCTTCCGCGCTCGGTGCGGTCGTGCGTCTTCGAGCTGGACGGGGTGCTGGTGAACAGCACTCCCTTGCACGTCGAGGCGTGGTCGCGGACGTTCGGCGAGCTGCTCGCGTCGCGCGTCGAGACTCCATACGGGCAGCTCGTAGCCCCGTTCGACCCTCAGATCGACTACCCGCAGCACATCGAGGGGCGTCCGCGGCTCGAGGGCGTGCGGGCGTTCCTCGCCAGTCGGGGCATGCGCCTGCCGGAAGGGCGTCCGGGCGACCGGCCCGGGGCACCCACCGTGTACGGCGTGGCGAACCGGAAGAACGAGCTGGTCGGCCTCTTGCTCGAGCAGCACGGCGTCACCGCGTTCGACGGGGTGCGGCACTACCTGGAGCTCGCCCACGACGCTGGCATCGGCTGCGCAGTCGTGTCGGCAAGCGCCCATACGGCGAGGATGCTCGAGCTGAGCGAGCTCGCCGACCTGGTCGACGTCAGCGTCGACGCGGAGACGATCGCCGCCGAGCATCTCCGCGGCCGGCCGGATCCGGACCGGCTGCTCGCGGCCTGTCGCAAGCTGGCCGTCGCTCCCGAACGGGCGGCGGTCTTCGTGGGGACGGAGCCCAGCGCAGCGGCGGCCCGCGCGGCCGGCTTCGAGCTGGTCGTCGGTGTCGACCCGACGGGCGACCCCGACCGCCTGCGCCGGCTCCGGCGCGCCGGAGCCGAGGTCGCGGTCAGGGCCCTCGCCGATCTGCTCGAGCGGAGCGGCTGACCGACCCTGCGCTCGGCCCACCCGGAGAGCGGCGGCGTCTGTCAGCAGCCGCCCGAGATCGCCGCGATCACGTCGAGACGGGAGCCCGGCGCAACCGCGGTGGCGAGCTCCGCCCGCCGGCCGTCGACGTAGACGTGCAGGTGCCGCCGGAGCGCCGGCCCCTCCTCGAGGAGCCGGTCGCGCAGGCCGGGCCAGCGCGCCTCGAGACGGTCGATCGCCTCCAGCACCGTCGCGGCCTCGACCTCGACCCGCCGGGGCAGCCCGGGAAAGAGCGGGGTCAGCGTGGTCGGCAGGCGGACCTCGGCCACGGCGCTAGGCGAGTACGGCGACGTCGAGGGAGGAGATTGCGGGCAGGTAGCTCGCGATCTCGCTCCACGTCTCGCCCTCGTCGGCGCTGGCGAAGACCTGGCCGGTGCTCGTCCCGAAGTAGACGCCGGGGACGTCCTCGGCGTCGATCGTCATCCCCTGCCGCAGCACGCCGAGGTACGCCCCCTGCTGCGGCAGCCCGTGCCGCAGCGGCTGCCAGCTCGAGCCGCCGTCGCGGGTGCGCCAGACGGTGACCCTGCCCTCGGGCATCACCCGCCCGTGGCCGGGGTCGAGCGGGATCACGTAGAAGGTGTCCCGGTCGTGCGGATGGGCCGCGGCCGCGAACCCGAACTCCGTCGGCAAGCCCTCGCTGATCTCGGCCCACGAGCGGCCGCCGTCGTCGGAGCGGTGCATGCCGACGTGGTTCTGCTGGTACAGCCGCTGCGGGTCGGGCGAGCGGACGAGCTTGTGCACGCAGAAGCCGACCTCCTCCCACTCAGCCGGCCAGTCGCGGCGCAGGCCGCGGTTGCGGGGCGTCCAGCTCGAGCCGCCGTCGTCGGTCTCGAAGGCGCCGATGCCCTGCACCACGGCGAAGAAGCGATCCGGGTCGCCGGGATCGGTGACGAAGCCGGAGATGCCCAGGTGCCCGGGCGGCTGGTGGCCGGGGTCGTCCCAGACCTCGCTGCCGGGCTGGCCGGCGAGCGTCGAGAGAAGCGACCAGGTCTCGCCGCCGTCGCGGCTCTCGAAGATCCCCGGCGCCTCCACGCCGACGAGCAGCCGGTCGCCGGCGAGCGCGAGCGTCGACACCTTCGAGACCTTGCGCCCGGCGTCGTCGCCGTACGAGAGGCCCTCACTCGAGAGCTCCCAGGTGGAGCCGAGGTCGCGGCTGCGCCAGACGGCGGAGCCGTGCCACTCGCTGGCGGCGGCTGCGTAGATCGATCCGGAGCGCGGGTCGAAGATCGCGTGGTAGACGGGCCAGCCCTCGCAGAACGGGCCGCGCAACGTCCACGCACGGCGGTCGTCGCTCTCGAGCAGGAATACCCCCTTGCGGGTGGCGATGGTCAGCAGCGTCTGCGGCATGGTTCTCCTTTGCGGGTCGAGGGCTCTGGCAGTGTCGCCCATCGCGGCCTGTCGGGGAAGAGACCGCGCGGCCGCCCGAAACGCATCGCTCCGGGCGGCCGAGGTGTCCGCCGTTCTCAGCCGACGAGCGGCTCGCCGGTCTCGAGCAGCGTCTTCAGGCCGCTGAGGACGAGCATCCAGCCGCCGGCGACGCTCGCGGCCGTCTTCGGCGCGGCTTCGAGCCGGTCGTGGACGACGGTGAGCTTCGTGACGCCGCCCTCCTGCGGCTCGATCTCCCAGGTGACGCGACTCGGCGCCTCCGCTGCCAGCTCGGGGTCGTAGGCCGAGATCCACCGGTGCACGAGCCGTCGGGGCGGCTCGGCTTCCAGCACCTCCTCGTCCCACGCCGTGTCTCCGAGCGCCGAGAAGCGGCGACCGTCGCGGAGCTCGATGCGAGCGCCGAAGAAGTACTTCTGCGTGAACTCCGGCTTCGTGATCGCGTCCCAGACCTGCTCGGCGCTGGCGCGGATGAAGACGGAGTAGACCTGCGTCGTCTGCGCGGCCATGGTGGTCATGCGGTCTCCTCCAGTTCGTGCTTGAGCTCCGCCAGCGCCGCCACGCGACGCTCGGCGTACTTGTCGATCCACCGGTCGTGGATCAGCCGGATCGGCACGGGGTTCAGGTAGTGGAGCTTCTCCCGGCCCTGCCGGCGGGTGACGACGAGTCCGGCGTCCTCGAGGAGGCGTAGGTGCTTCATCACGCCGAAGCGGCTCATCGTCAGCTCCGATTCGAGCTCGGTGAGCGTGCGGCCATCGCGCTCGAACAACCGGTCGAGCAAGTGGCGTCGAGTCGGATCGGCGAGCGCCTTGAACACCCGGTCGTCGTCCACGCCCGCCATCTTACGTGACCAAAAGGTCACATGTCAAGCGAGGGACCGAACAACTCGCCGGAGCGTCCGTGGCCGGCAGGGCGACGACTACAGGGTCCGCGCGGCGGCGAGAATCTCGTCGAGGTCGGGCAGCTCGTCGTTCGCGTACTCCCAGGCACCGCGGACGATCCCCTCCGCGTCGAGCAGGAAGGCGCTCCGGCGCGCGACGTCGCGCATCCCCCGGTGCTCGAAGGCGACGCCGAAGCCGCGCGTCGCCTCGGCGTTCCAGTCGGAGAGCAGCGGGAAGTCGAGGTCGAGGGCCTGCGTCCAGGCGACGTGGGTGTACGGCGAGTCGCGCGAGACGGCATACGCCCGGACGCCGGCCTGGCGTAGCTCCTCGCTCCTGTCACGCAGGAGCTCGAGCTCGCTCGTTCAGGTCGTCGACCAGTCGAAGAGGTAGAAGAGCAGCAGAAGCGGACGGCCACCGAGCAGGTCGCCGATCGTCGCCCGCTCGCGCGGCGTCGTCCAGACCGCCGCCTGCAGCGGCGCCCGCTCCCCGACCTGCAGCACGCGCCCGAGTCTACGCGGGAGCCGGCTCGCGCTCGGGCGTGACCTCCGTCGCCTGCACGATCTCGCGCACGACGTCGACGATGTCGCGCGTCGCGCCGAAGACGCGGAGCTGGCGGTCGGCGCCGTTGCCGCGCCGGAGGATCTCCTCGACCCCGCTGAGCTCCTCCTCGCTTCCGAGCTCGCGCGCCTGCGGGCCCAGCGTCTGCAGCGTCCGCCGCACGAGGGCGGCGACCGGCAACCGGTTGCGGCGGCCGGTCTGGAGGTCGATCACCGGGGCGGCGAGCCCGTAGCGGGCGGCGAGCCACTTGTTCTCGCTCGTCAGGATGCGGTGGAAGGAGGGGATCTCCACGCCCCGCTCGACGAGCTCGGCGTAGTGCTTCACGAGCGCCTGGCAGTAGGCGGTGATCGCGATCGCGTCGTCGAGCCGGCTGACGGCGTCGCAGATCCTGATCTCGATCGTGCCGAGGCGGGGATGGAGGCGGACGTCCCACCAGATGTGGGTGTAGTCCTGGATGCAGCCGGTCTGCTCGAGCTGGTTGACGACCTGGGCGTAGTCGGCGTAGTCGCGGAAACGCGGCGGCAGGCCCGAGCGAGGGAAGGCGGCGAAGACCATGTGGCGGGAGGAGTGGAGGCCGGTCGGCTCTCCGCGCCAGAACGGGGAGCTGGCCGAGAGCGCGACGAGCTCTGGCAGGTGGGTGATCAGCCCGTTCACCACCTGGATCGCCTTCTCCGCTCCGTCGACGGCGACGTGCACGTGCATCCCGAAGATCAGCTCGCGGCGGGCGACGTACTGCATCTGGTCGGCGAGCGCCCGGTAGCGGTCGCGCGCCGTGATCCGTTGCCGCTCGAAGAGCGAGAAGGGGTGGGTGCCGGCCGAGCCGACCCGCAAGCCCTTGCCCCGCGCCACGTCCGAGACGTAGCGGCGGATGCGCAGGAGTTGCTGCCGTACTCCGGCCGGCGTGTGGCAGACCGGGGTCGCCACCTCGAGCACCGACTGCATCAGCTCGGGGTTGAGGTGCGGCTCGAGCTCGTGCCCGGCCGCTGCGGCGAGCACGGTGTCGACGTGCTGGACGAGGTCGAACGTCTCGCTGTCGAGGAGCATGTACTCCTCCTCCACCCCCAGCGTGTAGGGGTCGCTCGAGCCGAAGGCGTGCTCGAGCACGCTGCCGCCGGGCGGGAAGCGCACGCGCTGGCCGGTGATCGAGGGCGGGATCAGCGAGTCGCTCATGCCGTGACTATCTCCCCGGTCGGCGCAGGAAGAACGCGCCGGCCGGCCACGACCAGCGGGATCCCGATCACGAGCGAGGAGGCGATCTTGCCCACGAGCTGGCCGGCGAAGAAGTGGAGCCCAGCCGAGCCGAAGGCGAGGACGAGGAAGACCGCGCTGTCGATCGGTGCGCTCGCGCCCGAGGAGACCGCGACCCGGAAGCCGTCGTGCACCCGGCCGCGCAGCGGCGCTCCCACGAGGTTGTCGACCGTCTCCGAGGCGAGGAACGCGGCGAGGCTTGCGCCTACGATCCGCCAGGTCGAGCCCACCGCCCGGTCGAACTCCTGGCCGGGGAAGGCGGGCTGGGAGTGGACGACGAGGGCGATGTAGCCGGCGAAGAGCGCCGAGCCGACGAAGCCGAGGCCGATCAGGAGCTGCGCGTTCAGCGCGCCGCCGCGCCGGGTCGCTGCGCTGTAGTGCGCGAGCTGGACGAGCGCGAGCGCGACGCCGATCGAGTAGACGCCGCCGGGCGCGTCCAGGTGCGTGAACGGCAGCCGCACGATCTTGTTCGCGCCGACCTGTGCCGAGAGGACGACGGCGACGTAGAGGCCGCTGAGCACAACGAGCCTCATCCGCCGCGAGCGTACCTGTCCGCTCTCGTCCTGGCTCGCTCGGCCAATGGGGTCAGACCCCTGGCCGTGGCTGGTTGGGACAACGGGGTCAGACCCCTGGCCGTGGCTGGTTGGGACAACGGGGTCAGACCCCTGGCCGTGGCCGGTTGGGACAACGGGGTCAGACCCCTGGACGTGGCCGGTTGGGAACCTCGGGCCGGTCGCCTAGGATCCTCCCTGGTGCAGGCGCTGCAGGCGATCGGCGGCTGGGGCGCCGCAGTCGCGGCCGCGGGCGTCGTCGCAGCCGACGGCGTCGTCGCCGCTCACGGCCGCGACGACGTCGAGCTGGCGTGGGCGTCGGTGACGAAGCTCCTGACCGGCCTCGCGCTGCTCGTCGCGCTGGAGGAAGGGACGGTCGACCTCGACGAGCCGGCCGGGCCTCCCGGCTCCACCCTCCGCCACCTGCTCTCGCACGCGTCGGGCCTGCCGCTCGACGGCGACCAGCCGATCGCCCAGCCCGGCCGGCGCCGGATCTACTCCAACACCGGCATCGAGCGTGCGGCGGGGCTCCTCGAGCAACGGGCCGGGATGCCGTTCCACGAGTACTTCGCGCAGGCGGTAGCCGTTCCCCTGGGACTGCGGGGCAGCCTCGCCGGCTCGCCCGCCCACGGCTACCGGGGGCCGCTGCGCGACCTGCTCGCGCTCGGGCGCGAGCTGCTGGCGCCGACGCTGGTCGCCGCCGAGACGTTCGCCGAGGCGACGGCCGTCCAGTTTCCCGGGCTCGCGGGGGTGCTGCCGGGGTTCGGCCGGCTGGAGCCGAACGACTGGGGACTCGCGTTCGAGCTGCGGGACGCCAAGGCGCCGCACTGGACCGGCTCGCGCAACTCGCCGCGAGCCTTCGGCCACTTCGGCGCGAGCGGCACCTTCCTCTGGGTCGACCCG
>Ga0209061_1003189_pt1 | contig 18353 bp, 14 predicted proteins | sample Coa_R1_10_FD_187157 | JGI IMG/M metagenome (GOLD analysis project Ga0209061, IMG submission 187157) | Surface soil microbial communities from Centralia Pennsylvania, which are recovering from an underground coalmine fire - Coalmine... | ecosystem: Environmental > Terrestrial > Soil >...
CCGCCAGTCCCCGCAGCGCGAAGCACGTCCCGTAAATGTACGCCACGCCCCAACGGCCGTACCAGCTTCCATCCTGCTCCTGGTTGCGCACCAGCCATTCCACGCCCCGCCGGATGGCGCTGTGCTCGCGCGGTAAACCGTGCGCGCGTAAAGCTTCCAAAGTGCGTCCCGTTATGTCGGCGCAGGAAGGATCGAGCATTGCATTATGATCGGCGAACGGGACGCCATTCAGGAAATGCCAGTTGTTATCGGCGTCAAAGGCCGCCCAGCCGCCGTCTTTCGATTGCATGGCCAGCAGCCAGTCAATGGCCCGCCCGTGACACGCCTTCTGCGCCGCCAGATCGCTCGCCTGAATCCGGCTCAGCGCCAGCATTACCATGGCCGTATCGTCCACGTCCGGGTAAAACTCGTTGGTGTATTCAAAGGCCCATCCGGAAGGCTCCGTGTGGGGCCGCTTTACCGACCAGTCGCCGCGCCGCCGCACTTCCTTGGCCAGCAGCCAATCGGCCGCGCGCCCGAGCGCTGCCTTATCGGAGTCCGCATGCGCCAGCGCGAACGCCGCGATCGCCGTGTCCCAAATCGGTGAAAAGCACGGTTGAAAGAAGAACCGCTTCCCGTCGTCAACCATCAGCGCGTCGAACTGCCGCAGCGCTTCCACCCGTAGGGGATCGTCCGCCGGGTAGCCGAGCACATCCAGCGCCATCACCGAATACATCATCGGCGGATAGATCGCGCCCAATCCGTCCGAATGATGCATGCGCTCGGTCATCCATTCCGCCGCGCGTTCGATCGCTTTCCGCCGCACCGATTGGATTCCGTGCTTCTCCCACCACTTCAGGAACCGGTCGAGTCCGAAAAAGAACCGTGGAGCCAATCCGGGTTTGGTGGGGCAGGCGGTTTCGCCTGCCTTCCACAACTCATTCAAAGTGAACCCCGCCGGCGCCGGCCTGCATGGATTGGACGAGTGCACAATCGAAAGCGAAACCGCAATCGCCCGCGTCCAGGACGACATCTGGTACAGAAAATCGAAGGGCAGTAACGCGATCTCCGGCGGAATCGTCGGGCATGCTTCCCGCGGATAAAGATTAAACAAGCTTAGGTTGATTTTGGTGTAGCTGTTGGCCGCCTGAATCCCACCCAGTTCCAGAATGCGATCGCGCAGCTTCCGCATGCGCCCGGAGCTTGCATCGGACCCGGCGGGATTGAGACCGGACAGCTTCAGAGCCGTGTAGGCTTTCACCGAAGCGCTGATTTCCGAAGGCCCCGCCACATAAATGTTGAACCCGCCATCCGGGAGCTGCCGCTCCAGAATCGACGCTGCCGCTTTCTCGATCAGCGGCTTCGTCGGTGGGTTCCATGACCCGCCCTGTGGCGGATGCAGCCACAGTTGAAACAGAATGTAGTCGGATTCCAGCGTGGAATCGGCCGTGAGTTCTCCGCACCAATGGCCATTGCCGGCTTGCAGCGAAAGCAGCCATTGGGCGCTCCGCCGGATCGCCTGGCTGGCCGCCGCTTCCAGGCTGCTCGCAACTTGTAGCGTGGCGCTCATCGAAGTTTCCTGTTCGCCCCCCGCGCGCTCATCGTTGCTTTCTGATTCGCCGCCTGGCTCATCGGAGTGAAACGGTCAGCTCCGCGGGAAGTGAAAACCGGACATCCTCATCCACCATCTCGATCTCCTCCATTTCCCGGAACCCGCGCTCCCGCAGGAAGACAATCAATTCCTGCACCAGGTGCTCCGGCGCCGAGGCTCCCGCCGTCACACCCACGTTCCGCACTCCATCCAGCCACGCGAAATCCACATCGCCGCAATCGTTCACCAGGTATGAACGAACACCGAAATTCGAGCCTACTTCCACCAATCGCTTCGAGTTGGAACTGTTGCGCGATCCTACCACCAACAGCAACTCGATGGCCTCCGAGATGGCCTTCACAGCCATTTGCCGGTTCTCCGTCGCGTAACAGATATCCTGCGCCGGCGGCCCCTGGATGTGCGGGAACCGTTGCTTGAGGCGATTGATGATCTCGCGGGTTTCATCCAGACTCAATGTCGTCTGCGTGAGGTACCGCACGTGCGTGGGATCGGGCAGGTCCAACCGGTCCACGTCTTCCACCGTCTCTACCAGAAAGCTGCGGTCCGGAACCTCGCCCAGCGTGCCGATCACTTCGTCATGATCCTTGTGTCCGATCAGCACAATGCTCGAACCTTCGCGCGCAAACCGCACCGCTTCGAGATGTACTTTCGTCACCAGCGGGCAGGTCGCGTCGATCACCTCCAGATTCCGCTCTTTCGCCTCCCGCCGCACCGAAGGCGCTACGCCATGCGCGCTGAAAATCGCCCGCGCGCCCATGGGCACCTCATCCAGTTCTTCGACAAACACTGCGCCCGCATTGCGCAACTCTTCGACGACGTGCTGGTTGTGAACGATTTCCTTGCGGACGTAGACCGGCGGGCCATAAAGATCGAGCGCGATCTTCACGACGTCAATGGCGCGCACTACTCCGGCGCAGAAGCCGCGGGGCTTCAGTAAAAAAATTTTTCGTTCCGCACCGCCGGTGTTCGGAGCAAAGGGCTTCAGGCGCATAAGTAGGAAACCGGCTCTATGAAATCACCGATTATAACAGGAGAGTTAAGCGGAAGCGGTGAAAAGGCGTAGATCTCGAACAGCTTGCGGTGTGCGAAGCTGGCAGCATGCAAGCCTGGACCGAATGGAGGATCACGCCCGCGCCCCCGCTCCGCCTCATAGCGGGCGAAACCGGACTATGCGCCATCCAATTTATACAGGCGGGGCCGGCGCTTTCTCCCGATCCTCCCCCTGAGTGCCCCCGTATGGATTCGCATCCACTGCTCGTCGAAGCTGCCAGGCAGCTAGCCGCTTACTTCCGCGGCGCCCTGCATGACTTTGATCTCCCGCTCGAGATGCACGGCAGCGCCTTCCAACTCGGCGTCTGGAAGCATTTGCTCGAAATCCCCTACGGCCAGACGAGAAGCTATGGCGAGTTGGCCCGAGCCCTCGGAGCGCCCAAGGCAGTCCGGGCTGTGGGCGCCGCCAACGGCGCCAACCCCATTCCGATCGTCGTCCCCTGCCACCGGGTCATCGGCTCCAACGGCACCCTCACCGGCTATGGCGGCGGCCTCCCCCTGAAACAACGCCTCCTCGACCTCGAACGCGGCCACGCCGGATTATTAAAAGGCGTCCGCAGCATTACGGTTTAGCCGAGCGGCATTCATTCTTCCAGAATGGCGGCGTTGTGGATGGGCGAGCCGTCCTGGAGGGAAGAATAGTCGGAGTTGATGGTGACGTTGGAATTGCCGTTGATGGTGATCGTGTCCGCCACCAGAATCTGGTAGCCGCCGCTGGAATTGGTGCCGGTGTAGAGGAGCGGAGAATGCAGCAGGTAAATGGCGCCGTTGAGCTGCGTGGTCGATCCGCCATTGATCTGGGTGCTGGAGGAGCTGGTGATTTTGCGGTCCTGAAAGATCAGCACGCCCTCAATGCCCGGACCGGAGCTGTTGGTCGGAGCACTCAAGGTCACGTTGGCCTGGCCGCTGATCGTAATCGGTGCGAACGATTTGCCGCTACAGCCGGAAACGCCGGCATTGGCGCTCGAAGTATTGTAGATGGTCACTCCGGTTCCGGTAACAATGGCTTGACTATTGATGGTCAAGCCACCGCCGGCGATATAGTAGAGACCTTTACTCATGGTGAATGTGGCGCCGCCGGTATTCCCGATCGTCAATCCGCCGCAATAGATTCCCGGCTGAATGGTATTACCCGGTGGCTTGCTGTTCATGTCGTAATTGGTGGCCGATGAATGCAGCGTGCCGGAAGGGGAGGGCGCCTGCACGTAGTTCAAGGGATCGGAGGGGGCGCTGATCTGCTGCACGGCAAGAGGTTGTCCCGTGTTGTAGTTCAGGATTTTGGTTTGTCCGGCGAGGTTGGCCCGGCCTACCACGCCCACAGACGCGTTATTCTTCATCTCCAAAACCGCCGTGCCCCCCATGTACAACGCGCTGCTGCTGGAAGAGGCGACCTCCAGACCGCACCCGAAATACGCCGTGTTGGATCCCTGGAAATTGAAAGCCTGAGACACTGTGGCGTTCATAGCAAACACACACCCGGCGCCGCCGTTATCGCCTAATACAGTAACGGCGCGCGCAGTCACTGTGGCCGCGGGACTGCCCACAATGTTCATAAAGAAGGTGGGAACCAACCTCTGCACAATCACTTCCACTGCGGACGTATTGCCCGTGTGCGGCCCCGAGAGCGGCGGCGTATTCACCGTCACCGTGGTATTGGAAACGCCTTGCGTAAAACCGTTCAGAGAGGCATCGTACTGGCCCTCGCTCACTACCGCGGACGAGCCATTGCCGTCCAGCAGTTGCAAGCCGGCGCCCTGCGCCGCCGCGTCGGCGGCTAAGCGGGCGTGAACCTTCTGCCATTCGAGATAACCCACGTCCGTGGCCAGGCCGAGAAACGCCATCAGCGCCGGCAAAGCGACCGTCGCGGCGATCAAGATAAACCCTCGCCTTTTCCGCATACCCGCTCCCGCCTTTCCTCCCGTCAGGTGCCCAGCCGCCTAAGCCACTGCCGAGTTAATGAGGGAACCGATCTTGGAAAATACGTTGTTAATGGTGGCGCTTAACTGCGGCATCGCCGCCACAGCCACCATGGCTACCATCCCGGCAGCCAGCGCGTACTCGACCAGGTCTTGCCCACGCGTATCTTTCCAAATGCGATTCGTCCAGATGCGGTTGATCCAGAGTCTCATGTTTGCCTCCTGAATCTGAGATCGTTGAAGTCTTTCTTCGCTATCGAGAGTACCAGGACCGGGACAAGGTTTGTATCGGCGGCCCTACTTAGAGGAGCGCAACAAAACCACCCGAGGACCTGAGATTTGTCGACTTAAGCGGGAATTCAAGGAGAGTCCCGCGCCGCAGCTCGTGGAGATTAGTGGTCCGGCTCGTACATCGTTCACCTGCCCGCCTTTGCGAGTGATAGAATCTCTCCCCGGAGGATCCACGCCTATGCTTGGGGCTCTCTCTGGGGGTATCAGCCGCCGCGATTTTTTCCGGCGCACCTTTACGGCCTCGGTTTCGGCCGCGGCCTGGCTTGAACGCGCCGGCGCTCAAGAAACAAAATACGTAATCGCGGATACGTCCTCGGGAAAAATCCGCGGCATCGATAACCGGGGCATCCGCACCTTCAAGGGAATTCCGTACGGCGCGAGCACCACTGGCAGCAACCGCTTTATGCCGCCGCGGGAAGCGCCGAAGTGGAGCGGCGTTAAGGACGCCCTCGAGTACGGCCACAGCGCGCCGCAGCGCGACCCGGCGGCGCCGCCCCCGGCGGCAGGGTTGGGCACCGCCGCCCAGGGCCTCCCCCCCCGAGGGCGAAGACTGCCTCGTGCTGAACGTCTGGACACCCGGCCTGAACGACGGCCGCAAACGACCGGTGCTGTTCTGGTGCCACGGCGGCGGTTTCGCCACCGGCTCCGGCTCCTCTCCGGGCACCGATGGCACCAACCTCGCGCGCCGCGGCGACGTGGTCGTAGTCAGTATCAATCACCGCCTGAATGTTCTTGGCTTCGCCGACCTGAGCGAATTCAGCTCCGATTTCGCGGCCTCGGGCGACGTGGGCATGCTGGATATCGTCCAAGCGCTCCAGTGGGTGCGCCAGAACATCGCCCAATTTGGCGGCGACCCGAACACCGTGATGATCTTCGGCCAATCCGGCGGCGGGCGCAAAGTGGAGACGCTCCTCGCCATGCCTTCCGCCAAAGGCCTGTTCCATCGCGCCACCATCGAAAGCGGCGCGGCCCTTCAAGTGGCCGGACGCGAAATCGCCATCCGCAACGCCGAGCGGCTGCTGGCTAAGCTGGAGGTCTCGAAAAGCGACGTTCACAAGCTGCAGCAGCTTCCGCTCGACAAAATCATGAGGGCCTACTTCGCCGTGGTCCGCGACGAGCCGGGCGTGGATCAAACCGTCTCGGGATTCGTGCCGGCGGTGGACGGCAAAATACTCCCGCAGCAGCCGTTTCAGCCGGCTGCCTCGCCGGTCTCCGCCGAAGTGCCGGTGATGATTGGCTGCACCCGCACTGAGATGACGCTTTTCGCGGCCAACGATCCCGGCGCATTCCAGCTGGATGACGCCGGCCTGCACATGCGAGTGAAAGAACTGCTCGGCGGCCGCGCGCCTGCCATGATCGATCTCTATCGCAAGCTGAATCGCAATGCCACTGCTTCCGATATTTATTTCCTGATCGCCAGCGACTACCGTTACGGCGCGCCCACCATGAAAATCGCCGAACGCCGCGCGGCCCTGGGTAAGGCCCCGGTTTACGCCTACTACTTCACCTGGGAGACGCCAGTCCAGGGTGGGCGGCTCAAATCGCCGCACACCATGGAAATTCCGTTCGTGTTCGACAACGTGCAGATTTCCGCGCGTCTGACTGGGGGAGGGCCGGAGGCTATGGCCTTGGCCGATAAGCTGAGTGATACTTGGATCGCCTTTGCGCGCACCGGAAATCCCAACAATCCTAAAATGCCGCAGTGGCCCGCGTTCACGGCCAAAAACCGCCCCACCATGGTGTTTAATAATGTCAGCAAAGTAGTTGACGACCCGTTGCATGAAGAGCTCATCGCCATGTATGAGGCGCTGAAACTGACATGAGGAGACAGGAGTCGGAATATTCGCCTGCTATTCTGACTCCTGACTTCTGACTCCTAACAACCGAGGAGGTATCCCATGCGAAACCGAACTCTTTCCTTTGCCGCCCTGGCCGCGCTGGCCATTGCCGGATATCTGGTCAGCGGCCGGACCCATCTGAACGCCCAGCAGTCCGCCGCGCCGGTAAAGATCGACAACGACGATATAGGCGGCGTAGTGGCCAGCAGCAAGGGTCCGGAAGCGGGTGTCTGGGTGATCGCCGAAACTACGGATTTGCCCACCCGGTACATTAAAGAAGTGGTGACCGACGATCGCGGCCGTTTCGTGATTCCCGATCTCCCCAAGGCGAAATACACCGTCTGGGCGCGCGGCTATGGCCTGGAGGATTCGCCCAAGGTGAATTGCGAGCCGGGCAAGATCGTCAATCTCACGCCTAGGATTGCGCCTGACGCCAAAACGGCGGCGCGGCTCTATCCGGCCAATTACTGGTACGCGCTGCTTAAGGTGCCGGAGAAGAACGAATTTCCAGGCACCGGCCCCAACGGCAATGGCATTTCTCCCAATGTCAAAACCCAGGACCAGTGGATTCATCTCATCAAGACGGATAGCTGCGAATCCTGTCACCAGCTTGGCAACCAGTACACGCGGACCATTCCGCCCATGTTCCGCAAGCTCGATTCGCCCGCGCAGCAATGGCTGCGGCGGGTGCAATCGGGACAAGCCGGCGGCGCCATGATGGGCGGCCTGAACCAGTTGGGGCCGCAAAAAGCCACCCAGCTCTTCGGCGATTGGACCACGCGTATCGCTAATGGCGAGCTTCCGAAATCCGCGCCGCCGCGCCCGCAGGGGATCGAGCGCAACGTGGTGATCACGCAATGGGATTGGGCCGATGAGAAAGCCTATCTGCACGATGAAATCTCTACCGATAAGCGGAACCCCACCGTGAACGCCAACGGTTTGATATACGGCTCACCCGAAGAGAGCCGCGACTACTTGCCGGTGCTCGATCCGGTGCATAACACGCTAGCGCGGGTGCCGGTCCCCTTCCGCGATCCACACACGCCTGGCCAGCCCAAGCCTCTGCAGGCCTCCACATTCTGGGGTGAAGAACCCATCTGGGACAGCCATACCACGGTGCACAACCCCATGTTCGATGAGCGCGGGCGGCTGTGGTTCACCGCGCGCATCCGCCCGGCCGAGGATCCGGCCTATTGCAAGGCGGGATCGAGCCAGGAATCGGCGAAGATCACCCCGCTCGATCGTTCCGGCCGGCAATTGGCCATGTACGACCCCGCTACCAAGAAAGTCTCGCTGATCGACACCTGCTATAGCACCCACCACCTGCTGTTCGCCCGCGACGCCAACGACACGCTTTGGACCAGCAGCGGCGGCGGTGGCGGCGTGGTTGGCTGGCTAAATACAAAGCTCTGGGATAAGACGCACGATGAGGAAAAATCACAAGGCTGGACCGCGCTGATCCTGGACACCAACGGCAACGGCAAGCGCGATGAGTATGTGGACGCGGAACAGAAAGTGGTTACCGCGCCCAGCGGCGAAAGCCTCGGCGTCTCCTCGATCGTCTCCGGCGTTCCCGACCCGGCCAAAGACACCCGCATCAACGCGGCGTTTTACGGAATCGGCATCGGCCCGGACGGTATGATTTGGGGCAGCGTGCTGGGATTCCCCGGCGGCATCGTGCGGCTGAATCCCGGTTCGCATCCGCCGGAGACCGCGCTGGCCGAATATTATGAAGTGCCGTGGAATAATCCCAAAGCGCCAGTTTGGGGCTATTCGCCGCGCGGCATGGATGTGGACGGCAACGGCGTGGTCTGGGTGGCGCTCGGGAGCGGCCATCTGGCCAGCTTCGACCGCCGCAAATGCAAAGGCCCCCTGAATGGCCCCAAAGCCCTCGGCCAGCATTGCCCCGAAGGCTGGACCCTCTACCCTTCGCCCGGACCGAACTTCGAAAACGTGAACGAATCCGGCAGCGCCGATTCCCATTATTACGACTGGGTGGACGAGTACGACACGCTCGGCCTCGGCAGGAACACACCCATTGCCACCGGCAACGGCTCCGATTCCCTGCTGGCCCTGGTGAACGGCAAATGGGTGGTGCTGCGGGTTCCCTATCCGCTTGGCTTCTTCGCCAAAGGAATGGACGGCCGCATCGACGATCCTAGAGCCGGCTGGAAAGGCAAAGGCGTCTGGACGACCTGGGGCACCCGCACGCCTTTCCACTCGGAAACCGGCAAGGGGACGATGCCGAAAGTGGTGCATTTCCAGATGCGGCCCGATCCGCTGGCAGACTAGGGTGGCGGCGGCGCGGGTCTCTGCCGGAACTCGACCAGGACTAGCCGGCCGTACCCTGTCACGGATGACCTACGGAGGCTGTCTTTCCTGCGCCCGCCCTGGGGAGCGCGTGGCCGAAAAACCAGTTTCGACGATGGGAACTTGTTCCTCCGTCGGCCACGCACAGGGGTTGCTGATATATTCTCCAGCCACCGCCTAGGCTAGGGCGCGTTTGCCGATTTTGTGTCAACTTGATTCAAGGCGATCCGGAAGTTGTTGATTACACGTTGATCCCGTGAGTCAAGTTGACCCATTTTGCGCCTCCACGCCTGCTACAATCGAATCGTTCCGATGCCCACCCAGGCCCGCACCGGCCCCAAGAATACCGCATCGCGGCGGTTCTTTGGAGTTGGCGGAACGCTTTCGAAATGGCACGCGGCTTACGAGTACCGCGAAGGCCAGGTGGCCATGGCCGAAGCCGTCGAATCGGCTCTGGCGGATAAACGCCACCTGATTGTGGAAGCCGGAACCGGCACGGGAAAAACACTCGCCTATCTGGTGCCCGCGCTGCAATCCGGCAAGCGGATCGTGGTTTCCACCGGAACCAAAAACCTGCAGGAGCAACTCTTCTTTAAAGACGTTCCGTTCCTCGAAAAGCACTTCGATCGGCCGCTGCGCGTCTGCTACATGAAGGGCCGCAACAACTATGCCTGTCGGCAGAAGATTTACGACGCCGCCAAAGAGCCCGTGCTTTCGGGCCTGGAGGAACTGGCCGATTTCGAAATTATTCGCGCCTGGGAGCAGACTACCGAATTTGGCGACCGGGCCGAACTGAAAACCCTGCCGGAATCGAGCACCGTGTGGGGAAAGATCGATGCCCGCGCGGATCTCTGCACCGGCCAGAAATGCCCGAATTTCGAGCGCTGCTTCCTGACCGCCATGCACCGCCGCGCGCTCGAAAGCGACATCATCATCGTCAACCACCACCTGTTCTTCGCCGACCTGGCGCTGAAAGACGAAAACCACGAAGGCGGCATTCTTCCGGAATATCACGCGGTGGTGTTCGACGAGGCTCACGAAATCGAAGACGTAGCCGCGCAATATTTCGGTGTCTCCATCAGCAATTTCCGTTTTCAAGAGCTGCGGCGCGACCTCGCATCGGTAAGCCGCCTGAAGAAGTTCGGCACACCGGAACTCGACCGCATCCTCGATCGCATGGACGAATTAACGGTCCAGTTTTTCGCGTTATTCGGCGATGGGGAAGGGCGCAGTCCCTTTCTGGCGCGGGAAGCCTTTCTCGAAGAGAATCGCGAAATCTATATGGATCTGCGCGCCATTCTGGATCTGACGGGTTCGCATCTGAAGCTGCTGCACGATCCGCCGGAAGAGATTGTGCCGCTATTCCGCCGCACGCAGGAACTTCTGAGCGCCCTCCGGTTCCTGATGGAGGAGCAGGACGAGGAGTACGTCTTCTGGGTGGAAAAGCGGGGGCGCGGTTGCTACCTGCAGGCCTCCCCGATTGACGTCTCGCGAATCATTTCGGCGCGCCTGTTCGATCAGGTCGAGACCGCCATTCTCACCTCCGCCACGCTCGCCGTTGCGGGAGGATTCGAGTACGCGCAGAAGCGGCTGGGGCTGGCGAACGCCAGAACACTGGTGGTGCCGGGCCATTTCGACTACCGCCGGCAGGCGCTCCTATATGTGCCGCAGCATCTACCCGACCCGCGCAATCCGGCGTTTCCCAGGGCGGCCGCGCAGGAAGTCACCCGGATTTTGCGGCACAGCCGCGGCCGGGCGTTCGTGCTGTTCACCAGCTATCAACAGATGCAGCTTGTCTTCAACTCGGTTTCGATGGAGATCGATTATCCGACTCTGCTGCAGGGCACCGGCCCGCGGCGCGCGCTGCTAGAGGAATTCTGCTCCACTCCGCATTGCGTCCTGTTCGCAACTTCCTCATTCTGGCAGGGTGTGGACGTGCCGGGCGAACAGTTGAGCTGCGTTATCATAGATAAGCTGCCGTTCGCGGTGCCTAACGACCCGGTAGTGAGCGCGCGCATCGAAAACATCCGCAAAGCCGGGGGCAATCCATTTTACGACTACCAGATCCCGCAGGCGGCCATCGCGCTGAAGCAGGGATTCGGCCGCTTAATTCGCAGCCGTTCCGACCGCGGGGTATTGGCCCTGCTGGATAACCGGATCACCAAGCAACGCTACGGCCAGGTTTTTTTCGATAGTTTGCCGGATTATGGATTCACCACCCGGATTGAAGATGTCGAGGAGTTTTTCGCCTGAATGTTTGAAGTGACCATTGAGCAAAGCTTTGCCGCCGGCCACGCGCTGCGCAATTACCACGGCAAGTGCGAGAATGTCCACGGCCACAACTACCGCTGCCAGGTGACGCTGGAAGGCGAGACGCTCGATTCCACCGGTCTGCTGATGGATTTCGTGGCCTTGAAGAAAGTATTGCAGGGCGTGATTGACCGCCTCGATCACCAGTGGCTCAACGACTTCCCGCCCTTCGATGTGCTGAACCCCTCCGCCGAGAACATCGCGAAGTACATTTACGACGAGGTGAGCAAGGGAATCGGCGAAAACGGCGTGCATCTGGGATCCGTTAAGCTGTGGGAGACGGATACCTCCAGCGCGACGTACCGCCGGTAGAGGGAAGCAGGGCCGCCCGCACGCGCCGTGCCGCACTTTCTCCTGCTTCGCTTGTGGCAGACGGCGGACCTTGTCGAGGATTGCTTTTTCAGGACCCACAACGGCAACACCCGATTGCCCAGCACCGCGAGGGAGCTGCCGCTACCGGTTGTAATACGCCGCGTTCTTCTGCGTGAACCCGCTCCACTTTTCCGGCAGGTCGTCAAGCGCGAAAATTGCGGAAACGGGACAGACCGGCACGCACGCCCCGCAGTCGATGCATTCTACCGGATCGATGTAGAGCATTTCCGAGTCTGCAAAGCCGGCTTCATCCTTTTTCGGATGGATGCAATCGACGGGGCAGGCGTCGACACAAGCGGTATCTTTGGTGCCAATGCAAGGTTCTGCTATGACGTATGCCATCGGTTTCGTTGTCCCAGGTACACCATCAATAGCACAGCGGAAAGGAAAACACAATTTCTTCGCGCGGCAACTGGTTGTGCGGTGGGTTCAACTGCCGAAAAGACGAACTGAGTGCGGCCGGCGCTCAGTCTTCGCGCTGTCCTTGCCAACACCGCCGCTCTGGCTTCAAACTGAAAGATGATGCAAGCCAAAGTGCGCAAAGCCGTATTCCCCGCCGCGGGCCTGGGCACCCGCTTTCTTCCAGCCACCAAGGCCCAGCCCAAGGAAATGCTGCCGATTGTAGATAAGCCGATTATCCAGTATGGCGTAGAGGAGGCTCTGCATTCCGGCATTCAGAACATCATCATCGTGACGGGACGCGGGAAAACCGCCATAGAAGACCATTTCGACGTAAGCTTCGAGCTCGAAAACCTGCTGGAATCGCGCTCAAAGAAAGACCTTCTCGCCACCGTGCGCAATATTTCCGACATGATCAACGTCTCCTACATTCGCCAGAAGGAGGCGTTGGGGCTTGGCCATGCCGTGTTGCGCGCCATGGAACTGGTTGGTCAGGAGCCGTTTTCGGTGGTTCTGGCGGACGACCTGATCGAATCGGAGACTCCCTGCCTGCGCCAGTTGCTGGATGTTTATGGCTTTTTCTGCGCGCCTGTGTTGGCGGTGATGGAGGTGCCGCGGGAGGCCATTTCGGCTTATGGCGCAATCGATGCCGAACCGGTGTCGCACAACGGGCGGCACGACCGCGTATTCCGCATTCGGGACCTGGTGGAAAAACCCAAGCCCTCCGAAGCCCCCTCCAACCTGGCGATTATCGGGCGCTATGTGCTGACACCGGAAATTTTCATGTCCCTGCAGGCTGTGGAACCGGGTTCCGGAGGGGAAATCCAGTTGACCGACGGCCTGAAGCACCTGCTGCGCTCCCGGCCGATTTACGCCTACCGTTTCGAAGGCACCCGTTACGATGCCGGCGACAAACTCGGATTCCTGAAGGCGACGGTGGAATACGCGTTGCGGCGCCCGGACCTGGGCAGCGCGTTCCGGGAATACCTGAAGGGGCTTAAGCTGTAGACCTTGCCCCGGTGGGGCAATGGGTCGGGGCATGGCCCCATGCTAAGATAGGCATAACGCTGGCCCTTCGCCGATGATCACGCCGAAAACGCTCACACTTTTGGGCTCCACGGGGTCAATCGGTACGAGCAGCCTGGATGTAGTCCGGCACAATCTCGGGCTTTACCGGGTTTTTGCGTTGGTGGCCGGACGAAACGCCGATCTTCTCGCCTCCCAAATTGTGGAATTCCGCCCTCAATTGGCCGTCGTGGCCGGTCGCGAGGATCTCGAGCGCCTGCGAAACCGCTTGATCGAAATGGGGCACCCCCGCGACCAATGGCCGGAACTGCTGTGGGGCGGCCGTGCCTTCGTTCAGGCTGCCACCGCGCCAGAAGCGGATACTGTCGTTTCGGCCATTGTTGGCGTGGCCGGCCTCGAAGCCACATACGAAGCTGTGCGTTGCGGCAAGCGGGTGGGGCTGGCAACCAAAGAAGTGCTGGTGGCGGGCGGCAAACTGGTGATGGACGCGGTTGCGCAAAGCGGCGCCGAACTGCTGCCCATCGATAGCGAACATAATGGCGCGCACCAATGCCTGCGCGCGGGCAAGCGCGAACAGGTGGCGAAGCTGATCCTGACCGCCTCCGGCGGCCCCTTCCGCAACACCCCCCCAGAGCAACTGGCGTTCGTTACTCCGGGGCAGGCCCTGAATCATCCCACCTGGCGCATGGGCGACCGTATCACCATCGATTCGGCCACTCTCATGAACAAGGGCTTTGAGGTGATCGAAGCCTGCTGGTTGTTCGGTTTTTCACCGGACGAAGTCGAAGTAGTAATTCATCCGCAATCCACCGTGCACGCGCTCGTCGAATACCGCGACGGCAGCGTGATTGCCCAGATTAGCGCGGCGGATATGCGCATGCCGATCCAGTACGCGCTCACGTATCCCGATCGCTGGGAGGCGACCGTGCCCCGGCTGAACTGGGCGGATGCGCGGCAGTGGGAATTCCACGCTCCCGATTTCAGCCGGTTCCCCTTGCTCCGCCTCGCATATCAGAGCCAGACTACGGGGGGATCGGCCGGATGCACTTTGAATGCGGCCGATGAAATCGCGGTAAGCGCCTTCCTGGAAGGCAGGATCGGATTTCCGGCAATTGCGGAAATCGTGGAGGAAACGCTCGCACGGGTGGCCGTGCGGTGGCCGCGAACGATCGCGGAAGTGCTCGAAATCGATCTTGAATCCCGCGCGGTGGCACGCGAACTGGCCGGCGCGCAAGCGCGAAAGGGCGCCGTTCCGGCTTAGGGATATCGTATGTTAGTTCTGCAAAATGTAGTGTGGTGGCTCGTCCTCATCGGGATCATGATTATGATCCACGAGCTGGGTCATTTTTGGGCCGCCCGCTTTTTCGACGTGAAGGTGGAAACCTTCAGCTTTGGCTTCGGACCGCGCCTGTTCGGGTTCCACCGCGGCGAAACGGACTACCGCTTTTCGGCGCTGCTGTTCGGCGGCTACGTGCGCATGGCGGGAGAGCAGCCCGGCGATGAGGGCGCCGCCGATCCGCGAGGGTTCCTGGCCAAGCCCCGCTGGCAGCGCGCCGTGATTGCGTTCGCCGGGCCGTTCATGAATTTGATCCTGGCAGTCGGCCTGCTCGCCGGGCTGTTCATGGTGAACTACCAGAAAGTCGCCGATGAAGATATGCGCGCCGTGATCGGCCATGTGGAACCGGGCTCGCCCGCGGCCAAGGCCGGCTTGCAGGATGGCGACCGCATCGTAAAACTGGACGGCCAAAAGAATCCCACCTGGGAAGACGTGGATCTGAAACAGATTGCCGGCGCCAAGCAGCCCATGTTTCTCACCATCGAACGCAACGGCAAGGATTTCGACACGACCGTGGTGCCCACGCTGAGCGAAACCACCGGCGGCGGCTACGTGGGATGGGATGAGCGCGGCGAAGTGCAATTGGCCAGCGTGGAACCGGGCTTTCCCGCCGAAAAGGCCGGGCTCAAGAAGGGCGACCTGGTCATTCGCGCAAATGGCCAGCCCATCCATTCCGGGGCCAAGTTCAACGACCTTACCCGTTCGAGCAACGGCAAGCCGCTCGAGATTGAGGTCGAGCGCAATGGCCAACATGTCACGGTGACGGTGACGCCGGTATATTCGAAGCTGGATGGGCCGGCGCGCTGGATGATCGGCGTAGGACTGCAGCAAAAAGTGCACCTGATCACCACGCGGCTGTCGTTCCCCGAGGCATTGCGGGAATCATTGAAGGAAAACAGCAAAGGCGCCCTGTTGTTCGGGCAGGTGATTGAAGGCATCGTGCGGCACACCGTTTCGGCGCGAATCATCACGGGACCGATCGGGATCGCGCAGCTTTCCGGAGATGCCGCGCGGGAGGGGCCGACGGCGTTCGTCATGTTGATGTCGATGGTCAGCCTGCAGTTGGCGATCCTGAACCTGCTGCCGATTCCGATTTTCGACGGCTTCACCATCCTGACGCTGGCGGTAGAAATGGTGATGCAGCGCGATATGAGCCTGAACGTGAAGGAGGCCCTGTTCCGGGTCGGCTTCGTGTTCATCATGATGTTGTTGGCGTTCGTCATTTACAACGACATTTCCAAGATCCTGCCGCCGGGTTAAACCGCGAGCTGTTGGCAGGCGAAAACGCCCGCTCCACAGGCTTCGCAACATCTTGCAACCCCGGCGCACGCCGGTCATCTGATAAGCTGATCCTTTCGCATGCTCTGTAGCTGCGTCCGCCAGACCGACCTTCCCCACGCCTCGCGTTTGTTTCTCGACGCGGTCTATCAACCCGATCGCATTGCTCGCTTCTACGCAAACCGGCGCCACGACTTTGCGGCTGTGCTCGAAGCGGCGCGGCAAGCCGCGAATTTTCCGGACGCGCGGCGCGCGGCGCTGGTGGCGGCCCTGCGGCAAGAGAATCCCGGGAGCGCCTCGCTCGATCGCCTGGCGGAACCGGGGACCGTAGCCGTGGTCACGGGCCAGCAGGTGGGGTTGTTCTCCGGCCCGTCCTATACGATTTACAAAGCGCTGACCGCGGTGAAACTGGCGGAGGCGCTTTCGAAGGAAGGCATACCCGCCGTTCCGATTTTCTGGCTGGCAACGGAAGACCACGATTTCGCCGAGGTGAATCACGCGTGGATCTTCGATGGCGCGCACAACCCGGTGAAACTGGAGATGCGGCGGACGGCCGGCGCGCAGCCGGCGGGCGATGTCACGCTAGTCTCGCCGCCCCTGCGCGAATTGCGGGAACAACTGCGCGGCCTGCCCTTTGGCGAAGAAGTGACGGACCTGGTGGAAGGAAGCTACCGGCCGGGCAGCACCATGGGTAAGGCGTTCGGAGAGCTGTTGCGCCAGATCCTTTCCGATTTCGACGTGCTGCAGGTGAACCCCATGCTGCCGGCGTTCCGGGAATTGGCCGCGCCCATTTTGCGCACGGCCGTGGAACACGGGCGCGATCTGGTGGAAGGCGTTCTGGCGCGCAACCAGGAACTGACGGCGGCGGGCTACCACGCCCAGGTGCATGTGGAAACCGGAACGTCGTTTGTGTTTCTGCTCGAAGAGGGCAAGCGTCTGGCGCTGCGCAGGCATAACGACGACTACGTGTACAACAGCCGGCGCTTCAGCACCGCGGAACTGATGGACCGCGCCGTCTCGCTTTCGCCGAACGCGCTGCTGCGCCCGGTGGTGCAGGACAGCATGATACCCACCGCGGCTTATATCGGCGGCCCGGCGGAGCTGGCGTATCTGGCGCAATCCGAGGTCGTTTATAAAGCGCTGCTGGGCCGCATGCCCGCGGCTCTGCCGCGATGCGGGTTCACGTTGCTCGATGAACGCGCCAGCAAGCTGCTTGCCCGCTATGGTCTGGGCCTGCCCGATTTTTTCCATGGCGAAGAGGTGTTGCGCGAGCGCATGGCGGCGAAACTGGTTCCCCCGGCGCTGAACGCCGCGCTCGAGAAAACGGCCGCCACAATTGACGGCGCGCTCGATCACTTGCGGCAGGAAATCGCGCGCTTCGATCCCACCCTCGCGGTGGCGCTCGAACGCAGCAGCCGCAAGATCCGCTACCAGATCGGCAAGATCGAGCGCAAGACCGGCCGGGAAGCCATCCGCCGCGATGCCCGCGCCGGGCGCGACGCCGGCTATCTCTACGGGCTGATTTATCCGGAGCGCCACCTGCAAGAGCGGCTTTATTCCATCCTGCCCTTCCTGGCCAAACATGGGACCGGCCTGGCGGGCCGTCTCTACCAGGCCGTGGACCTGCACTGTCCGGATCACCGTCTGGTCGTCGTCTGAAAGCGCCTTACCTCGCTCTCGCCGCCATCTGCTTCTTCTGGGGAACCACCTATCTAGCGATCCGCATGGCACTCAAAGTCTTTCCGCCCTTCGTGCTGGTTTCCGCGCGGTTTCTGCTGGCGGGAACCCTGGTGCTCGGCTTCGCCCGGGTGCGCGAGCTGTATATCCCCCGCGGCCGCGAGATGGCCACAAACGCGCTTTGCGGGTTGCTTTTGCTCGCGATCTCGAACAGCCTGCTGGTGTTCTCCGAGTTGCTGATCCCCAGCGGCATGGCCGGCCTGATCATCACCATTTCGCCGTTCTGGATGGTCGGCGTCGAGGTTCTGCTGCCGGGCGGCGTGCCCTTGCACTTGCCCACCCTCGGCGCCATGGTGGTCGCACTGGGCGGCTCCGCGCTGCTGTTGATGAACGATGCCGGCTCGCACGCCGTAGACCGGCATATGCTCATCGGCTTTCTGCTGCTGCAGATCGGCATGGCAGCATGGGCGTTCGGATCGATTTACCAGCGGCGGCAGCCGGGGAAGGCGCATTCCCTGATTGCGGCGGGCGTGCAGCAACTGGCGGCCGGACTGGTTCTGGCGCCGCTCGCGATTTTCGTGCCGCTTGATCCGATTCACTGGCAAGCGCGCGGCGTGGCGGCGCTCTTCTATCTGGATCTATTGTGGGATATGGCGCATATAACTTCGCGCTGGACCGCCTGCCGGTGGCGATTCTATCGATTTATCCCTATGTAAACGCCGTGGTCGCGGTTACGCTGGGCTGGGTCTTCTATCGCGAACAGTTCGGACCGCGGGAAGCGGTAGCGATGGCAGTGATCTTCACCGGAGTAGCGTTGGTGAAGCGTTATTCGCTAGTCTGCTGTCTCTGAACTCTATTTACTAACGCCAGAGAAAGCGGCATACTTGGGTATGCCATTGCCTCCGGCCCCGAAAATCGAGATGACCGATCGCGAGCGAAGACGACTATCGGAGATCAGC
>Ga0209061_1003192_pt1 | contig 18342 bp, 12 predicted proteins | sample Coa_R1_10_FD_187157 | JGI IMG/M metagenome (GOLD analysis project Ga0209061, IMG submission 187157) | Surface soil microbial communities from Centralia Pennsylvania, which are recovering from an underground coalmine fire - Coalmine... | ecosystem: Environmental > Terrestrial > Soil >...
GAGTCCCGAGTCCCGAGTCCCGAGTCCCGAGTCCCGAGTCCCGAGTCCCGATTCTCGCTTTCCATGTCCGACATTTTCATCGATACCCAAGGCCAGGGCGACATCCGCATCGTGCTGCTGCACGGCTGGGCCATGCACGGTGGCGTGTTCGCGCCGCTGGTGGATGCGCTGCGCGACCGTTGCACTCTGCACATCGTCGATCTTCCCGGCCACGGCCGCTCGCGCGATTCGAAGGTGTCGTTGCAGCCAGCCGCCTGCGCGCGCGCAATCGCCGAACGCCTGCCGCCGGCGGTCTGGCTGGGCTGGTCGCTGGGCGGGTTGTACGCGCTGCAAGCCGCGGTGGATTTTCCCGGGCAAGTGCAGGGTCTCGCAATGATTTGCGCGTCGCCCCGATTCGCGCGCGCCGCGGATTGGCCCTATGCGGTATCGCCGGAAATCCTGCAGGACTTCGGCGAAAACCTCGCAACCGATTACGACGGCACGCTGGAGCGGTTCCTCGCCCTGGAAGCGCTGGGCAGCGACTGCGCACAGGCCGACCTGCGCAAGCTGCGTGCCGACACGTTCGACGAACATCGGCCGGACGTGCGCGCGCTCGTGGAAGGCCTCGACGTGCTGGAGCACAGCGATCTGCGTGCGCGCGTTCACGAATTGACGCAACCCAGCGCGTGGATCGCGGGTCGTCGTGACCGTCTGATCCCGTGGCAGGCCATGCAATGGAGCGCGTCGCAATGCCGCGGCTGTTTCACCTGCATACGCGGCGGCGGTCACGCGCCTTTCATCGGCCACACCGACGAGGTGATCACGGCGCTGCAGCCGTTGCTTGCGGTGCAGCCGGCATGAACGATCGGCGGCTCGACCTGCGCCAGGTGCGGCGCACGTTCGGACGCGCTGCCGCGAGCTACGAGCGGCACGACGCGGTGCAACGCGAGGTCGAAGCGCGCCTGTTCGACAGGCTCGATTACTACGGCGGAAAGCCTTCGCGCGTACTCGACGTGGGATGCGGCACGGGCCGCGGCACCGCGATTTTGAAAAAGCGCTGGCGTGATGCCGACGTCGTCGCACTCGACGTGTCGCTGCCGATGCTGCGGCAGGCCCGCCGGCACGCGGGTTGGCTCAAGCCGCTTGCGCGGGTCTGTGCCGACGCGCAGAAGCTGCCCTTCTCCGACCGCAGCTTCGACGTGGTGTATTCCAACCTTTGCATGCAGTGGTGCGATGCGCCACGCCCGTTCTTCGCCGAGCTCAACCGCGTGCTGACGCCGGGGGGATTCCTGGTCGCGTCCAGCCTCGGTCCCGACACGCTGAGGGAATTGCGGTCGGCATGGGCCGCAGCGGATCCCGGGCGGCCCCGTATCGGACGATTTTTCGACATGCACGAGATCGGCGACGCGGCACTCGCCGCGGGGCTGAAGGATCCGGTGCTGGACACCGACCACGTCACGCTCGACTACCCCGACGTGCGTGTCCTGCTCGCCGACTTGAAGGGTCTCGGTGCCACCAACGCCGATCGCGAACGCGCACGCGGACTGACCGGCAAGGCACGGTTCAAGGCGATGCTCGATGCCTACGAGGCGCACCGCCGCGGCAACCGCATTCCCGCCACATGGGAAATCGTGACCCTGCACGCCTGGGGCCCACCCGAAGGTTTCCTGCCGCGTTACGGCGGCCGTGACACCCCATTCGAAGTCGTCAAATGGGCCGAGGAACGATCGGCGCGACCTAGAACTCGTTCGTAGATAGCCGTTCGCACCGAGCGTAGCGCCGAAGGCGCGAAGTCGAAGTGCCGTACGACGCAAAATTATCGGTGTTTCGACTTCGTGAAGCTTCGCTTCGCTACGCTCAACACGAACGGTTTCTCCATTTTCGGACGGGTCCCAAACGGCGTTTTCAGCCGGAACTCACCTTTTCGATCAGCTTCCCCGCATCGAAGGGTGCGCGCACCTTGGCGTCGTTGTCGAAGTAGCAATAGACGTCGCGTGCCTGGCGCCGAGGCGGCGGCGCGTCCGGAACGCGCGCGGCATCGCGTGGCTGCGAGCCTGCATGCCAAGCGCGGATGCGTGTGGCCCAGCGCTCCAGCGCCGCGTCGCTGTAACCGCTGGCGTACAACTCCTTGTCGCCATGCAGCCGCAGGTACAGGAAACTGGCCGTGACCTCTTCGACGTAGGGCCACCGGCCCGCCGTGTCCGCCACCACCAGCGCGATGCCGTGCTCGCGCAGCAGTGAAACGAAAGACGCTTCCAGAAAACCCGGATTCCGGACTTCGACCGCGTGACGCAGCCGGCGATTGCGGTCGATCGCGAGCCGCGCACGGCCTTTCATCCTGTAGTCGCGCCGGCGCGCAAGCTGCAGTGCGCCTTCCGTATCGCGCGGCAGCCGTTCGAAGAAACGCGCGAACACATCGTGGTCGTACTTGAAGTTGGCGGGGAACTGCCAGAGCACCGGCCCGAATTTCTCGCGCAATTCGAACACGCCGGACGCGAAGAAATTCGCCAGCGGCGCGTCGATGTCGCGCAGCCGCCGCACATGGGTGATGAAGCGCGGCGCCTTGATGGCGAAGACGAATCCTCGCGGGGTCTGCTCGCGCCAGCGGGCGTAGCTCTGTGGCGTTTGCAGCGAATAGAACGAGCCGTTCAGTTCGACGGTGGGAAAGCGCCGCGAGGCGTAGTGCAGTTCGTCGCGCTGCACCAGCTCCTTCGGATAGAAGACGCCGCGCCAAGGCGGGTAGCGCCATCCGGAGATACCGATGCGGATCCTTGCCATGCCTCCATTAGAGGCTGGCGCGGCTGATCACCGGATGAAGCACTGCCGCACATGCAGCAGGCGCCTGCAAACCGCCTGCCACATTGGATATGTCCCGCGCGCGCGCCGCCTGTACAGCAAACGTCACCCGTGCGCGCCGGCACCCACCTCGAGGATCGTGAAACTGCCCGGCTTCACGCTCGGCCGCGGGTGCGGATCGGCCTTGGTGGGCGCGGGGCGCGCGCCGAATTCTGCCGCCGACAAGAATATGTCACCGGAGCGCTCGTCGAGCGCCATCGTGCGCGCACTCTTCTGGGTCGGTACGTTCGCAACCACCACGAAGTGATCTGGCGTTTCTTCGCGCACCACCGTCAACGTGCCGCTGCGCCCGTTGGAACTGAACACCAGTTGGCGTTGCGCATCGAAGCGCGCAGCGTCAGGGCCCCGGCCGATCGGCACGCTCGCGACGGCCTTGCCATTCTCCGAATCGGTCACCGCCATGATCCCGTTCTGGCAGACCGAAAACAGGCGATGATGCGCGACATCGATCGCTAGGCCCGAAGGACTCCGGCAATCCTTCAGCGGCCAGACCGCCGTCACCTTCATGCTGACCGGATCGATCACGGCCAGTTCGTTCTTGCTCTCGATGTTGTCGAACACATGGCCGTGCCCGTCGCTGACCGGAAACTCGGGATCGCCGGGCAGCGCGATGTGGCCGAGCAATTTGTCGCTGCGCGCGTCGATGACGCTCGCATTGTCACTGTCGCCGTCGAACGCGAACACGCGTTTCGAATAGGGATCGTAGACGATGCCGTCGGGATCCCTGGCGTTCACCGCGACGGTCTTTTCCACTTTCAGCGTAGCGGGATCGAACACCGTGACGGCATTCCCTCGACCGTTGCTGATGAAACCCTTGTGCAGGTCGTCGGCCAACGCAATGCCGTGCACCCCGGAAAGTCCATTGATCACGCCGACCACGGAGCTCTTGGCCATGGACGGCATTCTCGTTACATCCAGCACGATCACGCGGTCGGACCGGCTGACGTAAAGGTGCTGTGCCGGCTGGTCCAGCGCGAGGTAATCCCATCCACCTTCGCCGCCCAGCGTATAACGGTGCTGGACCTGCCAGCCGCTGCCGGCGGCGGCGAACGCGCAGGCGGGCATCAACATCGCGGACAGCACCAGGGCGGATCGTTGCATAAGGGCTCCTTAGCATCGCGTGTCCGGATCGGACGCCCACTATCCTTGGCGTTTCTTAGCGAATGCTTACGCGCAATGTCCGCCACCCGCGCCCCGGAACGCGCCGCATGGATCGGCCTTTTGATCCTCACGATCGTCTGGAGCCTGAACTGGACGGTCATGAAGGTCGCGACGCGCTACAGCGGCCCCTTCACCTTCAGCGCAGAACGCTACGTGATCGGGACGGTGGTGCTGTTCGCGTTGCTCGCGCTGCGCCGCAATCCGCTGAAGCCCACGCCATGGTGGCCGACGATCCTGATCGGACTCACCCAGACCACGGCGTTCCAGGCGCTGGCGCAATGGGCGCTGGTGTCCGGAGGCGCCGGCAAGACCGCACTGCTTGCGTACACGATGCCGTTCTGGGTCGTACCGCTGGCATGGTGGTGGGTGCACGAAAAGCCCGGCCCCACGCGCTGGCTGTGCATCGTGATCGCGGCGGCGGGGTTCATTTGCGTGGTTGAACCCTGGCGTCCGCTCGGCGCGCCGCACAGCATCATGTTGGCGCTGCTCGCGGGCCTTGCTTGGGCCATCGCGACCGTGCTGTCCAAGCGCGTTTTCCAGCGACACCCGGACGTGACGCCGCTGCGACTGACCGCTTGGCAGATGCTGATCGGTACCGTCGGCCTCGTGATCCTGGCGCTCGCCACACCGCAGCGCCCGGTGGACTGGACCGGCACATACATCGCGGCGCTGCTGTACAACGGGCTGCTGTCGTCGGGTGTGTGCTGGGTGTTGTGGGCGCTGGTGGTGCAACGCCTGTCCGCGAACGTCGCGGGGCTGACCAGCCTTGCCATTCCCGTGGCCGGCGTCCTGTTCGCCTGGGGCCTTTTGAAGGAAACACCGTCCGGCGCCGAATGGATCGGCATCGTGCTGATCGGCACCGCGCTGCTCGCCTTGAACTTACGCGTGCGCCGCAATGCGGCGGCAAGCGCTGGATGAACGGACGTTTAGGGTGGTCTCGACGCACCCTCGCAGCGCGTGCGAGGATAGCCAACTTTCGGGCCTGCTGGCACACATCGCGCATGCTCCCGGATAGCTTTTTTGACTTCACTGCAAAGGAATCGCCATGAGTCACGCTCCGCTGCCCCGCCCCGATGCCATCCACATTGCTGTCATTGGCCTCGGCTACGTCGGCCTGCCTTTGGCGGTCGGCTTCGGAAGGCAACTACCCACGCTCGGTTTCGACGTCAAGCGCGAACGCATCACCGAACTGCAGCAACACCGCGACCACACGCTGGAAGTCACGCCCGACGAATTGCGCGGCGCGAGCCAACTCCGTTTCAGCCACGAACCCAACGACCTCAAGGGCTGCAACGTCTTCATCGTCACGGTGCCTACGCCGATCGACCGCGCCAAACGCCCCGACCTCGCGCCGCTCGAAGGCGCCAGCCGCACGATCGGCAAGGTCATCGGCAAGGGCAGCGTGGTGATCTTCGAGTCGACGGTCTATCCGGGCGCCACCGAGGAAGTGTGCGTGCCGATCATCGAGCGCGAATCAGGGCTCAAGTTCAATCAAGACTTTTATGCCGGTTACAGTCCCGAGCGCATCAATCCGGGCGACAAGCAGCACCGCCTCGACACGATCAAGAAGGTCACCTCGGGTTCGACGCCCGAAGTCGCGGATTTCGTGGACGCGCTGTACCGCCGCGTGGTCAGCGCCGGCACCCACAAGGCGTCCAGCATCAAGGTGGCCGAAGCCGCCAAGGTGATCGAGAACACCCAGCGCGACCTCAACATTGCGCTGATCAATGAACTCGCCCTGATCTTCCATCGGATGGGCATCGACACGCTCGACGTGCTGGAAGCCGCGGGCACCAAATGGAACTTCCTGCCGTTCCGGCCGGGTCTCGTGGGCGGCCACTGCATCGGGGTCGATCCGTATTACCTGACCCACAAGGCACAGGAAATCGGCTATCACCCCGAAGTGATTCTCTCGGGCCGCCGCATCAACGACGGCATGGGCCGGCACGTGGCCGAACGCGTGATCCGGCTGATGCTGCAAAAACGCGTCCACGTCGCCGGCGCGAAGGTGCTGGTGCTGGGCCTGACGTTCAAGGAAAACTGCCCGGACCTGCGCAACACCCGCGTCACCGACATCATCGACGAATTCAAGGCCTGCCACGCCGACATCGACGTGTACGATCCGTGGGTCGATGCCGCCGAGGCGAAGCACGAATACGGCCTCGACCTCGCGCCCGAATTGCGCCCCGGCACCTACGATGCGATCGTGCTGGCGGTGGCGCACCGGCAGTTCATGGACATGGGCGCCAAGGCGCTGCGTGCGCTGGGCAAACCGGATTGCGTGTTGTTCGACGTGAAGGACACGCTGCCACGCGAGACGGTGGATGACCGGTTGTAAGGCTGGTCTCGGGGCTGGAGACTCATAATAATTTGTCGACATTCCGGGGCTGCCCGCGTTCTTTGCGGGCAGAACCCGACTGCGAAGGCACGGACGCCGGAGCGAACATCGGCGCAGCCGATGGCCCGGAGGGCGAGCTGCAGGATGCAGCGAGTCTATCCAGCTCTTCGCCCATTCGGGGCAAAACTGGATTCCGGGCTCCACCGCCCATGACGCCGGCGGTGGCCCCGGAATGACGATGAGATTTTCGGGCCTGCTCGGGACGCCCGAATCGCTTGAATACCGGACAGCAAGGAGCATCACGTGCGAGTTCTCGTCACCGGCGCCGCCGGCTTCATCGGATCCGCCCTGAGCCTGCGGCTGCTGGGGCGCGGCGACGCCGTACTCGGCGTCGACAATCTCAATACTTACTACGACGTCACGTTGAAGCAGGCGCGACTGGACAGGTTGACGCCGCACCCGGGGTTCACGTTCGCCAAGGTGAGCATCGAGGATCGCCCGGCGCTGGAAAAGGCGTTCCATGATTTTCGCCCCGAGCGCGTGGTGAATCTCGCGGCGCAGGCGGGCGTGCGCTACTCGCTCGAAAACCCCTACGCCTACGTCGAATCCAACCTGGTCGGGTTCATCAACGTTCTCGAAGCTTGCCGGCATGGCAAGGTCGAGCACCTGGTCTACGCATCGTCCAGTTCGGTGTACGGCGCCAACCGCAAGCTGCCGTTCTCGGTGCAGGACTCGGTCGACCATCCGGTCAGCCTGTACGCGGCAACCAAGAAAGCCAACGAGTTGATGGCGCATACCTACAGCCATCTATATGGACTGCCCACGACCGGGCTGCGCTTCTTCACCGTGTACGGTCCCTGGGGCCGTCCGGACATGGCGCTGTTCCTGTTCACGCGGAAGATCCTCGCCGGCGAACCGATCGACGTGTTCAACCACGGCCACCACACCCGCGACTTCACCTACGTCGACGACATCGTCGAGGGCGTGATCCGCACCCTCGATCGCGTACCCGGGCCCGATCCCGATTACGATCCCATGCACCCGAGCGCAGCCTCGTCGTCGGCGCCGTACCGGCTGTACAACATCGGCAACAGCCACCCGGTTCAGCTCTCGCGCTACATCGAAGTGCTGGAGGACTGCCTCGGCCGCAAGGCGGAAAAGAAACTGCTGCCGCTGCAGCCCGGCGACGTGCCTGATACCAGTGCCGAAGTCACCGAACTGATGCGCGACACCGGTTACCAGCCGACCACACCGGTCGAGGAAGGGATACGCAAGTTCGTCGACTGGTACCGGCGCTACTACGGCGTATGACCAGGTAGGGCGGGTCTTGACCCGCCACCAAGTCGTCTCGCCATGCCGCGGTCCGGCGGGTTGAAACCCGCCCCACGACGCATGACAACAAGCGCAGCGAGCGACTTGCCGGTCTTGCGGCGCCGAAGGTGCGACTTTCCAGCGAGCGCTGCGAGCGACTTGCCGCTTCCCCGCCGTCAACTTCTTCCCATCTTCGGCGTGTGGCGCGCATGCCACCACTCGCGCACCGCGTAATCCCAGCCTCCGAACAGTTCGTGCAGGGCGATGGCTGTCATGCCGACGCCGCTCCCCTGCGGCACGAACGCCCCGGGCCAGACATGCACGCGGATTTCGGGCAAATCGCTGGGCCACGGGCACGGCTCGAATCCCCAGGCCCGGAACGCGCCCATCGCGCGCGGCATGTGCACGGCCGAGGTCACCAGCCAGATGCGCCTGGGTACCGGGGGTGACAGCGCCGCGACGTTGCGCGCGTTCTGCCATGTATTGCGGGAGCTGTCCTCGATTTCGACGGACTTCGAGGGAACGCCCAGTTGCACCGCAAGATTGGCCAACGGCACGGCCTCGCGTATCTGCCAACCCGCGCCGCTCGAGATCACGAAACGCGCGTCGGGCAGCTTCTTCCACAACGCCACCGCGGTGAACAACCGCTGCAGGCCGGCTTCGTGCAAGGCACCGTAGTCGTCGGGCGAGTTCGGCGCATGTTCGAACCCGGCGCCCAGTACCACGACCGTGTCAGGGCGTGGCGCCGCACAGGGACGCGCGGGCAGCGTGCGCATCGCCACCGCACGCGACAGTGCCGTGGCGGCAAGCGGCGTCATCGACGCAAACAGCAGCACCTCGATTGCGATACCCGCGTAGCGGACGCCCGCCGGCAGCCCGTGCCAGCCGGCGAGGAGCAACACGAGCAGCACCACTGCGTACAGCAATGGCGAGGTGGCCCATATCGGAAACGACATGCTCGCGATTCGTGTCGGCTCGTGCGGCAAAATGCTCAGCGGCCAGCCGCCGCGAGCTTGCGTTCCCAGGCGAGCGAAGTGCGCGCAATGAAGTCGAGATCGTCATGGCGCGGCTGCCAGCCGAGGGTATCCCGGATCTTGTCGGCGGCCGCGACGAGCGAAGGCGGATCGCCCGCACGGCGCGGTTCCTCTACGCACGGAACCGGTGAACCGTGTGCGCGGCCGACCGCAGCCAGCACCTCGCGCACCGAATAGCCGTGGCCGTAACCGCAGTTCAGGATGGTCGACGCACCACCGCCGCGAAGGTACTTCAGCGCCTCGAGGTGCGCACGCGCGAGATCGTCCACGTGGATGTAATCGCGCACGCCGGTGCCATCCGGCGTGTCGTAATCGGTGCCGAAAATCGGCAGGCGCGGGCGCTTGCCCAGCGCCGCTTCGCAGGCCACCTTCAGCAGTAGCGTTGCATTTTTGGTGGACTGCCCGATCCGCCCTGCAGGGTCGCAGCCGGCCACGTTGAAATAACGCAGCGCGACGTAACGCGGACCACCCGCCGCGGCGACATCGCGCAACATCCATTCGCTCATCAACTTGGATGTGCCGTACGGATTGATCGGCGCGGTCGGCGTGTCTTCGCGCGCCCTGCCGCCCTCCGGAATGCCGTACACCGCGGCGGTCGAGGAGAACACGATCTGCTCGACGCCGGCTTCCTTGCAACACGCCAGCAGGTTGCGCGTCGCGCAAGTGTTGTTCCCGTAATAGCGCAGCGGATCGGCGACCGATTCCGGCACGATCGTGCGCGCGGCGAAGTGCATCACCGTGTCTACGTCGTGCTCGCGCAGCACCCGCGCGACCAGCGCCTGGTCGCCGACGTTGCCGACGACCAGTTCCGCGCCGATGACCGCATCGCGAAAACCGGTCGAAAGGTCATCCAGCACCACCACGCGCTCGCCCGCCTCGACGAGCTGCAATACCACGTGGCTGCCGATGTAACCGGCGCCGCCGGTGACGAGGATGGTGCGACCGCTGGACTGGCTCACTTCGTCTCCTTGCTAGGTCAGCTTCCAAGAGTCGTCAGACGCCGCGACTTCCAACCGAACGCCGCATGGTACCCGGCGAACGCTGCATGCATCTGCAACAGGTTCGGTTTTTGCGCGAACCACGACCAGCCGCATCCAGGTCCTGCACTTTCGAAGGTGAAAAGTAGCGTTTGCGATCGCACGCCTACTTGCTGGCCCCGCCGCCAAGTTCCTGATACAGCTTCTCCGCAGCCGGCTTGTTCTCGAAGCTGGCGCCCGACTTCTCCAGCGCCTCGAGCGTGGCGCGCGCGCCAGCCTTGTCCCCCGTGCGCGCCTGGGCGACGGCCAGGTGATATTGGATGGCCGGCACTTTGGGCGCTGCCTTGGCGGCCTCGGCCAGAATCGGCAAGGCAGTCCTGGGCTGATTGGCCGCGATCAGTGCCCAACCATAGGTGTCCATCACGCCGGGCGAAGTCGGCGCCAGCTTGTGGGCGCGCTCGGCCAGTGCCAGCGCTTTCGGACTCTTCTGTTCGGTGTAGATCCACGCAAGGTTGTTGAGCGCGTCGACATTGGACGGAAAAGCCTTCAACACCTGCTCGTACTGCCCGGCGGCCAGCGTGTTCTGCTTGTGCTCGAGGTAGTACTGGGCCAACAGCAGGCGCGTCGCACCATCGTCCGGGTGCTTGGCAAGCCAGTCGCGCAGCACGCGATCCGGTTCCTTGGCACCACCGTTGCTCAGCGCCAGGAAGTTTTTGATGACCAGCGGCCGGTCGTACTGGAGCTTCAATCCCTGCTGGTAGACCTGCGCCGCCTTGTCCCACGATTTGTCCGCCATGTACAGGTCGCCTTCCAGCGTCAACCCGGCGACCTTGTCGGCGGACCGCGCCTGCAGCGTCCGCGCCAGCGCGACGGCACCCGGCAGGTCGTGGTCCTGCAACTTCATGAACGCCAGCAGGGACACGGCTTGTACCTCTCCCGGATCGGCCTTGATCACCGTTTCCAGGTTGGCCCGTGCATCCTTGCTGTCCTTGTTGAGGACCTGCGCGCGCGCCAGGTTGATCCGGTACAGCGGAACCTGGGGCGCAAGCTTCACCGCTTGCTCCAGCGGCTTCAGTGCATCGGCGTGACGACCGGCATTGAGTTGCGCCGCGCCGAAAGCATTGAGTGCCGCCGGGTTGTCCGGCTCGGCATCAGCGAGTTGCTTCGCGACGCCCGCGGCTTCGTCGAATTGCCCGCTTTCGCTGTACAGCATCACCAGATCGACATACGCGGGGCCGGCTTTGGGCGCCGCGGCGATGGCCTGCTTGAACCGCTGGATGGCTTCCGCCTTGTTGCCTTGCAGCACCGCGAGCTTGCCGAGCGCGGTGATGGCCACCGCATTGTTCGGGTCCTGCTTCAATACCGCTTCGTAGCGTCCTTCGGCGTCTTTGTAGTGCCGTTCGAGCGAGTCCAGGCTGCCGAGGCTCAGCAGCGCGGCGAGGTTCTTGGGATCGAGCTTGTACGACTCCTCGTACTGCGCGCGCGCCTTGTCGCGATCTCCGGCCGCGACCAGCGCGGTGCCGTACAGCAGGTGCGCTCCGCTGTCCTTGGGATTCTTGGCCGCAAAGTCGGCCGCAGTCTTGACTGCATCGGCCGTGTGCTTCTCCTGCACGTAGGCCATCACCAGCAAGCTGGTGCGTTGGGTCTCGGCCGTGGCACCGCTTGCCGGGGTCGATTTGAGCAGTTTGATGGCCTCCGCCGTGTCGCCTTTGGCGAGGGCCTGCGCCGCGGGCGCGAATGGTCCGGTTGGCAGGGCGTCGTCCCCGGTTGCGCTCCCTGCGGTCTTGCCATGCAATTTTGTCGACGCAATGGCGGACGCGCCCGGCTGTCCGGGCATGCCGGCGCCCTCGGCCGCCGCCCGTTGCAACAGCGCCAGCAGTTCGGCGTCGGACGGATTGCCCTGCACGGCCGGTCGCAACGTATTGAGCGCCTGGCCGGAGCGCCCCGCGCGATAATACGCAAGCGCGAGCAATTTGCGCGCCGCGGTATTCTGCGGGTCCACGCCCATCACGTTGCCCAGATACATTTCCGCCTGGGCATAGTTGCCCTGCGCGTAGTTGACCGCACCCATCAGCATCTGCGCCTGCGAGCTGTCCGGGCTCGCCTGGAGTACCCGCTGAAGCTGCTCGACCGCGCCGTCGAGGTGCCCCTGCTGGTACAGCACCACCGCGTGCAGGTAATGCGGATACGGCTGGTCCGGAGCCATCTTCTCCAGCGTCTCGATGTTTTCCAGCGCCTTGCCGTATTGACGCTGCCGGGCCTGCGCGTCAGCCAGTCGCGCGCGGGCGTAGAAGCTTTCCTGCGGCAACCAATCCGCATGCTTGAAGCCCAGCACCTTCGTGTAATCCGATTCGGCCGTCGTGAAATCCCCGTCCGCATACGCGAGATCGGCCTTCTCCACCCAGGCCTGCGGATTCTCGGGCGCCGCAGCCAACGCCTGCTCGAGGTAACGACGGGCGGCGCCCTGATCGTTGGCCATGCTCGCCAGCTTGGACAATCCGACCAGCGCGAGCGGGTCCTTGGGCTGAAGCTTCAACGCCGCCTCGTACGACTGCTTCGCCTTGTCGGGCTGCTTGAGTCCGCGCTCGGCGTCTCCGCGCAGGATTTCCACCTGCGCCTTGGTGGCGGGTTCGGAAACCTTGTCGGGAGAGAGGGTCTGCAGCACCTTGTCGAATTGGCTCATCACCAGCAGTGTGCGCCCCATCGGCACCGCCCACTGCGCCTCGGGCACGCCATTCGCCTGCGCGTTCTGGAGATCGTTCAGCGCGTCCTTGGTGTCACCCAGCATCAGCGACGCCCGGCCCAGCAGCAGCCAGGCCTCTCCATTCTTGCTGTCGCGCTGCAGGACCTTCTTGGCCTCGATATAGGCCGCGCGGTATTGCCCATTGGCTTCGTACTTGAGCCCGGCGGCCACGCTGCCATGCCGGTGGGCCAGGCCGCAGCCGGCCAGCAACAGCATGCAAGCCAGCAATGCCAGACCACGGCGCGATACACGGTTGTTCGATTCGATGCGCATATCCTTACCCTGTTTTACCGGCCACGCGCGCGGCGTCAGTCGGAATCCGTCGGCTTCTTCAAGCCGTGCTTGTCCATCAGATCATAGAGAGTCGGCCGGCTGATGCCGAGCACGTCCGCCACCTTCGAAAGATTGCCGCCTTCGCGGGTCATCGCGCGCCGGATCGCGCGCTTCTCGGCTTCGTTCCGCACCTCGCGCAAATCCAGGACCTCATCGCCGGCGGCGGCGTTCAAATGCAATTCGTCGGTACCGATCTGCTTGCCCTCCGCCATGATCACCGCGCTGTTCACCGCGTTCTCCAGCTCGCGCACGTTGCCGCGCCACGGGTGCGCCTCGATCGCCTTGAGCGCTTTGGCGGTGAAGCCGCGCACGACGCGTCCGTGGCGACCGGCAGCCTGCTCCAGAAAATGCCGCGCCAGCGGCGCCACGTCACCCGCGCGGTCGCGCAGCGGGGGCAGCCGGATGCTGACTTCGCTGACGCGATAAAACAAGTCTTCGCGGAAACGGCCATCCCGGATCAGCTCCGGAAGATTCTGATGCGTGGAGCAGATGATCCGCACGTCCACCGGGATCGTTTCACGGCCGCCGATACGCTCCACCACGCGCTCCTGCAGGAAACGCAGCAGCTTTGCCTGGAGGGCGGCCGGCATGTCGCCGATCTCGTCCAGCAGCAGGCTGCCGTTGGCAGCGAGTTCGATTTTCCCCTTGGTCTGCTTGTGGGCGCCCGTGTAGGCACCCTTCTCGTAGCCGAACAGTTCGGCTTCCAGCAGGTTTTCCGGAATGGCCGCGCAATTGATCGCGACGAATGGCCCTTCGCGGCGCGCACTCAGGCGGTGGATCGCGCGCGCGAACAATTCCTTGCCGGTGCCGGTTTCGCCCAGCAGCAGCACGGTTGCGTTGGTGGGCCCGACCTTTTCCACCAGCCGGCAAGCGTCGCGCATCGCTTCGCTGCCGCCGATGATGCCTTCCAAGGCCGTCGCCGACGCGTTGCGGAGCCTGCGGTTCTCCGCTTCCAGTTCGTGCAGCCGGAACGCGCGGCTCACGATCAGGCGCAGCACCTCGAGGTCGAGCGGTTTCGAACAGAAGTCGTAGGCGCCGCAGCCGATCGACTTGACGGCGTTGTCGCGGTCACCGTTGCCGGTGACCACGATGATTTTGGTGTATGGCGCCTGCTGCAGGATTTCCGTGATCGTCGCGAAACCCTCGGCCGTGCCGGCCTCGTCCGGCGGGAGACCAAGATCCTGCAGGACCACGGCCGGTTCGTGCCGGCGCAGCATCGCGAGCGCGGATTCGCGATCGCCGGCCACGACCACGTCGTAATCCTCGAAACTCCAGCGCAGTTGCCTCTGCAAGCCGGCGTCATCCTCGACAATCAACAAGCGGGGTTGCCGTGCGCTCATGATGCCGCCCTCACGGCCGTACCGACCGCCGCGGCGTCAGCGGACTCCACGCGCGGCAACCGGATGGCGAACACGCTGCCGCGACCGGGCGTGCTGTCCACGTCCAGTGTTCCGCCCAGTGACCTCACGTACTCGCGGGCCTGATACGCACCGATCCCCATGCCCTTGCTCGCCTTGGTGGTGAAAAATGGTTGGAACAGCCGGTTGCGGACGAAGTCCGCGTCCATGCCCGCCCCGTCGTCCTCGATCTCGATCACGGCACTTTCCCCCGCGCGTCCCATTCTCACGGTGACATGACCGTGGACGGTCGCAGCGTCCTGGGCGTTGCGGATCAAATGCCCGAGTACCGTGGCAAGCTGCTCGGCGTCCGCGCGTACCCACGATTCCTCACCGCGCGATTCGCATTCGGGTCGAGGCAATTGCGCTGCGCATTCGGCAAGCGCCCGTTCGACCACCGCGGCCAGCCGCACCCGGCCGCGAGCGGCCACGGCCGCGCCGCCGCGCAACTGCTCCAGCAGCCGCGTGATGCGCTGCACCGAATTCTCCACCGTCGCAAGCATGTCGTCCACAAACGCGGGATTCTGCTTGTGGCGGCCCGCGTTCTGCAGCAACAGGCTTTGCTGGGCAGCGACATTCTTCAGATCGTGCATCAGGAATGCCGTGAGCCGGTTGAATCCCTCGAACTGCCGCGCTTCTGCAAGACGGCGCGCGTTCGCAGACTGCGCCAGGGTGCCGGCGACCTGGCTGCCGGCGGTCCGCAGGAGATCGATGTCCTCCCAATCGATGGCCCGGCGCGTGCGCGCCTGCGCCAGCACCACGAACCCGAGCAATCGGTCCTCCAGCACCAGCGGGACCAGCAACCAGGCGTGAGGCAGGCCAGCCAGTTCGGCCGGCGCCCGCAGGTGTTCGTCGCCTTGCGGCGGCGCTTCGCCCAGATCATGGATCCAGCGCTGTGCGCGCATGAACTCGAACACTGGTTGATTGGCGGACAGCTTCAGGCCGGATGGCACCGGCATGTTCCAGCTGGCGTCCAGCACGAAGGCATCGACCTCGTCGCGCATGAACAGCGCACCGGCCGGGCTGTCCATGATCTGCGCCAGGGCACGCACTGCGCGCAGTGGTAATTCCGTGTCGCTGTCGCTGGCCGACAGGGTCGCGGTGAGGCGCAGCCATTCTTCGCGGTAGTCGTGGCGGAAGCTGAAGAAATTCTTGTGCAGGAACACCCGCAGCCGCGAACGCGCCCGCCCCGAGCTTGCGAACAGCAACATCGCCAGGAACGCAAAGCAGACCAGGGTGATTTCCGCGACCCGGCCCCAGTCCCCGCCGTAGATCCGAACGTAGTAGCCGCCGATCGCCGTCGCGATGATGTAGAACGCGATCACCAGCAGGCTGGTGGTATAGAACACCGCGCCCCGGGACACCGAGACGTTCAGCGACCACTCCCGGTTGCGTGCCGCCGCCACGATCAACAGCGGGACCAGCAGCGCGTCGACGAACCCCCGCGCGGCCCACATGTTGATGTCGATCTGCTGGTACAGGACCGCGTAGGAGTACAGGAAGATGTCGTAGACGAACAATACGCCCAGCGCGATCACCAGAAACTTGAGCGCCCAGCGCTGTTCGGGATCGACGTTGCGGAAGAGCTGTTCCAGGAACACCACCCCGACCAGCGCCAGCAACAGTATGCCGACGAGCGGCACGCCGACGGAAAAGGGAATTCCGAGCGGGAGTCCGGTTACGGGCCAAACGCAGTACAGCGCCAGCAGGATCCAGAGCACCTGCGCCGCAGCGCGCAACCCACGCAGCAGCCCGGACACCGGCCATGCGCCGAACAGCGCCGCGAGAAACACAAGCCATGCGCCATAGCGCAGCACTTCGACCAGCAGCAGCCAGTTGATGGGCAGGTCGTGCTGCCACTGGGTATACGCGAGGAATGCGCCCCACAGCGTCGTCGTCGTCGTTGCGAGCAACAGCAACGCGCCAGTGCGTTGACCCCGCCAACTGATCGCCAGCAACGCCGTCGCCGCGAAGAACGCGGCGGTGGCGGTGAGGTAGCTCGCTATGACAATGACATGCATGCTTGGACGGCTCCCGCCGCGCGATCCGGTGCGTGCTCAACCGGACCCATGCTCCTCCCCGATTCAGGCATGTCCCGCCGCCTGTCGCGCGCCCGCCTCGACTGTCACCGGCTCGTCCTCGGCGATGGCTGCGCGCAGGAGGCGTTTGCGGATATCGGCGACCACGCGCTCGGCAGTATGGCCGTCCCACAAATCGGGTTTGCGCCCGTGCGTCGAGCGACCCGCGAGGATGTCGTCGGTCGCCCGTACCAGTTCGGCGGCGGTCACCAGCCGGTTGCTGCCTTCAATGGTCGTGATCGGCCGTTCGGTGGTGGTGCGCAACGTGAGGCAGGGAATGCCGAGATAGGTGGTCTCCTCCTGCACGCCTCCCGAATCCGTGATGACGAGCCGGGCGCCGCACACGAGGTTCATGAAGTCCACGTAGCCCAGAGGCTCGACCAGTTGCAGACCCGGCGCCTTCGCCAATCCGTCCCACAAGCCGAACCCTTCGAGATTCTTGCGGGTCCGCGGGTGCACCGGAAACACCAGCGGCAGCTTCGCCGCGATCGCCGTCAAATGCCGGACCAGCGCCGCAAGCGGCTCCGGCGAATCCACGTTGGACGGCCGGTGCAGCGTGACCACCCCGTACTTGCGTTCCTCGAGTCCGAGCCGACGCCGCTCGCCACTTGCCTGGATCCGGTCCCGCATCAGTTCGTAGGAATCGATCATGATGTTGCCGACCCGCGTGACCTTGTCTGCCGCCACGCCTTCGGCTGCAAGGTTCTCATCAGCATCCGGCGACGGCGTCCAGAGAATGTCAGCCACCGTGTCCGTCACGAGCCGATTGATCTCTTCGGGCATACGGCGATCGCGGCTGCGCAGGCCGGCCTCCAGGTGCGCCACCTGAATCCACAGCTTCGAACCGACCAGCGCGCACGCGATCGTGGAATTCACGTCGCCCACCACCACGATCAGGTCCGGTCGGTCCGCGTTGCAGGCACCCTCGTAAGCCACCATCACGCCGGCCGTCTGCGCGGCATGGCTGCCGCTGCCGACGCCCAAGTGCAAGTCGGGCGAAGGCAATCCGAGGTCGCGGAAAAACGCCTCGGACATGTTGGCGTCGTAATGCTGGCCCGTGTGCACCAGCCGCAGCCTGCACCACGGTTGCCGGTGCAACGCGTGGAACAACGGCGCGACCTTCATGAAGTTCGGCCGCGCGGCCGCGATCAAATCAATCCTGAGCCGCTGCATGGCCAAACTTCCGCCCCCGGTTCTGTGACGCACTTATCACAATGCAAGTAGTGTACCAGTCGTGTCGCGGGCGTCACCAAGACAGGCTCACCCACCTAGGGCCCGTACACGGCCGGTGGTGCAGCCGGCCCAGCCCACGCGCACGCAGCTGCCGAGAACCCACGATCACGCCAAAAAAGGCCCGTCTATCGGCGGGCCATCAACCATTGGAGGTTTGCAGTCAAACGCTTCGAAAAGGCGACGGCGATTCAACCCCGGCCACGCCGATCAGCAGCGCGCGGAATCTTCGGCTGTCGACTGCGGACGCACGAACCGGAGGCACAGACGCATTCCGTTCGTCAAGCGTCCGGCGTCTCGCTTGTGAAGTTCGTAGCAGTTCTTGACATTCGACTGTGCGCGCGCGCACGGAAGGCTGTTTTGTTGGTTGAACATTCAGTTCGCCTGACGTGTACTCCCGCGGCCGCTGCGCCAACAAGGAGGCACGGTCAAGGAACGACGCGCGCAGGCCGACCGCGCGCTCTTGGCGCGGTTCGCGCCGCGTGGATTCCGCCATGGCGTGCAACACCCACTCACGCCATCGGATCGGGATCTGAACATGCAGCCAGACTCACCATCGGACGAACACGCCCGCAGGCCCCGTCTCCCGCGGACCCTTGGCAAGGTCGCTTTCGCATGCGGCGCCGGCGCGCTCTTGATGGGTGTAATCCCGGCATTCGCCGGAACGGTCGTGACCGACTCCGTGGTCAACCTGTCCACCGCTGCACAAACGAATGTACCGGTCACGTTCGGACAGGTGTTCAAAGATGGCGACGTGCCGAGCGGCGCGACCCTGACAGCGACCTTCAATGGCCAGCCGGTGACCCTGCAGGTGGACCCCAAGGCCACCAATCCCGATGGGAGCCTGCGCCACGCGGTGCTGACGGCGATGGTGCCGTCGCTTGCGGCGGCCGCGAAGCTACCCC